>ERZ1673738.1054-NODE-1054-length-44409-cov-7.271114_pt1 | contig 44409 bp, 37 predicted proteins | sample MGYA00580198_ERZ1673738 | MGnify/ENA primary metagenome ERZ1673738 (study PRJEB41218, sample SAMN15661784) | gut metagenome | host: Homo sapiens | place: Canada: London | collected 2015-08-20/2019-03-30 | study: EMG produced TPA metagenomics assembly of...
TCTCCCAGAAGTTGCCGGCGGCGACAAGAATCCGCCCGTCCTTTTCAAATGCGGCGACCTGAAGCAGATCGCTTTTCCTGACATCCGGCAGGAATCTCGGTTCAATGTTTTCCACGGGAGCGGGAAACGGCGTCTGCGGGGCAACGGTTACATCCTCTTTCTTTTTTCCGTTCATGACGATATCTTCATTCGCCGCGATCAAGGCATTGCTGTCCGCAAGCGCTTTCCAGAAGCGGTGATCGTAACCGCGCGGGAAGAAATAGAGGATCGAAGCGTCGTAACCGGCAAGGAAAGAACTGAGCTGATCCATCGCCATGCCTTCGGGCTGTCCCAGCCCCGTCATATTGAGCTGGCTTCCGTGCGGCATCGCCATGAGCTTTGCACGTTTTGCAGGATTCGGGAAATGCTTCCGGTAGTCGCGGATGACACGCTGTGCCATCTCCCAGGTAATCAGGTTCGCTCCTTTCGTGTAGGCGTAAGGCTGATCGGCAAGGAACCAGACATAGGGGCCCCACACATTCAGCCATTTCAGGTCTCCGGCATATTCATACGGCGTGAACTCCCACTGTTCGTTGAAATGATTCGGATAACGGATGATCTGATCCGTGCCGACCTCGGGACAGAACCCGATTTCCGCCGCACCGAGCTTGAGGCTGTCTTCATGCAGTGTTTTGACAAGCCGCCCGTGCTGCCAGGCGCGGAAACGGATTGCCTGATCCCGGTAAGGCATTCCCGGCTGCATCTGCGCTGGCCAGATCTCCTTCACCTTCTCCGGGGAAAGTTTTGCGAACTTCGCGAACTCCTCGCGGCAGTTGTTGCAGAAACAGCCCTTGTTGACGAACGTATAAGGCTCCCAGTTCGGTTGAAGGCCGTCTTTTCCCGCTAGAGCGTTCTTGAGCTGCGGGAGGACGGTATCTTTGTAATACTGTGTCCGGTTGTAGACTGCCATCGGGCATGTTGCAAGAGCGGATTGATTCATGACTGGTTTCCCGTCCTTGTCCAGATAGTTGGAGTAAGCGGGCTTTTTCTTTGCATCCATGATTCCAATGCGGAATCCGTTGGCGATATTATAGCTTTCCGAGGTGATGAGGCGGATGCCGTTTTCGCGCAGATGTTTTGCATATTCGGGTTTGACTCCGGCGGTCACGAGAGTGGAACCGGTCTTTCCGGCGAATTCTGCAAAACGCCGGTTTGCCTCCGGCTGCTGGAATATAATGTCATTTGTGACGGAACTGAATCCTGCGTAGAATTGTTTCGGCGCCGGAGTTTTCGGCAGCGGCGGCATCATCTTCAGGGAAAAGATTCCGGTATTGCTTACCGTTTTTCCGTCTTCCGTGAGATAATAGCGGCAGTTGTTCCAGACCGTGCCCGCCGGAGCGTTTCCGGTTATCATGGCGCATGCGATGCGCCAGCCTTCAAAGTTCTGTATGTTGCGGATGCCCCGGATGATGTGGGGAGGAACGGAAAAGCTCCAGCGCTTCCACTTTTTCCCGTTTACTGTGATGTCCTCGGCAGTGATTTCTTTTCCGAAATACAGATTCGTTCCGTCTACGGTGATTTCCGCAGGCAACTCAAGATTCATCATGATTCTGTTGAGATTCAGAGTGTTTTTCGGCTGATTGTTCCTGAACTTGAATGCGATGACGCCGGGGTCGCCGGAGGCGAGAGCGAACGTGTTGTCCAGAAGTTTCCCGGGAGCGAGTTCAACGGTAACGGGAGCCTTTACCGTGTCCAGTTTCACGAGTTTCAGATTTCGTATCTGGATCTTGCCGCAGCCGTCCGCACGGAAACGGATGGCAAGGTCGCGTGTTTTCGGCGGGGCGGTGAACTCATAACTGTAAGGATGCCACTGCGGGCCTGTGCTGATTTTGCTGTAAATGTAGTTCCGTGTCGTTTTTCCTCTTCCCGGGCGCGGATCGCTGCCGTCATGGAAATTCAGCAGAACCATTTGGTCGTAACGGTTTTCTCCAATGACCTGATTGCGGCTGTCGAATGTAAGCCGATAGGTTCCGCCGTTTTCACCCGGCAGTTTCACAGTTTGATTGAAGGCAATCGTGAACTTGTCTGAGGCTTTCCCCATCAGTGTTTCCAGTTCCGGCGGGCGGTTCAGTTCAAGCGCCTTTCCATCTTCCGTATCGACAATTTTTGCCGTTGCAAGTTTTCCCGCCTCCGCATTGAATTTATCCCGGTTTTCCAGTCCGAAAATCCAGATGCTGATGCTCCAGCCGTCAGCGGCGGAGCGAACCAACGGGGCGGAAAGATCGCTGTTTTTCAGGAGATTGACCGCCGTTTCCTTCTGATTTCCAAAGCGTTCCGCTGAAATTTCTTCCAACGGGAATGTGACTCCCCCTTTGTCGAATTCCGCGGAACACAGAAAGCAGACGCCGAACAGAGATGCCGCTAGCAGACTTGCCGTTTTGTTCATGGCAGTTCCTTTCGAGCTGTATATTGGCTTCTTATTTTACTTTGACGAATTTTGGATTCCGTATCTGGAATTTGCCGCATCCGTCGCCGCGGAAACGGATCTTGACGTCGCGTGTATTTGCCGGTACCGGCATTTCAAATTGCTGAACTTTCCAGTTCGGGGAGGCAGTGATTTTCCGTCCGAAATAATTCCGTGTCTGTTTTCCTCTTCCCGGGCGCGGATCACTGCCGTCGTAAAATTCCATGATGAGCCACTGCATCGAACTGTTTTTCCCAAGTGTTTCACTGCGGGTATCAAATGTGATACGGTACGTTCCACCGTTTTCATCCGGCAGTTTGACGATCTGCGAAGAGGCAAGAGTAAATTTGTCAGAAGCATTCCCCATGAGCTTTTCCACTTCAACAGGACGATTCAATTCCAGCGCTTTGCCGTTTTCCGTATCGACGATCTTTGCCGCCGCCAGATTCTTTGCCTTTTGCTCAAACTTATCCCGGTTGACCTGTTCAAAAATCCAGATTCCGCTATCCCATCCATCCGCGGCGGAACGGACTGTCGGAGCGGAAAAATCACTGTTTTTCAAAAGGTTGGTTTCGGGGCCCTTCAGCTCCGCCGTTTGCGCATTTCCGCTGAAGGCTAGTGCCAGTGAGAGGCAGATTCCAGCTGCAATTGCGGTTCTTTTCATAGTAACTCCTTTTGTTTGATTGAATTATGAAAAATTATAAAATGCGGGGCTACCAGTTGCAATGTCCTCTGCCTCCCACATGCCATGCGGGGTCATCAGGACAGCCCTTGGCGGCGCAGCCATTGACATTTACTGTGGAAGAGAATATACGCGGATCACCGAATGACACAGTCTCGGCATTCCCGCCAAGACAGACATAATTCGCTTTTCTGCCGTGTCTCCATGTCAATCTCTGCTTCGTCAGATCAGTCTGTTGAAAATTGGGACTGACATGGTAACCCTCTGTATTTTCAGCATTTCTGTCACCGAACAGGAATAATTTGGAAGGCTGCTTCCAGGTGGACGGCTTCAAATCGGAATAGGTCATTACAAAAATATTATAGCCGAGCGTATAAATACTGCTACCCGATTCCGGTAACTTATTGTTTGCGGGACATGCGAATTTGGAACGGAAGAAGTTTCCCGTAGAGGAAGATTTGCTGATTTCTCCAATCGTTTTATCCTGATTGTTAAGGTGAAGATAATCAGCCAGCCCTCCGCCTTTTTCTCTAAAAAATGAGATTCCCGTACCGCTTGCATAAGAACCGGAGTTTCCCAAGCCTTTGCCGTTATTGTAATAGCTGGAGAGATAGCCGTTATTGTCATCGATATACATATTTGCCGCTTTGCATATCGTGGAAAGATTGTTGATGCAGGCAATCCGCTGTGCGGTTTCTTTCGCTTTGTTCAATGCCGGCAGAAGCATTGCCGCCAGAATTGAAATAATCGCTATGACGACGAGGAGCTCTATCAAGGTAAAAATAGTTCTGGAATGCGTCATGATTGATTCCCTTTCCTGTATTTTTGATGATATGTTAATCCTTTTGTGCTTTCTCTTTCGGTGATGTGATGCGGAGTCACGATGAACGGGATGCGCCGTTTGTCGCAGATCATTTCCAACAGAAACCGTACGGCGGAACGTCCGATATCAAGACTTCCGAAGTCGATTGCCGACAACGAGGGCTTCAGGAAGCTGCACCCGATCTGTCCGCCGATGGAAAGCACCGCGACATCATCGGGAATCCGGAAGTTTTCCCGGTGAAGGTATTCATAAACATGCAATGCGAAAAAGTCGGAAAAGCAGAACAGGGCTGTTGGCGGATCATCCAGTCCTGTCATGAGATGTGCCGCCGCTTCAATTACGGCCTCCCTGTCCTGAATCTCGTTTCCCGTCAGGCACAGAAGCGCCGGATCGTCATCCAGCCCGACCCGGCGTATACATTGAAAATACTCTTCCGCAGTGATCCCGCGCATATCGTCTTTGCTGATGTTTCCAACCCTGTGATGCCCCTGCGCCGCAAGATAACGGAGACCGTCTTCCATGACCTTCCGGTAATCCGTTCCCATTGCGGAAAATCCTGTAGTCTGCTGGTCTTTCCGGTTGGCATGAGGCAGCAACACCGGCAGATTTGTCTTTCTGAGCGTTTCGATCAGGGGTTCATCACCGTTGAAATTACTGGCGAACCAGAGAATTCCCTGAAAACCGTTTTCGAGAATCTGCCTTGCACTCTCATCCGCCGGACGCGAAAGGAGGGATGCCACGGAACAGGGCTCCAGCGAAAGGTTGAGATTCTCCGCCGCGAGCTGGACTCCCGGCATGATGTAGAGGAACGGGTTGGAAATGTCGCTGGAATCGTGAAGAATTACCAGAATCTTTGTCCGGGATTCTTCCGCATCGCGTATGAATGTGCCTTTTCCCTTGACCCGTTCGATCAGATTTTCCATCGCGAGCTGTTCCAGAACCGGACGCAGTGTCTTGCGGGAGACACCGAGTTCGGCGGAAAGCTCCACCTCTTTCGGCAGACGGCTCCCCGGGACGTAAGCCCGTCCCTCGATCCGCTCTTTCAAAAGCTTGTAAATCTGTTCTTTTTTTGTACTCTGAATCATATACAGGTATCCGTCAGGTATCTTTACTATTTGCTATAAGTATCTATCAGGTATCCTCAATTGTCAAGGGGGGAAAACAGAAAAAATCGAATTTTTTTCGGAAAACAGGAGGCTGAAGAGCGGAAAATACCCGGAAACCGGGAGGGAACCGGCGCCGCAGCAAGTGTTTTCTGAATCCCTGCCGCTGTTATTTCTGGTATTTTTTCATATGCTTTCTGGTATCGGGCTTGATTTGGCATTTCTGCCGGATAAATTTTTCAGAAACAACCGGAAAGGATTTGATTATGAGCATCATAAAGGATTTTCCGCATCTTCTTCACGGCGGTGACTACAACCCCGATCAGTGGCTGAAGACTCCCGGCATTATCGACGACGATTTCAGGCTGATGGACGAGGCGCACTGCAACGCCTTTTCCATCGGCATTTTTTCCTGGTCGCAATATGAACCGGAAGAGGGGAGATTCGATTTTACATGGCTCGACGATATTATGGAGCGCTGCCGTGTCCACGGGAAGAAAGTTTTTCTGGCAACTCCGTCCGGCGCCCGCCCCGCATGGCTCGGACATAAATATCCGGAAACGAACCGCGTCAATGAAAAAGGCGAACGGATGCCGTGGGGCGGACGGGAGAACCACTGCTGGACCTCGCCGGTCATGCGCGAAAAACTGGCGGTGATCATACGCAGACTTGCGGAGCGCTATGCTTCTCATCCGGCGCTCGGCGGGTGGCATGTCAGCAATGAATACAACGGGGCGTGTTACTGCGGACTCTGCCGGAAGGAGTTTGTCGATTTCCTGAAACAGCGTTACGGATCTCTCGAAAGATTGAATGAAGTCTACTGGTCCGCTTTCTGGGGACACCGCTACTCCGCGTGGGAACAGGTGGACCCGAATGACCGTTCCATGGATCTGGCGCGTGTCGATTTTCTGCGGTTCAACACACAGCAGGTTGTGGACTTCATGCGTTTTGAGGTGGAGGCGCTGCGGGACTTTTCCGATGCGCCCGTCACCACCAATATGATGGGGGTATATGAAGGACTGGACTACTGGCGCATCGCGGATGTCTGCGATTTTATCGCGGACGACTGTTATCCCACGTGGTACAAAGGGGAAACGGAACGGACCGCCGCACGGTATTCCATGATTCACGACATGCACTATTCGATGAAGGGCAAGCCGTTCCTGATGATGGAGTCCTGTCCCGGCATCCCGAATTACAAGCCTTACTGCAAAATGCGCCGTCCGCGGGAGTTCGAACGTGAAATGCTCCTTGCGCTTGCCCACGGCGCCGATGGAACCATGTATTTTCAATGGCGGAAGGGGCGCGGCAACTGCGAAAAAATCCACGGCGCCGTGGTCGGGCATGACGGCACGGACAAAAACCTGATGTTTCAGCGCGTCGCCGACTACGGGGCACGCCTGGAGCGGATCGGCGAAATTGCGGACAGCATGATCCGTCCCGAAGTCGCGGTGATTCACGACTGGGAGTCCGTCTGGGCGCTGCACAATACGAAAGGATTTGGCGAACGGGGCGGTGATGTGCAGGAGCAGCAGATGATTGAAACGGTGTTCAAGCATTACCAGTCTCTCTGGACGCACAGTGTCCCGCTGGCTGTCATTGAAAGCACATGCGACTTTTCCAGATATAAAATACTGGTCGCGCCGATGCTGTTCATGATGAAGCCGGGAGTCATGGAGCGCCTGAGCCGTTTTGTGGAGGATGGCGGAATTCTGGTCATGACGTTTCTTTCGGCATACGTCGACGAGAACAATCTCTGTTTTTCCGGCGGCAATCCCGGAGGCGGGGAACTGCGCCGTCTTTTCGGTATCTGGAACGAGGACATCGACCTTTTCGAGCCGGAAACGGAACAGACTCTGCGGCTTGACGGATGGCAGTTGAGTGGAAGAAACGAGTTTCCGGTGGTCCGCCGCTGCGAGTATCTCCATGCGGAAGGCGCGGAGGTGCTCGGCGTCTACGGCAACGATTTCTACGCCGGTTCTCCGGCTCTTACGATGAACCGCCGCGGCAGGGGAAAGGCGTATTACATCGGAGCGGACACGAATCCTGATTTTCTGGAATTGTTTTACGGAAAACTGCTTGAACAGAACGGAATTGAGCCGGTTCTGTCCGGACTGCCTTCCGCCGTCAAAGCCGCGCGGCGGGAAAAAGACGGCGCCGCTTATTATTTTGTGCAGAATATGAGTGACGAGCCGCAGACTGTCCGCCTGCCGTATGAAATGGAGGATCTCTGGAACGGAATCTCCTCCGTGGACGCAATTACTCTGCCCCCGTGCGGAAGCGCGGTCCTGAAATCGAAATGATCTGCTCCGGAATGTTAGAACGGTGTCAGCTTTCAATGAGGAATTGATGTTCCTCATTGAAGCGCGGAGGTTTTCTCCTATAGTACGGATACTTCGTTAAATTATCATGAAAGGAAGTATCCGAATGAAAAAGTTCCTGGAGAAGAAACTGGTCCGGGTGAGATGCAAAAAGAACTATGCCGAAGCGCACTGTCATGTGATCATCGGGGAGGTCCTTGACGAGAATGAAGCGTATGTGGTGATCAAGGGCAAGGCGTTCCATTTCAATAAACTGGATGCGAATACCCGGCGGCAGCATATCATGGTGGGAGCGGTCTGCGTGAGAATTATCCCGTGGCACAACATCGAGGTGATTCACTGGATCGGCCCCCGGTGCGACTACAACGCAGATTTCCTGTTCGACGGCGACCACAATCTCGTGCTGGACGATAAAAAGCACACGGTCATTTCCTTTGCCCGTGACAGCGAGTAAATCCGGTGCTGTCGAAAAAACACCCTGCTCCGGAGGATATCCGAAAGAGGGTGTTTTCACTGATTTCAGAAGATTATTTTGAGGATTTCACTTTGGCGTCGAAATGTTCGAGGAACGTTTTGGCTGTTGTCCCCGGGGCAAAGCCGCTCTCTTTCGCCAGAATACGCTCACTGTTGGGATCAATCACGACGACGGTCGGGAAGCTGTAAATGCTGTATTTCGCCGCGAGCGATTTATTCTGCGCCTGAAGTTCCTGTCCGAGCCTGGTATTGATCGGATAATCCGCATTGAAGAGAATGTATTTTTTCGAGGCTTCCTCAATAAAGCTTTTCTTCTTGAGGATATCCCGGTCAAGGCTGATGCACGGCTGGCACCAGTCGGAACCGGAGAAAACCATCAGGACCGGCAGCTTTTTTGCACGCCCTTCCTCTTTTGCCTTTTTGAAGTTGGTGCTCCAGCCTTCCGCAGCCATGAGCCCGGCGGACAGCAGCACTGCGAGTGCCGCAAGCATTGTTTTCATTGACGTCTTCATTCTGTCTTATCCCCCTTGGATTTTGTTTCTGTTGTTTGTTTCCATGTTTTATATGGATTGCGCGCCAGAAAGGAGTTGTAATATCCCGGCTGCCCGGTCACTTCCTCTCCCAGCCACGCTGGATGTTCAAATACGCTGTCTTCGGATGCCAGCTCCAGTTCCGCAAGAACGAGTCCCTGATTGTCTCCAAGAAATTCGTCGATCTCCCAGCGGTCGGCGCCGTTCATGACGATGTTCCGGTACTTTTCCACGACGGGCCCCTCGCAGAAATCATGGATCAGCGCGTTGGCGTCGTCAAACGGAATCTCATACTCGTATTCGCTGCGGGTGCATCCCTGAACAGGCCCCTTGAGCGTCAGATAGCCCTTTTCTCCGGCGATCCGGACGCGGAGCACTCCGTTTTCCTGTTCCCGGAAATGAATGTAAGCCTGCCGGCAGAGCGTGCGGACCAGGACCCGGCTGCGCCATGAATCGTCTTTCAGCAGAAACTTGCGTTCGATTTCCGTTCCCATTGTTCCGGTCAGAACCAGCCTTTCTTGTTCAGCATATAGGTTTCATAAAACTTGTCATCAGGCGTCGTAAGGTAAATGATGCCCTCGATCAGTCCGATAATTCCCATGACTGTGCCTGCGAAACCGCATGTCAGGAGGGTTACAAGAAGCATGATGATCCCTTCGGTTGTATAGCCGAGTATGAACTTGTGAATGCCGAAAGCACCCAGAATGATTCCGATGACTCCGGCAAGTATCTTTCTCTGATTGACTTCGGGAGGAACCTGATTCTCCATGACAATAACTCCTTTGTGTTGTTGAATACTATAAAGTTACTCCGCAATGACGGAAAGTCAATCTGAAATCAGGAATTTTTCGCAGGAAACTGAATTCCGGCGCCATATGTTCTGCCGGAAAAGATTGAAACAGGAATCTACAGCATGGAAATGGCGTCCACATCCACGTAGATTTCGACAGCCGGATGACGGATGGAGTAGATTTCGCGACGCAGGACGCGGCGGAGCGGAGCCAGTCTGCCGTAGCGGAAAGTCGCCATGTAGCGGTATTTGCCCTTGACACGTTCGATTGGCGCGGGTGCGGGTTCGGAAACTATGGTCTCCGGGTCGATACAGGGCTGGATCTTTTCCATCAGAGCGGTTGCCGCCGCCATGATCTCCGCCGGGTCTTCTCCCCGGAAATGGACGATCATCATGTGTCCGAACGGCGGATATTTCAGTTCCTCGCGGACGGCGATCTCCTCCTGGTAAAAACCTTCGTAATCATGCTCCGCGGCGAACATGATCGGAGGATTGAACGGGGAACAGGTCTGCACGAGAACTTCCCCCTTGACTTCTCCGCGTCCGGCGCGCCCGGCAACCTGCGTGAGGAGCTGGAACGAACGTTCCGCCGCGCGGAAATCCGGCATGAACAGCCCCATGTCCGCATTTACGATCCCGACCAGCGTCACATTCGGGAAATGCAGCCCCTTGGCGATCATCTGGGTGCCGATCAGGATGTCCAGTTCGCCGCGCCGGAACTGTGACAATACCTTCGCATAGAGGCTCGGGCGCGTCATGCTGTCGGAATCCATGCGGGCGATCCGGGCGTTTTTGAACACCTCCAGGGAGATGTTTTCAATCCGTTCCGTTCCCGCGCCGGAGTAACGGATGTGCTCCGATCCGCAGTTCGGGCAGACGGACGGAGCCTCCACGGAGGAGGCGCACAGGTGGCAGGTCAGCATCTGCGTTTTGCGGTGGTAGGTGTAAGCCACGGAACAGTCCGGGCACATTGCGACATATCCGCAGAGGTCGCACGCCATCTGCCTTGCGTAACCCCGGCGGTTCAGGAAGATGATGCTCTGTTCCCCGCGCGCGATGCGTTCCCGCACCGCCTGCACCAGAAATTTGGAGAGAAACGGCAACTTGCCTTCCTCCGTGCCTTCCAGACGCATGTCGATGATCTTCACTTCCGGCATCAGGATGGAGGGATCGCTCCGTCTGGTAAGTTTGCAGAGCGTGTATTTCCCGGTTTTTGCGTTGTAATACGACTCCATGGACGGCGTTGCGGAACCGAGGATCACGAGGGCGTTTTCGAGTTTTCCGCGCATGACCGCCACATCGCGCGCGTTGTAGCGTGGAGCTTCGGACTGTTTGTAGGAGGAGTCATGCTCCTCGTCCACGATGATCAGCGCGAGGTTGCGGAACGGCGCGAACAGCGCCGACCGCGCGCCGACCGCGATTCTGACCTTGCCGCGGTGCACTTTCATCCATTCGTCATACCGTTCGCCGTCGGTGAGCCCGCTGTGAAGCACGCTGACCATGTCCCCGAACCGTGCGCGGAACCGTTCGACGGTCTGCGGAGTCAGCGAGATTTCCGGGACAAGCACGATTGCCTCTTTTCCGTTCTCGACCGCGCGCGCAATCGCCTGAAGGTAAACTTCGGTTTTTCCGCTTCCGGTTACGCCGTGGAGCAGAATCACATGCGGGTCTGCAGAGTCTGGGTGTTCCATGCGTTTGTAAATCAGGTTCAGCGCCTCCGCCTGTTCTCCGGTGGGCGTGAGCGGCTTTGTGCGGAGCAGTTCCGTACCGGCAAACGGATTGCGTTCCACGGCGCGGTCTTCGATTGAGACCAGCTCCAGCTTTATCAGTTCGTTCAGGACGGTTTTCGAGGCGCCGGATTCTGCGGCAAGGGTTTCCGCTTCGATTCCCGGATGGAGCATCAGGGCTTTCAGAATGGCGCATTTTCCCTTTGCCCGTGTATTCTTATTGATATAATCCGCGGCTTTCTGCATATCGTTCAGAAAGTAATAGGCCTTCGTCTTTGCCTTGATCTTGCCGCTCCTGACTGCTCCCGGAAGCAGAGTCCGGACCGCCAGTTCCCGCGCACAGCAGTAGTAATCCGCCATCCATTCCCCGATTTTCAGCAGGGATTCGGTCAGCGCCGGATGCTCCGTGCAGATCGAAAGCACCTCCTTGAGATCGTCGCGGTCCGAGGCGGAACCGACCGCCACGACGTAAGCCTGCCGTTCGCCGTCGCCGCGCCCGAAAGGAACGTTGACGCGCATTCCGGCTCTGACCTGTCCGCGGAGATGCTCCGGTATCCGGTAATCGAAGCTCCGGTTGAGCGAAAGGTTCAGGAGCACGCGGGCGATATTGGGCAAATCTTCCATAATTCTGCTGAAAACCGTCTTTCTTTCATTTGAGTAATCACTGTTCAGGAGCTATAATATAAAGCATACATGCGTAAATGAAAGAGACAAGACCGAAAAACAATCAATCTGACAGTTTCCCGGAGAAAATATGGATTCAGACTGCATAATTTTGAAAAACGAATGCCTGAAGGGGCTCTACCGGAGAATCGTCTTCTCCGCGCCCGATATCGCAAAACAGGCGCAGGCGGGACAGTTTGTCCACGTCAGAATCACGGCGATGCGGGACCGCATCCTGCGCCGCCCGTTCAGCATCAGCGATGCCGATCCCGAGGCGGGGACGCTGACGCTGGTTTATAAGATCGTCGGGCACGGAACGGAGGAGCTCAGCCGCATGCGTCCCGGCGAGCGCTGTCTGATTCTCGGGCCTCTGGGCAGACCTTACTCCGCACCGCGGAAAGGGATCAGGCCCATTCTCGTTGCCGGGGGCTACGGTTCGGCGGCGACTTATCTGCTGGCGAAACGGTGTCCGGAAAAGGGCGTCTTGCTTCTCGGCGCTCGCTCGGATGCCGATCTGATTCTCATTGACGACTATGAGAGGCTCGGTTTCGAGGTGCGGATCGCCACCAATGACGGAACGGTCGGGCACAGGGGATTCGTGACGGAGCTTCTGGAGGATGCGCTTGCCGCCGACAGGAAGGCATGTTTCGTATATGGCTGCGGGCCTGAGCCCATGCTTCTGGCGCTGGGGAAAAAGGCGCTGTCGCTCGGCGTCGGCGCGGAATTGAGCCTTGACCAGCATATGTGCTGCGGCGTCGGCGCATGTTTTGCTTGCGTCGTAAAAGTCAGAGACGCCGCGTCGCCGGACGGCTGGCGTTATTCGAGAAGCTGCAAGGAAGGACCCGTTTACAACGCAGAAGAGGTTTACTATGGCTGATTTGAGAGTCGATCTGGGCAGAATACAGTTGAAGAATCCCGTCATGACCGCTTCCGGCACGTTCGGTTACGGCGCGGAGTATGAGGAGTTTTTCCCGGTGTCGGAGCTGGGGGCGGTCGTCGTGAAAGGCGTTGCCCCGTGGCAGTCCCACGGCAATCCGACCCCGCGCGTGGCGGAGGTTACATCCGGTATGCTGAATGCGATCGGGCTTCAGGGACCCGGCATCGACAGGTTCCTGCACGATGAACACTATATGCCGTTTCTCCGCAAGTCCGGCGCGACGACGATTGTCAATATCTGGGGAAAAAAGATTGAGGACTACTGCGAAGTCGCGCGCCGCCTTGACGAAGATTCCGAAGGGATCGCCGCACTGGAAATCAATGTTTCCTGTCCGAATGTCAAGGAAGGCGGCATCGCATTCGGAACCGATACGGAAATGATGGGCAAGGTCGTTTCCGCGGTCAGAAAGGCGACCGGACTGCCGCTGATCACGAAATTGAGTCCGAACGTGACGAAGATCGCGGATTTTGCGAAAGCCGCCGAGGACGCGGGGAGCGATATGATTTCCCTGATCAATACGATTCCCGCGATGGCGATCGACATTGAAACGTTCCGTCCGAAAATTGCCAACGTCACAGGCGGTTTTTCCGGTCCGGCGATCAAGCCGATTGCCGTGAGAATGGTTTATGAGGCGGCACACGCGGTCAGGATTCCGGTCATCGGCATGGGCGGCATCACGACGGGCGAGGATGCGGTTGAATTTTTCCTTGCCGGAGCGAAAGCGGTTGCCGTCGGCACCGCGATATTTGCCGATCCGATGGCGCCGGTCAAGGTGATCAAAGGCATCAACGATTATCTCGACCGCAAAGGCTTCAAGTCGGTCAACGACATCATCGGGCTGTTCGGCAGATAAGAACCGGGGCTGTTTTCCGGCGGCGGGTATTTTCACCGTTCCGGAAACAGCACGGTTCCGGATTTGCAATTGAAAAGAGGCATGATATATTTTCAGCTTCAATGAGGAGAAACCGCATGTTGAATGAACAGGAGGTCAAGGCCGCATACTGTGAGCTTGCCCCGAAGCTGACGAATTATCTGGTCGCGAACGGACTCGAATATACTGTCGCATGTGATATCGTTCAGGAAACTTTTATCCGGCTTTGGAAAAAGAGCGGAGAACTTTCGGCGACAGACTCGATTTCCGGTTTTGTCTTCGCCGTTGCAAGAAATCTGCGGACAGACTATTACCGTCGCAGCAGATTCATGATTTATCAGGATGAAATCGCGGATGAGGATGCGTGCATGACCGATCCTGCCGCAAAAAATACATCCGCCGACCTTGTCTATCTGCGGAAACGTCTTCAGGATGCAATCGCGCAGCTTCCGGAGGACATGCGAACCGCCTATACTCTGTTTCAGATTGCCAGACGTTCCATCAGGGAGATCGCGGAGCTGACCGGCGCTTCGGAGTCTCTTGTCAAAGTACGGATTCACCGCGCCAAAGGAAAACTTCAGGAGCTGCTTGAAGATTTAAGAAAAAGCGGAGAAATCTGATTTTTCCTGTAACCTTTTTCCGTTCTCTCCGTTTTCAGGGCAGAAACAGCCTGAAACATCAATCTCAAAAACAAGGAGACGGCACCATGAACAAGGAAAACAGAAATCTCGTCAATCTGGATGACAATGAACTCGACAACATCGTCGGCGGGGCTTTCAACCAGAATTTCATCACACAGTATAACCTGAAGACTCTGACGGGGAAAAGCGGTGCCCAGGGACTGATCGTCAAATCCGTCTGCTTCCAAAGTTCCACCGACGGTTTCAGCGGCATGAGTTCACAGGGACCGTGTTCCGAAAAAAGACTTCAGTCCCTTGTCGGCAACCCGAATCTGAAGTCTCTTGAAATTCAGAACAACAAAGGGGAGTGGATTTCTTTCACAAGAGATCAGTTGGGAACTCTTCTGAAAGGCTGAATTGCCTGAACAGTTTCCGAATCCAGACGGCATTCCGGACAACGATGCGTTCCGGAATGCCGCCTGTTGTAAAAACACTGCAACGGAATTATATTATGCGGACAGATGCCGGTACCTATCGGTATTTCCAGAAGAATTTTTTGAATGGAGAACGTCATGGCAGGAAAGATTGCTTTTTCGGAGAAAGCCATCGAACAGATGAACCGGGGGACGCAGAGTCATGCGCTGACGAGTGTGAAAGCTCGCTGGACGTGGTTTCTGCTCGGTTCCATTTCCCTGTTTTTCGGCGCAATGATCTTCTGGGGATTTTACGGTAGTATGGTGGAGAGTGTCACCGGAGTCGGGATTACCCTTCTGAGCGGCGGAGTCCATCCGATTATCGCAGGAGGAAACGGGAAGCTCTCCCATTTGAACATTCAGGCAGGGGCAGAGGTTACTTCCGAACAGATCATCGGGCAGATCTACAATCCGGAGATGTTGTTCAACGTCAGAAAACTGGAATCGGAATACAATCTGTTACGCTCGGAAGTTGAATTCCTGAAACAGGGGACGGAACGTCTCACTGCTCAGAAGCTGGAGATGGACCGGGAAAAGAAAAAGCATCTGGAGCGTCTGACCGCCCAGCAGGAGAAAAGCCGGAAAAGAGCCGCGGATATCGTGGATATTTATTCCCGCCTGACCAATGTGGGCGCCGCTTCCAAAGTTTCTTACTACCAGACTCTGGATCAGATGGTGCAGACGGAGAGTTCTTTTCTTTCGACATTGTTCCAGTCCATGGAGACCGACATCTCCCAGCAGGACCGGATCTGGCAGCAGGAGCAGAAGCTTCTGGAGCTGAAACAGCAGTTGGAACAGAAAAAACAGGATCTGGATCTTGCGCAGAAACTCTATCGCGAGGCATACTGGATCACTCCGGATTTCGACGGGCAGGTGCTTGAAGTCTTCAAAGAAGAAGGGGCGTTCGTGCAGAACGGGGAAAAGATTGCGCTGGTGGCGTCCAGCCTCGACGAGGGAATGTATCTGGCGGCATTCGTCCCGCCGGATAAAGGCAAGAAAATCCGTAATGGGATGAGTGCGTTCTTTTCTCCCGCCGCCGCTCCCGCCGCCGAGTATGGTTATCTGAAATGCGTGGTGCGCGAGGTCAGCAAAGTTCCGGTCAATGCGGAAACGGTTCAGGCGGAACTGATGAATGCCTCCCTGACGCAGATGATCGCGGGGCAGTCCGCCGTCATCAGGGTTGTCCTTGAGATTCTCCCCGATCCGAAATCGCCGAGCGGCTACCGCTGGACCAGCCGGAAGGGATATCCCCGCAAGATCGTCAACGGAATGCTGGGGGAGGTTATCATCAATACCTCCTACCGCGCTCCGGCGTCTTATGTAATTCCCGCCCTCCGGGAGCTCATGAACCGGAAACAAGTCAAAAAGAAACCGTCTGACGAATGAATTTATCCCGAATGATTCCCTCTTTTCTGCGTCCGGCAAGAAAGAAAACTCCGACCATGCTTCAAATGGAGGCGACGGAGTGCGGCGCCGCGTCGCTGGGGATGATTCTTGCCTATTACGGACGGTATGAGCCTCTTGAAAAACTCCGTGCGGAATGCGGCGTCTCGCGGAACGGAAGCAAAGCGTCCCTGATTCTGAAAGCCGCCCGCGGGTATCACCTTGACGCTAAAGGCTACCGCGTTCTGACGGAACATCTGGACGAGCTGGAAGGACCGTTGATTCTGTTCTGGAACTTCGAGCACTTCGTGGTTTACGAGGGACATTCGCGCAACGGGAAGTATTTTTATCTGAACGACCCCGCCACAGGCCCCCGCGTCGTGGACCGGGAACTCTTTGAGAAGTCCTATACCGGTGTGGCTCTGGAGTTCAGGAAAACGCCGGAATTCCGCAAGGGTGGGAGACCGTTAAGTGTATTCCGGGCAATGATCCCGATGATTTCGGGTATGAAGAGCGTGATGGCGGCAGTGGTCTGGGGCGGACTTCTCCTTGTGATTCCGGGGATTACGGTTCCGGCGCTGATGCAGATTTTCGTAGACCGGATTCTTCCGGGAAAAAGCGAGTGGCTGGTGCCGGTCCTGTTGCTGTTTATTCTGACGATTCTGCTTCAGACGGTGCTCAGTTGGCTGGTGTCTCTGGCTCTGCGGCGCGGGGAGCTTCAGTTGGCGGTCAACAAAACCATGGAGATGATGAATTTCCTGTTCCGTCTGCCGATGGGCTTTTTCCTCCAGCGCTCCAACGGCGATGTCCAGACACGGGTCGGCTTGAATTCTTCCGTTGCGAATGCCGCATTCGGAAAATTTGCGGATAACATCGTCAAGTTTTTTACGGCGCTGTTTTTCCTGATTCTGATGTTTCAGTTCAGCCCGCTGCTTTCTTTTGTTTCGCTCGGTTTTCTTCTGCTGGATCTTCTTTTCCTGTGGATCGTCAACAAACGCCGCCAGATTCTGAATCAGAGTCTGATGATGGTTCAGACCAGAATGCTCAGTTCCGTGATGTCGGGAGTGTCCATGATGGAGAACCTGCGTGCCGCCGGGCGGGAGGATTCCGTTTTCCTGCAATGGACCGGGCAGCTTGCGGACCTGAACCGGAAGCAGTTGGAATTTCAGGTTTCCGTTACCTATTTCAATCTGCTGCCTTCCTTTTTGAATGCGGTGGGCAATGTGCTGATTCTGTGTGTCGGCGCCTGGCTGATCATGAACGGCGATCTGACTCTGGGCGGCATGTTTGCGTTCCAGACACTGACCGCGAGTTTCACCGCCCCGTTTACGGCATTGATGATGTCGGGAGCGGAGCTTCAGACTATGAAAGCCGATGTGGAGCGCATCAACGACGTTTATAAATATGAACCGGAGAAAAGTTTCCGCGCCGATGACGGTTTGGAGCGCGTTCCGCCGGATCATGCCGTGTTTGAAATGAAAAATGTCACATTCGGTTACAGCCGTCAGGAGCCGCCGGTGCTGGAGGATTTCTCGCTGAAAGTGACGCCCGGAAAACGTGTCGCTCTGGTCGGCGCTTCGGGTTCCGGCAAGACGACGGTCGCCAAGCTCGCCAACGGGACACTGCTTCCGTGGTCGGGCGAGATTCTCCTGAATGGGAAACCCATGAATGAATATACCCGTTCGGAATATTACGCCACGGTGGGCACTGTCGATCAGAGCATCATGCTTTTTTCCGGAACGGTCGGGCAGAATCTGACGCTTTTTGCCCCGTCGTATGAGGCGCGGGATTTGCAGCAGGCGGTCCGCGACGCCGCCATCGAACAGGAGTTGACCGCCCGCGGTCCCATGCTGGAATTGAATGTGGAGGAAGGCGGAAACAACTTCTCCGGCGGACAGCGCCAGCGTCTGGAGATCGCCCGCGCACTGACTTACCGCACGCCGCTTCTGATTCTTGATGAGGCGACCAGCGCGCTGGACCCTGTCACGGAGGTCGAAATCGACAAGGCGATCCGTCGCCGCGGCTGTGCCTGTATCGTGGTGGCGCACCGACTGAGCACGATCAGGGATTGTGATGAGATCATCATGCTGGATCACGGGATTGTTGCGGAGCGCGGGACTCATGAGGTGCTCATGGCAGCCGGAGGCAAATATGCCGCCATGATGAAACTGGAACAGGGAGGGTGAGCGATGGAGCATCGTGTGGACAGTGTGTTGCATCCCTCCGGCAGGACGTTTTATCTGAGTTCTCTTGCTTCCGGCATGAAAGTCCTGAGCGGGGAACTGAATCTGTTTCTGATTCGGTTCGAAGCGGACGGGTCTGCCGGAGACCGTGCATTTCTTGCGGTTTTGAGAGCCGGTGATGCGTTCTGCCCGGAGACTTCCATTTGTGTTGGCGGAATTCGTTATGAACTTGCCGCAGTGCCTTCGGGAGATGTTTCCTCGGTTCCGTCGGAAGTGTCCCGCGGCGAGTGGCGCAACCGTTTGCAGACGGCGGTCAGTGAAGTCGCGGGAACACGGATCGAGGCGGAAAATGTGCCGGGACTCCTGTCCGCTCTGATCAGAATATTGAACGTGCAGAAAGAAAAACGGCTTCAACTGAACCGGGAAAACCGGGAACTGACATCCGATGCGCTGGGGCGGAAACTGGATGGACTCGGCCGTCTTGCGGGGATCCGTTCCACCTGCCGGAACCGTGAGGATGAGTCGGATTTTCTTGCCGCCGCCCTCCGGGAGATCGCGCAGTGTTACCGCCTGCCGTTTGAGAAGGAGCCGGAATTGCTGCGGAACAGAGAACTTCCTGTGCAGGAGCGTCTGAAGGAGTTTGCCGCCTCCGCCGGATGGCGCATCCGCAGAATTGAACTGACGCAGGACTGTTACAAACAGTCGGCGCGTCCGGTGCTGGCGTTCCGCCGTGAGGATGATTCTCCCGTGATTCTGTATCTCAGTGCCAACGGAAGCAGTTACCGCGATCCGGCGCGCGGAAACCGAAAGTATCCGCTTGACCGGAAATCCGCCCCGCTTTTTGCGGAGGAGGCTTATTGTTTCTACGAACCGTTCCCGCCGGGCAAAAAGACGAAAAAAACGTTGTTGAAATTTGTGTTCGCGACTGCGAAACCTGTTCTGGCGCTGATTGTGGCTGCGGGGCTGATTTCCTCCCTGATCGGGCTGGTGATGCCGGTCGCGACCCGGTACATTACAGGGGAGATCATCCCAACCGCGAATCTTCCTGAACTCTGGCAGCTTATGTTTCTGCTGATTGTGCTGACCGCCTGCGAAATCGGGTTGAATGTGGTGCCGTCCCTGGTGATGATGCTGTTCAGCGCCCAGCAGTATGAACGGTTTCAGGCGGCGATGTATGATCATGTCCTGCGGATTCCGGTGAAGACATTCCGGATGTGCGATTCCGGAGATATGACGCAGCGCATTCTCGGCGCCTCGCAGATTCAGGCTGCCGTCTTCGGAATCATCTCACAGCAGTTTCTCAGCTCGCTTTTTTCGCTGGTCAGTCTCGCGATGATGTTTTATTACAGTCCTCTGCTGGGGGCGATGGGACTGGTGATGGTGTTGATCTATGCGTCGGTATTTTTCCTGCTTTCGCGCATCAACCTGCACCCGCTTGCGGTTCAGGCTGCCGCCGCGGGGCGCATGAGCGGACTGATGAAGCAGTTCTTCGACGGCATGGCGAAAATCCGGGCTGCCGGAGCCGAGCAGCAGATTCTCTCCCGTTTCACGGACGATTTTTCGGAGATGGTCCGCCAGAATTACATTATTTCGCGAAACGGGGCGTACCAAAGCGTGTTCTCGACCATTTTCCCGATGCTGATTTCGGTTCTGTTTTATGCTTTGGCGGGCGGTTTCCTCGACAAGAACCTGTCTCTGCCCGTTTTTCTTGCCTTCATGGCGGCGTTCCAGAGTTTTCAAGGCGGTCTGATGGGGTTTGCCGGCGGATGCTGGTCGCTTCTTGCGATCAAGCCGGAACTGGACCGCATCATGCCGATTCTGGACGCGGAACCGGAGGACGGCGGAGAACGCCGCAATCCGGGGAAACTGGATGGGAAAGTGGAGGTTTCGCATCTGAATTTCCGCTACTCGCCGGATGCTCCGCCGGTTCTGAAAGACGTTTCGTTCCATGCGGAACCCGGAGAGTTCATTGCGATCGTCGGACCGTCCGGCGCGGGGAAAAGTTCGCTGGTCCGTCTTCTTCTCGGATTTGAACAGCCGGAGGCGGGCGCCGTTTATTATTCGGGGAAAGATCTTGCCAATCTGGAACTCCGTTCCGTCCGCCGCCAGATGGGGGTGATTCTGCAGAACAGCAAAATCCTGCCGGGTTCCATTCTGGAGAATATCATCACCGGGACGGAATACTCGACGCAGGATGCGTGGCGCGCGCTGGAGCTCGCCGCTTTCGATCAGGATGTGGAAAATATGCCGATGGGAATTCATACGCTTGTGACGCCTGAGACCATCTCCGGCGGACAGCAGCAGCGGATTCTGATTGCGCGTGCGCTTGTGGGGGCGCCGTCTGTGGTCGTGATGGATGAGTCCACAAGCGCATTGGACAATCTTTCACAGAAAATTGTGAAGGAGAATATGGAGAAGCTTCATACGACGCGTATCGTCATTGCGCACCGTCTTTCGACGATCATCCGGGCGGACCGGATTTATGTATTGGACAAGGGAGAGGTCGTTCAGCAGGGAACCTATGCGGAACTCTCTGCGAAAGAAGGGCTTTTCAAACGTCTTGCGGAACGCCAGTTAACGGAAAGGAACTGACCTTATGAAAAACGGAATCATCATTCTGCTTGCTCTCATCTGTATCTTTTTTCTTCTGAATGCGCTGGGGGTGTTCCAGTTCGGCTCGATCATCGACCGCAATCACCGGACATGGTATGAAAACATGCGGGAAAAAGCCGTAAGGAAGTCGCCGGCGCTGAAACTGGGAACAGCATATGACAGGACGGATCAGCCGGCGGCGGAAGCCATACAGGGAGTGGAACTTGCCATGGAAATGCTGAACCGCGAAGGCGGGGTTCTTGGCAGAAAGCTGGAACTCGTCAAGCGTGACGGCGTGACGACTCTCCCGCAATACAGTGCCGCAGTGCAGGAATTCTGCGACGACCCGTTGATTGCGGCTGTGATCGGTCCGTTCAGTTCAGGCTATATTCCCGCCGGGCGTGCCCTGACCCAGTTTCAGGGGCTTCCGCTGATCTCTCCCCTGACGGTCAGTTCCGAGAAACTGCCTCCGCTGGACCCGGATAATTTCGTGACCTTTTTCCCTCCGCTGGAGCTTTGGATTGAGGCGATCCTCGGCGATATGGAGAAAAAAGGATACAGGAACCTGCTGATCATCAGTCCGGAGACGGGGACCTACGGCGACATTTTCTGCACGGCTCTGGAACGGATGAGCCATCAGCGTCCGGCATTCAACCGGGTCTACCGCCTGAATTACCAGCTTCCTCTCCGGCGGCGCGATCTGCTGCGCGCCGTCCGGAATTACAGCGGAGAACAGTTTTCCAATGTCGTCTTTTTCGGCGGGACGTTCTCCGATTTCCCAGAATTCGCCGCTTTGATGAAAGAGCTGAAAATGACGCTTCCCGTGTATGGTTCCGATGACCTTTACATTCCCCAGACACGGAATATGGCTCTGCCGTTTACTCTGTTTCTGCCGCGCGCCGTGATCAGGAAGCAGGATACGCCGTTCGTGAAGGAATGGAAGCGGCGTTTCGGGAAGGAGCCGAGCTACCATACGGTTCTTGGCGCTGAAAGTATTTTTGCCATTGCGAAAGCGTTGAAGAAAGACGGCGGATATGCTCCTCAGAAGCTTGTGGAATCCCTCCGGGAGATTCGGAAACAGCGTCTGAACGATCCGGAAACGGCGCCGGAGATTGTTGTTGACCCGTTTGCCGATACTTCAAAAAAGAGTTGAGTATCTTGCAGATTGACTGCCGGATTCTGCCGGGCGGTAAAAAAGTTAAAAAAAATAGAAAAAAGCTGTAACCTTTTCTTTGCTCCTGCGTTTTCAGGGCAGAAAAACAGAAATGGAGGACTGAAAATGGATCAACGGAAAACAGCGGATTTTGTGGATGAACTGATGGAGCGTGCATTTTCTCTGCCTGCGCCGGAGATGCCGGATTTTGCTTCAATCTCCAAAGAGGAGAGTCCGTTGCAGGAATTGAAGGATGAGGAGCTTGATTTTCTTGCCGCCGCAGGTGTTTCCCGCTGTGATGAGTTGCGGCGGAAACATGAAAAAGAGCGGCATTGAGGCGAAACCCGCTTTCAGGAGAGCTTTCTGTCGCGTTTTTTCATGTTTTTCAGGAGTTCCTCCCCTGCATTTTCCAGATGGAAGCGCAGGCATTTTACAGCCGTATTCAGTTCATTTTTCCTGATTGCCTGAAGTATGGCGGCATGTTCCTGATAACTGCGTTCGATACTTTCAATCGTAGGGATGACCACGACCGCCGTCGTCAGGTAAAATGAGTTCAGGAGAATCAGGCGTTTTTCCAGAATGTCGTGAAGCTGGACACTTCCGCTGTTCTTGATGATGGCGCTGTGAAACTCCATATCCAGCAGGTACAGATCGCGGATCCGTTCGCTCCGGCGGTAGTCTTCGCAATTTTTTTCAAGAGATTTGATCAACTTCGGAGAGACTTTTTTCTCCATCATCCAGCGTATCGCCAGAGATTCCAGTTCAACACGTATCGCCCAGATTTCGCGAACCTCTCCGGGTGTGATTTTTCTGACGTAAAAGCCTCGGTTGTGGCGGACCTCCACCAGTCCGTCGCGTCCCATGCGCTGCAATGCTTCTCTGACAGGCATGTGCGAGACCTCTTTCATCTTGGCGATTGCTTCAATTCCCAGTTTGTCCCCCGGCAGGAAAAAGCCGTTGGCAATGTCCCGGCAGAGAGCCATATATACTTCGTCTCCAAATGAAGCGTTGCTGTTGTTCAAATTGATTGCGCTGCCGATCATCTTTTCCGTTTCTCCGCTGTTGTCTGTTGCTGTGAAGTATGGCATTGCCCGGCTTCTGTGTCGGAATATATCTTTGTTTTTGATCATTTGCAAGTATGAAATTCTTTCATTTTTCATAAAAACAGGTTCAAATATTCTTTTTGGGGAGAAAGAATTATTTTTGATCAAATTTTTCTGCTGTTTTTCGCAATTGCCTATTGACAATAAGGATTTTTCTTTTATAATATTAATATGATTTGATCAAATATTTAAAAGAAAAGGAGAAGCATGGAGAGTCATACGGGGCTGACGGGAGCAGACTATGCGGTGATCGCCGTTTATATCATCGGCATCGTTCTGCTGGGCACTTATGCCGGACGGCGACAGAAGAACACGGAGGATTTTCTGCTGGCGGGGCGTTCCATGCGCTGGTGGCCGATTGCCATCAGTCTTTTTGCCGCTTTTTTCAGCTCCATCAGCTATATCGCGATTCCCGGAGAAGCGTTCAATTACGGAACCACCATGTATTTATATATGTTCTTCCTGATTCTGCCTCTGCCTGTCGCTCTGCTGTTTTTTTCTGAAACTTTTCTACCGTCTGCGGCTCTGGACCGCATATGAATATCTGGAACGCCGGTTCCATGTCGGGCTCCGGATTTGCGGCAGTTCCATTTTTCTGGTGACGCGGTGTGTCTATCTCGGTGTCGCTCTTTATGCCACGGCGCTTCTGCTGGAGCCTGCGGTCGGCTGGCCGCTTTGGTTTTCCATTATCCTGATCGGCGCCGTGGGCACTGTTTATGCCGGATTCGGAGGGTTGAAAGGCGTGATCTGGACGGATGTCGCCCAGTTTGTGATTCTGGTCGGTGGAGTGCTGGCGATCATCATCTTCATCATTTGCAGGCTGCCGAACGGAGTTGCCGATATCTGGCATGTGGCGGGAGAGACGAATCACGGTTTCAATATCGGCTGGGACAGCGGCTTCTGGGATTTCAACTTCATGCAGCGCATCACGGTCTGGGCATGGCTGATTGGGGTTCTGCCGAACTGCATTGCCCCGGCGACGGATCAGGTGAATCTTCAGCTCTGCCTTGCCTGCAGGAACTACCGCAGTCTGGCGATGTCGATGATCGGTTCATCCGTGGGCGGTCTGCCGGTTGTGTTCATTTTCTATATCGCGGGCCTGGCGCTGCTTGCCTATGTGCGGATTCTCGGACAGGGGACCCCGCTGGCGGAGATATCGCAGGGGGATAAAGCCTATACTTATTTCATCACGCACATCATGCCTGTCGGACTGCGCGGATTGATCATCGCCGGGCTTCTTTCGGCAGTCATGTCAACGGTTGTTTCGGTCATCAACAGCCTTGCGACGGTGACGGTCAAAGACATCTACCAGCGGGTTGTCGCCCCGGGCCGGGGCGAGCGTCACTATCTTGCGGCGGCGAAACTGATGACCGGAGGCTGGGGAATGATTGCGGTTGCCGCCGGCTGCCTGATTGCATGGATCTGCTCCGCTTATCAGGTCTCATTGCTGGAAATTTCAAATATCTGTCTTGGAATCTTCAGCGGAATTCTGCTCGGGCTTTTTGCTCTGGGGCTTCTGAACCCGCGCTCCAACAGTTTCGGCGCATGGTGCGGGATTTTCTGCGGCAGCGGCGTTACTCTGTTTGTCACTTATTATTTTTTCCTGCGGTGCCCTGTTGCCGAACGCATCAGCTTTTTGTGGCTCGGAGTTCTGGCTCCGGTCAGCGTGTTTGTTATTGGGAGCATTCTCTGTTTCTGCCGTCCGCGCGGAGAGGAACGCACTGAACTGGTGATCTGGAAAAATCCGCTGTTGAATTATCGTGATGTATTTGAAAATAAAGAAAGGATGAAAGGATGAAAAAACAGTTATTGATGCTGACTGCGTGTTCTCTGCTTGCGGGCGGATATGCCGGAGACACGGCTTGCCGGGACGATTTTTCCGCTTACAGCCTCGTTTCGGACGGTTCCCCGAAATGGATGCCCCAGTCGGGTGAATGGGTCGTGGCGAACGGAGTCATGCGCCAGAATAATCCGCTCGTTGCGGAGGCTCTGACCTTTCTCAATGATTATTCTTTTGGCGATTGTACGATTAAGGTCCGTTTCAAGCCGTCCGGAGAAAAACAGGGAGTGCGGGCGGCGGGAGTCGTATTCCGGGCAAAGGATTATCAGAACTTTTATTATGTCCACTTCGACTGCCGGAACTCTCAGGTGGTGCTGGTGCTTCACACGGATTATACGACCTGGTCTGAAATCTGCCGCCGGAAAAAAGTGCCGATTCATGAAGGCAGGTGGAATACTGCGGAAATCTCATGCAAAGGCAGTCTCATTGAAGTTACGTTGAACGGCGAGAAGATTCTGGAACGGCGCGACGGCAGGTTGACAGGCGGGCGCGTGGGGCTTCGCGCCGGTCAGGGACGGATTGAGTTCGATGATTTCGAGGTGCGTGGCAAATTGGTGGAAAATAAAACGTGGAAATTCAAGCGTGAGGGAGTCGATGTAACGACGCCGCGCCTTGTTCCCGAGCGGACCATGGCGGCATCGAATTGCGGATTTTTCCCTGTTATGGTCAAGCTTGGCGGCAATCGTCTCGGCGCAGTGATCCGCGGCGGCGCCGGACATACCGGAATTCAAGGGCGTCTGGAGTGGATCGGCAGCCGCGACGGAGGAAAAACGTGGAGCCGTCCGCGCGTGATTGTTGACAGCAGGTTCGATGACCGCAATCCGGCGCTCATGAAACTGCCGGACGGGCGTTTGCTGCTTCTCTATTCCGAAGCGAGCACTTATAAGCCGGACGGCAGCTTCGATTTCGCTTCCGGGCGTTACGAGCTGTTCCAGACGGAATCAACGGACGAGGGGGAGACATGGACTCCGAAGCGTGCGGTTCCGACTCCGGGATTCAGGAATCCGAGCGTCTACGGGCAGGGGATCGTCTTGAGCAACGGCGATCTTGTGGTTCCGCTCTACGCCGACAGGACCGGGTTTCTGCGTTCCCGGGATCAGGGGAAAACATGGCAGGTCAACACGATTTCCAAAGGTTACAGCGAGACCGCCATCATGGAAACGGCGCCGGGCAGGCTGTTTGCCGCAATGCGCAGCAACGGTTTGTACGGTTCATTCTCCGATGATTCCGGGAAAACATGGAGCCGGCCGTTGCGCATTACGGAGAGAGAGATGCATCCGGCGAGTCTGGTGAAACTTTCCGGCGGGAATCTTCTGATGTGCTACGGCACCCGTGTTCCGCCTTACGGTGTCGGGGCGGCACTCAGCCGCGACGGCGGTAAAACGTGGTCCCCGGACGACCGGGTGCTTCTGGCATACGACAGTCAGTCGACGGATTGCGGATACCCCTCCGCTGTGGAATTGGACAACGGTGAAATCTGCCTTTTATATTACACTCAGGGAAGTGATCTTCTTGCCTGGAGCGTTCAGGCGCTTTGCATTCGTTTTCACAGGACGGAACTTGATCGAATTTTGAAAAACAACCAGTCAACGGGGAGACAGCCATGAAAGAAAAAGTATTTCGCAGAGCCGGTAAGAGAGTCTTGAACGTGTCGGAAAAGGCAGGAGTTTTCACTCTGATCAAGTTCCTCATCAGGAAACCTGATAAAAGGCGTGGTGTTTTTTCCTTCCTTCAAATGTTCGCTTGTTTTAATATTGAATTGTTCAAATGTTTCCCTGCTCCTTCTTCCTTCCGTGTTCCCTGTTCGATGTTCTTACTTCGCAGGGTGAAAATACGAATTTTCACCCTGATAGAGCTCCTCATCGTGATTGCAATAATCGCAATTCTTGCGGCGATGCTTCTTCCGGCATTGAATAGTGCCAGACAGAAAGCAAAAGAGATTGCATGTACCTCAAACCTGAAACAGATGGGGGGGATGTATGGAATGTACGGCGGCGACTACAAAGATTATCTGCCGCAGGTTCCGGAGAATGCCACATTCTCTTTTTACACGCGCGAGATCATCAGTATTTCAACAGTGCCTGAATGGGTCTCTTACGGGAAATTCTATCCTGCAGGATATGTAAAGACAGGGCGCGTCTTTTACTGTCCGCTGAACGATGGAAAGAATGTCATGGGCGATTATTACGGCAATGCCGGTGCGTGGAGCTGGATCAACTTCCTGAACAACGGCGGCAAACCGGAAACGGTCAAAAGCAATGTTGCCGGGGGGTATCTGTTCCGTTCCCTGAATGCATTCAAAAGCACGACGAATCCTGCGGATGATAAAATGGCGTCCGCACAGACATTTGCCGGCATTGTTTCAAAAGGCGTCAACAGGGCTCTGGCACATGATTTCGGGTGCTTCTATGCCAATGCCCGTGCGCCGGGACACGGCAACGGCAAGCGGTATAATATTCTTTACGGCGATCTCCACGTGCAGACTTATTCCTGCAAGACGTTTCAATTTTATAGAACCAATACCGATATGGGACGTTACTTTTATGAAGCCGTTGACCTCGGACGTTAAGAAAAAACAGGAAAGAAACAGAATGAATACGAAAGAGAAATTATGCTCCGGCGAACCTGTTTTCATGGTGAAACTGCTTTATCAGGACCCGGCTCTTTTTGAGCTGGTCGGCATGCTCGGCTTCGACTGCGTCTGGATTTGCAACGAGCACATCGGGATTGACCCCTCCAGAATGGAGTCGCTGATTCGCGCATGCCGCATTTCCGGCATGGATGCCGTGGTTCGGGTCAAGCCTGCGAATTACCAGGCGCTTCTGCATCCGTTGGAATTCGGGGCGAAAGGGATCATGTGTCCGCGGGTTCAGGATGCGGACGAGGTGCGGGAACTGGTGCGCAACATCAAGTTTTATCCGGAGGGGAGGCGGGGAGTGGACGGCGTCAATGCGGAAGCCGGATTCGGGCTTATCCCGTTTCAGGAGTATCTGGTCAGGGCGAATCGGGAGAATTTTCTGATTGTGCAGATCGAGGACCCCGAAGCGGTGGAACATATTGAGGAAATCGCCGCAGTTGACGGTGTGGATGTTCTGTTTGTCGGGCCTGCCGATCTATCATTGAATCTGGGAATTGCCGGGCAGTTCTGCCATCCGAAAATGATGGAAGTCTATGAACGTGTCTGCAATGCCTGCCGGAAATATGGTAAAACCGCGGGACTGTCATGTGCGTTCGATAAGATACCGGAGTTTATGGAGCAGGGATTCCGTTTCTTTGTCGGAGGTGCGGATTATCTGGTGATCCGGAACGGTTATATGAATCTTCGTGAACAGTTGCTGAAAAACGGCTTTACCCTGCGCCCCGTCGCAGCGCCGTAGTCCCTATTCCGTCTCCTGGCGTCTTTGCGCTTCCATGCGGAATTCCGAGGGAGACCTCCCGGTTTTTTCCTTGAAGATACGGGAGAAATGATATTGATCCGTAAAATTCAGTTTTGCGGCGACTTCCGAAATAAGAACTCCCTTTCCTGCAAGCATTGTCTTGCTGATGTCGATCTTGCGCATCAGGAAATAATCATACGGCGTTTGCCTGAGCTCCTCTTTGCAGACCTTGATGATTCTGTTGCGCGGAATGGCAATTTCGCGGCTCATCCGGTGCAGATCAAGTTTTTTATAAAGCATCCGGTCAAGATAATGCCGGATTTTCAACGCCTGCGCGGAGAGCGGTTTTTCTCCGGCGGCATGCTTGGCAAGATACTGAATCAGTTGCAGAAGCACCCCTGCGGCACGGTCGTTCATGTCGTGGCTTTTCAACTGAAACAGTTCGATCATTTCATCAAACAGATGGCGGAAATATTCCCCTTTGCACTGCGGGAAGTAAAATTTATTTTCCAGATGATAACTTCTGAGCAGATATTCCGGCAGAGTGCCGATGACCAGAAAATAGCGTTTAATCCACGGCGCGTCTGGTTGACTGAAAATCATGTGATTCCGGTTCTGCGGCAGAATATAGATGTCGTTCGGAGAAACGGAAAACTGTTCAGCCTCAATTTCGACATGTCCTTTTCCTTTGATTACAAGTTCAAACACCCAGAACGGAAAATTTTTACGTTCGTACAAAAGAAAAGAATCTTTCGGAGGAATCTCATTTGCATTCAGGAGAACGAGCGGCTGAGCCAGATTTTCAAGATATTCATCCCCCAGAGATTTTTGCCCGTAAATCTTCATGAGGGAGTCTCTGCCGATTTTTCTTTGCTCCTGAAGTGATGAATAAAGATTATCCATTGTATATTCTACTTGATTATTTTTTATTTTATTACTATTATACATCTTTTTGATGTCATTTTCCATTCCATAAAAATAAAAATGTGTTATAATTAATAATATGAAAAGATGAACTGAAGATGAATTCTTAAAACAGGGTGTAGATTCATGAAGAAAACTTGCAAAAAGATATTTCATTTCCCCAGGCGTCAATTCGCGCTCTGCCTTATTTTTCCTTTCTTCTTTCAATTGTTCAAATATTCCCTTGTTCCCTTGTTCAATTGTTTTTCCACTTCTTCCTTCCGTGTTCCCTGTTCAAATGTTCTTCCTTCGAGGGTAAAAATGAAAATTTTTACCCTCATAGAGCTCCTCATCGTGGTTGCGGTCATTGCGATTCTTGCGGCGATGCTTCTTCCGGCATTGAACAGCGCCAGAGAAAAGGCAAGAGGCATTTCCTGTCTCAACAATCATAATACCATTGGCAAGGCAGTGCAGATGTACGTTTCTGATAATCAGGATTATTTTTTCCCATACAGCCATTGGACCGGAGGTGTTTCGGGAAGTGGTTCCCAGATCATCTGGTGGGATCGGAAAAACGGTTTCATCAATGAGTATCTTCAGGTAAAAGAGCCTGATACTAACGTGGGATACATTCTCGGACGTGACAGCGAAAGTTACGGATATGACAGACGCTCCCGGTTTGCCTGTCCGTCCCAGGAGGCGCGCGTCGATCAGACTTTTACGATCAACTATTTTTACGGACTTGATTCCGTTCTGGTCACGAAAATCACACGCTATCGACACCCCTCTCGGACGCTGAGGACTTCGGATTATCTGGCTACGCAAACTACCGGAGCATGCAATTATGCCGAGGAGGCGCCCGGTTCCTTCCGCCATAAAGGTTTTGCCAATGTTTCTTTTGCCGACGGGCATACCGGAACTCTTGCGCGAGCTTATGTTCTGGCAAGGCAGAATGCGTATCATATACTGTTTCATCCGACCGGCATCTTTCCGGATACGGGACAATTCATTGGCTGGTGACAAATCCGGTCATTTCATTATAAACTATAGAAAAAGGAGATGGCATGAAAAAAATCGGGCTCATTACTGCAGTACTGCTGGCTTCGCTGGCTCTTTCCGCGAGAGAGGTGGACATTAACGGCGATTTTCAAAAGGTCACAAAATGGAAGACCGCCGACGGATGGTTCAACACGGATTCAAATGGCAGGGCGGAGATTATAAAGGAAGGAGAGCGGAACTCAATCCGGATTACGTTAAAGGAGAATGCGGAGTATGATACGTACCGCCGGCTGGCAAGTGTCCCGGTGAAGGCGGATGATCTGGTGACAATCCGCATGACTGCTTCAGGAAAGGGATTTCTCGGCTGCGGCGTTGCCTGGACAAAGAAAGGCGTCTACACGGAAAATGACCAGAAACGGTACCGGTTGACCTCCGAGCCGAAAGAATATGTTTTTACCGGAAAACTTGGTGAGCGCAGTAAAAAAGGCATGGACGGTTTTACTGTAACAGCGGTTCTGACGCCGGAAAAGCCGGGCGAAGGCGACTGTTTTCTCAAGATTGATTCGGTTAAACTGGATGTCAGTCCCGCAAAGTAGCTGGAGTTTTTTCCATGAAGACAATCTTTGCGATTTTGCTTGGGATGCTGGTCTGCGGCATGGATGCAGGAGAACTCCCGCGCATCAATGAAACAGGTGGGCAGACGGAAAACGTTACCGCGTTTGAAATTGTCGTCCCGGAAAAAATTCCGCTTCTGAAGTTTGCCGCGAGAGAATTACAGACTTATCTGGAAAAAGTGACCGGTTCAAAGATTCCGGTTGTTGCAGAACAGACCGGAAAGTCTTTTGCCTTTGTTCTAGGAGACAATGCCGCGGCAAAGGCAGCGGGGCTGAATGTGGAACAGCTTGCGGATGAGGGATATTTCATCGTCCGGAAAGGAAATGCCATCTATATTCTCGGCAGGGACGACCCGGAGAAGTCTCCGGATCAGAATCCATGGAGCCATTGTTACAGGCGGGGCACGCTTTCCGGAGTCTATGATTTCCTTGAACGGTTTGCCGGGGTCCGTTTCTTCTTTCCCGGAGAGATCGGGACGGTTGCCGTCAGAAAAGGGTTTGTGGCGCTGCCGCAGAAGATCTATATTGTGGAACGTCCTGATTATATTGCCCGCAGATACATTTCTCCGAATGGCATCTGGTATGAAGAAAACGACTTGTACAATGGTGTGCGGGGATATGGCATGAATTATGTTCGTCTGCGCATGGAGGAGCAGTCCATTTCGTTCGCACACGGATTGGGGCACCGCAGCTATGACAAGCGTTTCGGAGAGACTCACCCGGAATATTTCGCACTCCTTCCCGACGGCAGGCGCTTTATCCGGGAGACGGATTCCGCGACGAGGCACGCTCCGCAGCTTTGCCTTACCAGCGGAATCACCGAGGAGATTTATCTGGATGCGAAATCTTATTTCAAGGGGGAGAGTGCCGATGTCCGGCAGGCATACTGTTCTTATGGAAAATGGTGGCTTCACGGAAATGGTCTTCCGAGAAAATACTATTCCGTCATGCCGCATGACTGGCTCTACTGGTGCGGATGCGGAAAATGCCGGAAGATCGCGGAACCGGGGCGCGACCAGACGCAAAGCCGGCAGCAGGCTGTCAGTGACTTCATCTGGCAGTTCACGGCGGACATTGCGAACCGTCTTGCTGAAGAAGGAATCAAGGGAACTGTTACCCAGATGGCATACTCTCCGTATGACAGAATACCGAAGTGTGCAATTCCGGACAATGTGGCGGTTCAGCTTGCAGTCATGGGGCCCGGAAGACATGACCAGACGTATCATGACGGGCAGATCCGGCGCTGGAATGAAAAACTCGGCGGGCGCAAGCTCAACGTGTGGGTTTATCCGGGAAAACACATGGGAAAAGCCGCTTTTGTCGGAATTCCCGCCATGCTGGCAAGATCTACTGCCGAATATTTCACGAAGCGCGGGAGTCGGCTCAATGGCGTGTATTATGAATCGGAAACCGATTATTTCATCTTCAATTACCTGAACTATTATGTTTTGTCCAAAGTGACATGGAATTCGGAAACCGATGTGGATGCTTTGCTGAAAGACCATTACAGAACCATGTTCGGAAGCGCCGCGGAACCGATGCAGGAATTTTTTGAAACGCTGGAAACGCTGTGGACGGAAAGAGTTCTCGGAAAAATTCGCGAAACTTCGTATGGACCGTCTCCGGAACTTCCGAATATCCGTGACTTCTGGACGAAAATCTATACCCCGGAGCAGTTGGAGCAGTTCAAGCGGCTTTTTCAACGGGCGGAAAGGCTCGCGGTGAAAGAACCTGATGCACGGAAACGCATTGTTTTCATGCGTGAAAAAATGCTCGGCCCCATCCTTGCCGAAGCAGAAAAATACCGGAAGATTCAGCAGTCTTTCGGTTCCTGGGAGTGTTCCATTCCCGGCAGGGTTTATCTGCGCCCTTACAAAGGGGAAATTGCGGAAGTGAAGACTGTTGTGACTTTGTCCGAGGACAGCAGCCGTTATGTTTTCAGGTATGAGTGTGAAGAACCGGAGATGAGCAGCATCATTGCCGATGCGAAAACTCCGGATGCGCCGAAACTGTATGCGGATTCCTGTGTGGAACTGTTTCTGAATCCGTCCGGCGACCGCAGAAACTATTTTCATTTTGCCGCCAATGCAAATGGCGTCCTTTACGATGCGAAGTGTACGTTGACCCCGTCCGGCATTCAGACGGATGTAAACTGGAACAGTGGAGCGCAGGTGCAGGTGACACGTTCGGAAAAAGCATGGATTGCGGAGTTCCGGGTTCCTAAAAAAATACTGGGGAAGATCGGAGAGGATGGTTTTCCCGTGAATTTTGCCCGCCATCGGGCTCTCGCAAATAAAAAATCCGAGATTTATTATCAGTGGAGTCCGGCTCCGGGCAGAAGTTTCCACGCCGTTGAGGATTTCGGCGTCATGAGGCGTGCCGGAACTCAGAGACGCAACCTGATTCCTGACGGCGGGTTCGATGTGGCGAAGCAGTCATCCCGCTTCGGTTCCTGGAGCTTATGGACATCGAACAAAAGTGGAAATGACAAGGCGGAACTGGATGACAGGATTTTCATCACAGACGGGAAAAGCATTCATTTTGCAAATGTGACAGGCGGGAAAATGAATGTCGTCAACTGGATTGGCGGCATAAAACCGAATACAAAATACCGCTTTTCATGTTTTATCAGAACCCGGGGGCTCAGATTGTCCGGAGATTCCAATCTGGGAGCGGGCGTTTATATCTCGGACAATGCCGGGAAGTTCACTGTCCGGGGGTTTGGACGCTATATCGGAACGAACCCGTGGTTCCGCGAGTGCGTGGATTTTACCACACCCCCGGAAACCGGCGGCAGAGTTGCCGTCGGACTTTGGATATGGGATGCCGCCGGAGAAGCATGGTTCGATGATGTAAGGCTGGAGGAACAGCCGTAAAACTGTGGCAGCCGGGAGCATCCTCCCGGTTCTCTTATTTTTTCCCGTTCAAGGTTTTGCCTAACTTGACCACAAGGGCGCGGTAAGCGGAAATCGCCTTGATGTAACAGAGCTTTTCCACAAGAGTCAGAATGACATAAATGACTCCGATCATTGCCACGGCAATGTAGTTCTTCACGACAATCGCGGCAACAATGAAAAGCGCAAGAAACAGAATGGCGACGATTACCGCCGCCTGTTTCTGGCGTCCTGCAAGCGAAGAATCGCCGCTGCGGAGCATGAGGCGCTCCTCCAGCGGAGTGAATTCCATTTCTTCCATCGGATTCTTATTCAAAATAGGTGGCTCCTGAACTGGCGGATTCGCAAACTCTCACTTTGGAGACTTTGACGGTTTCCGTATTGATTTTTGCGGAGAGTGTTTTGTAGATATACATGGCGATATTTTCGCTGGTCGGATTCTTGGTCCTGAATTCTTCATGCTCATTCAGGAATTTGTGGTCGAGCCCGGCAAGAATCACATCCAGTTCTTTCTTGAGAACCTTGAAATCCAGTGCAATCCCGACCTCGTCCAGATGTTCCGAACGGATGAATACCTCCACCGTCCAGTTGTGCCCGTGAAGATTCGAGCAGTCGCCGTTATATCCTTTCAACTGATGCGCCGCAGAAAATTCCCGGCGGATGTCCAATTCAAACATGATGCTGTTCCTTTTTCTGTTTGTTTTCCATAACTCTGCGGCATTGGCGGATGTTACTGCCGTTCCAGGCGTGCGCGTGCCCGTTTGAGTGCGATCTGAAACGCGGCGGCGAAACTGCCGGTATCGGCGATGCCTTTCCCGGCGATTTCAAACGCGGTGCCGTGATCCACGCTTGTCCGGATGACCGGCAGTCCGAGCGTCGAGTTTACGCCGCGATCAAACGCAAGCATTTTGAATGGAATGTGTCCCTGATCGTGATACATCGAAATGATTCCGTCGAAACGGTCCAGAGTGCTTTTGATGAAAAGTGTGTCAGGGGGGAACGGGCCTTCCACCTTCATACCCATTTCCTGCATGTGCATTACAGCCGGTTTTGTCACCAGCTCGTCTTCCGTTCCCATGTTTCCATTCTCGCCTGCATGCGGATTGATCGCGGCGATCCCGATTTTCGGTTCTGTGATTCCTTCGGCACGGATTGCGTTTTCCAGAAGGCGCGTCGTTTTGATGATTCGTTCCCGTGTGGCGAACTTCGGAACGTCTTTCAGCGCGATATGAGTCGTGACAAACGCAACGCGCAGGTTTCCGGCGGACTGCATCATGGCGAAATCGTCCGTTCCGCAGATTCCGGCGATCAGCTCCGTGTGTCCGGTGAAAGGTATTCCCGCCAGATTGACTGCCGCCTTGTTGACCGGCGCCGTTACAACGGCATCGACTTTTTCCGCCAGTGCGTCCCGGGCTGCCGCGCAGACCGCTTCGTATGCTTCTCTGCCGCATTGCGCGGAGAGTTCCCCGAAATGAAAACCGCCGGTTTTCATTGATCCTGTCGCCCTGACCGGATACCGGAAATCCTGTCCGGGCAGGAAACGCTTTGCCGCGTCCTCAATAACCTCCGGGCATCCGTACACAACGATATCCGCCCCGTCCTGAAACTCCGGATGCGCGGCAAGCATACGTACAATGATTTCGGGACCGATTCCCGCAGGGTCCCCCATTGTCAGTGCGATCAGAGGTTTTCGTTCCATAATGACTGCAATACATATCCCCTTGCACCGTCCGGAGGGAACCGGACAGTGATCCGTGGATATGCAATATGCTCTTTCAGAATGTTATTTGTTCTTGAGAGCGATGTACTGCGCCTTCTTTTCTTCGAGAAGAAGCCCGACTTTGTCCGTATCGATCGGAAAATAATTTTTCTCTTTCAGATAGTCGAGAAAATTGAGCCAGTCCTGATGGTTCCATGTGGCGTTGTGTTTTTTCACAAAGTTCATCGGGATCGGGGACTTCGTGAGTTTCTTGAGGTTGCTTTCAGGTTTGGAGAGTGCTTTTGCCATTTTCGTTACCCCTTTCGGATTTGAGTTGTTTAACAACAAGGGACCTTTCTATGTGAAATTTGACTTCATGCATTTGACATTTCCGGTCAAAATCCCTGTTCATTAATTTACATCCATTCCCGTTTTTTTCAAATCACTGTTTTTTTTGCGCAGAAAGCTTGCGTAATTATGAATGTTATGCTAAAATGAATGGCAGATCTCTATTTGAAAACCTTATGCGGAATCTATATTTGCCATGTTGAAGAAAAAAATATACGCAGTGATCGGCTGTCCGGTCTCCCACTCTCTTTCCCCGGTCATGCACAATGCCGCCCTGAAAGCGCTCGGACTCGATGCGGAGTACATCGCGGTGCTGGTTCCAAAAGAGGAACTGGAAGCCTTTACGCTGGATGCGCGGAAAAACCTTGCCGGCTTTAACATCACCGTGCCTCATAAGAATGCGGTCATTCCTTTTCTGGATGAAATTTCCCGTGACGCAGAACTTTCCGGCAGCGTCAATACCGTTACCGTGTCGGACGGAAAGCTTTCAGGCGTCAGCACGGACGGCTACGGGCTTGAGGCGGCGCTTGCGGAATCGTTCCGCTATGTGATCAGGGACAGCAGCGTCACGTTCATCGGATGCGGCGGCGTGGTCAAGGCTCTGACGTTTCATTTTGCCCTGCACGGAATCAGAAAGATTCATTTGTTGAACCGTACCCTTGAGACCGCTGAAAAACTGGCTGCAACTTTGAAAGAGGAATTTCCTCTGTTGAGCGTGGAAACCGCTTCCATCTCCGATGACGAGAAGGTCGGAACGTTTCTGAATGACTCGCGCCTCGCCGTTCAGTGCACCAGCCTCGGACTCAAACCGGAGGATCCGTCTCCGATCCGCCCGGAGCTTCTGCCGCGGGATATTTTCTTTTACGATACGATCTACAAACGCACGAAGCTGTATGCCTATGCCGAGGAGCACGGCATTCCGGCAGCGAGCGGGCTTTCGATGCTTCTGCACCAGGGGGCGAAATCGCTTTCGATCTGGACCGGGCTCGAAGCGCCGGTTGAAGTCATGCGCAAGGCGCTTCTCGACGCTGCACGGATTTAACCGCGGAGACGGGGGAATATTCCCCGTCCAGCTCTTTTTACAGGGAGGGCGGCAATGATTTCCTGAACTCATCCTGACCCGTTTCCAACTTTTTCTGATTGCAAAACGGCACTTTTTGCTGTATAGTATTGTCTTAACGTTCTCAAAATAATCACTGAGGAGAATACTATGCCTTCCATGAAAGATATCATCAAGGAATCCTTCCGCAAACATCTGATGTTGTCGCTCGCGAAAAGTCCCGAGAGAGCAAGCAATCTTGACCGTTACCATGCGCTTGCCCTGAGTATCCGCGACCTGATGGTGGAGCGCTGGATTGCCACAAAAGATACCTATGAAGTCAAACAGCCGCGCACGGTCTATTACATCTCCCTTGAGTTTCTCATGGGGAGGACTCTCGGCAACGCCATGATCAATCTCGGCGTTTATGATGCCGCAGTCGAGGCATTGAAGGAACTCGGGCTCAAGATCGAACTCCTGCGCGATGAGGAAGTGGACGCCGGGCTCGGCAACGGGGGACTGGGGCGCCTTGCCGCATGTTTCCTTGATTCCATGGCGACGATGGAACTCCCCGCAGGCGGTTACGGTATCCGTTACGACTATGGAATTTTCCGCCAGATCATCCAGAACGGATATCAGGTGGAAGAACCGGACAACTGGCTCAGCCGCGGCAATCCGTGGGAGATCCGCCGTCCGGAGCTTTCCCGTTCCATTCAGTTCGGTGGCAGAGTGGAGCCGTATCCGAATGCGCGCAATAAATACCGCCGCCGCTGGGTCGATACGCAGGAGGTCCTTGCGATGCCCTATGATACGCCGGTTCCCGGTTACGGCACGGATACCGTGAACACGCTTCGTCTCTGGTCCGCCGAATCCCAATACGGATTCAATCTGTCCAAATTCAATCAGGGGGATTACATCAGCGCGAATCTGGAAGGTTCCATGTCGCAGAACATCACCCGTGTGCTTTACCCGAACGACAATAATTACGAGGGAAAGGAACTCCGTCTCAAACAGCAGTATTTCCTCGTTTCCGCTTCTTTGCAGGATATTATGGGGCGCCTTCATATGAACGGCATCGACATCCATGAATTTGCGAAATATGCCACGATTCAGTTGAATGACACGCATCCGGCGCTTGCGATACCCGAACTGATGCGTCTGCTGATCGACATTGAAAACTTTGAATGGGACGAGGCATGGCAGATCTGCACCGAGACTTTCAACTACACGAACCATACTCTCATGAGCGAGGCGCTTGAAAAGTGGTCTGTGGACCTGCTCGGCAAACTTCTGCCGCGGCATCTCGAAATCATCTATGAGATCAATTTCCGTTTCCTGCGCCAGGTTTCGACACGCTATATCGGTGACAACGACCGCCTTTCACGGATGTCTCTCATTCAGGAACAGCCGGAAAAGATGGTTCGCATGGCTTATATGTGCGTCGCCACCAGCAAAAAAGTCAACGGTGTCGCCGCGCTTCATACGGAACTGCTCAAACACGGTCTTTTCAAAGACTTCAATGATTTCTTCCCGGATAAATTCGTCAATGTGACGAACGGGATCACGCCGCGCCGCTGGCTTAAAAAGGCGAATCAGGGGCTTGCCGGACTCATCACATCGCGGATCGGAGATGGCTGGGTGAAGGATCTTTCCGAGCTGAAGCAGCTTGAAAAATTTGCGTCGGATTCCGGGTTCCTCAGGGAACTTGCCGCCGTCAAACGCGCCAATAAGGAACGGCTTGCCGCTTATCTGCAGGATGTCTGCGGCGTGAAAGTGAATGTGGATTCGATTTTCGATGTTCAGGTCAAGCGTCTGCATGAGTACAAACGCCAGCTCCTGAATGCCCTCCACGCCATTTCCCTGTATCTTGACATCAAGGACAATCCGGGTGCCGATATTGTTCCGCGCACGATTCTTTTCGGCGCCAAGGCTGCGCCCGGATATTACATGGCAAAACTCATCATCAAGTTCATCAATTCCGTGGGCGAGGTCGTCAACAGCGACCCCGAGGTTGCGGACAGGCTGAAAGTCATTTTCATGCCGAATTACCGTGTCTCGCTCGCGGAAAAAATCATTCCCGCCGCGGATCTTTCCGAGCAGATTTCTCTTGCCGGAACCGAAGCGTCCGGCACAAGCAACATGAAATTCGCCCTGAACGGCGCTCTGACGATCGGCACCATGGACGGTGCGAACGTCGAAATTCACGATGCGGTCGGCAAGGACAATATTTTCATTTTCGGCATGAATGTGGATGAAGTGAACGCTCTCCGCAGTTCCGGCTACAATCCGTATGATTTCATCAACCGGAACGAGAAACTCCGCCGTGTGATCGGGCTGATCGAATCGGATTTCTTCTCACCCGGCGAACACGGCATTTTCAAGCCGATTCTGGATTCGTTCCATTATGATACCTATATGACCGCCGCCGATTTTGAATCCTACGATACGGTTCAGAAATCGGTTTCCGAACTTTACCGCAATCCGGAGGAGTGGAACCGCCGCTGCCTGTTCAATATCGCCAATATGGGCATGTTCTCCAGCGACCGCTCCATTCAGGACTACGCGACAAAAATCTGGAATCTCAAGCCGGTGAAAGTTGAAATGGAGAATTCCATCGTCATGGAAAACTCCTGCTCCTGCGAGCTTCCCGAGACCGGAACAAAGAAGAAATGAGTCTGTTCATGACAGAGAAAATGAAAAAAACAATCTATTTGAGCGGTCCGATCATGGACGAATTCCACGGCGCCGCACGCGAATGGCGCGATGCGGCGAAGAAACTGCTTTCGGACGAGTTCCGCCTCCTGGACCCGATGCGGCGGCAGTTTGTGGACCGCCAGGTGGACAGTGCAAACGAGATTGTCGAGTTCGACCTTCAGGATGTCCGCGATGCGGATATTATTCTGGTCAACTACAACAAGCCTTCGATCGGCACCTCGATGGAGGTATTTTACGCGGCATACTGCAAGGGAAAATTCGTCGTGACGTTTTCTCCGTTCCCGTTTGAGGAATGCAGTCCGTGGATCGTGAAATTTTCAACGAAGATTCTGCCGTCTCTGGAGGATGCCTGCAGATATATCAGGAACAACTTCGGTCCGTCCTGTGCGGATTAAGCGTGAACAAGGGAGATTCAAAATGAAATTGACGGATGAAATCGTAAAAGCGCTTCAAGGCTGTATTGAAGAAGGGTTCGAATCGGTTTCCGATTTCGCGAAATTTGCGAATGTCAGCGGAAACACGATTACAAAGTATCTGCGCAGGGAGACGGATTCGATCAAGGAGGACACCTGGAAAAAGATTCACCCCCTGATCAAGAATTATCTGCCGAAAAAGAAGAAAAGCGATGTGCACAAGAAACCGCTTGAACTTACTTCGGATGAGAAGATTCTCCTCGACGCTTTTGCCGATCTGACGCCCGATGTCCAGCGCCAGAAGCTGATGGAGATCATCGACCTTGCCAAGAAGTTCAACCGCAGAAAAGCGGAAAAGTAACCCGGACAGTTTGTTTGGATTATCCTCCTCCGGCGATTTATGCAGCCGGAGGATGGATTCTCCGGTATTGCAGGGAATGACTTGGTTTCATTATTGAATCCGGAACAGGCAGGGGAGGGGGCTGAGACTGCCTGTTCATACGGAAAAACAGTTTGCGTTGTTTTTTACTTTTGCAATTCCGTTCTTGTCGCTTTACTCATTCCCAGCAAAGTCAGTCCGGCAATCCTTCCGCCCGGCAGGACTTTTATCTGTAACTTTGCTTTGCCCGTATTTACTGGTGTTTCCACGGCAAAAACAAAGTTCGTCATGGAGTCGGGAGAAACATTCCATATTTTCCATCCGTTTTGTGATGTCCTGTTATGATAAAACATATCTCCTCCTGTCAAACGGAATTTGTTTTTTCCAAGCGAGAACTCTATCACCACAGGATCTTTCAGAAAATTTCCACGCCGTTTTTCGACAGGGAGCGGCATCCAGAAAAACAGTATGGCTTTCTCAGGCAGAGCCAGTGAGACTGTTTTGGTTTCGATCTTTTCCGGAAGTTCATAAAAGGTGATTCTGCGTCCCGGTCGTAAGGATTGCATGAAATCGGCAGGATGAGCCTCCCGTTCCATCAGGACATGATGGGATGAAACGACATATCCCTGATCCGGGATCGCCATATTGCCGCCTTGCTGTTCTGCGGCACTGAAAGAGAAACGTCCTGCCTGCAGGATTCCGTTTCTGACCGGAAATTCATGACCGAAGCGATTGGTTCCGGTTGTTTTCCCCTGTTTGCAGGTGTAAATGGAGAATCCTTTCCGGCGTACCGGAGGGTTGACGCGGTACCGCCCCAGCGGGACATATTCCATGGAATCTTCCGGCACCATGATGATATGGGGATTTGTCCCGGCAAGCAACTCCTGTTCCGGTATTTTCCGCAGTGGTTTCGACAAACCGAAATAGACGGGGGCAGACAGTTTTCCGGTAAGATAACAGATGTTGTTCTGCGGTTTTGAAAAGCATTTTTCGAATCGGCTTTTCAGAAAATCCGGGATGGGTATGTCTGTCACGCCCGGAAGCATTTCGGGCTGTTGGCTGAAAGCATAGTTTCCCAGAGCGAAAAGGCGGTTGGAACATGCCTGATGGAAATGATGAGTTCTTTCGACAGCAGGTTTGGGATTCCAGAAATATTCCGCATTCAGGACGAGTCCGGTTTCATTTCCCCTTAGTCCGAACAGACCGGAACAAACCTTGGTGATTCCCATCCTGTCTGTGAGTTGAGTCAGTCTGCGGACGTTGTCGGGATTTGTCCAGAAAGTTACGCAGATGTCATGCCCGGACTTTCTGATTTTCTCCAGAAGCGGGTATTTCAGACTTGGAATATAACTCCAATATTCAATGAGGACCTCTGGATCGATTTTATCAATGATATCCCGGCTCCCATTGGCTTCCTCATAATATAATTCTCCTTTACGATAGCATTTCTGAGATGCAAGCATGTCATGGTAGATAGTGGTTCTGATATTCTTTTTCAGAAGAAATCGGGCTGTTTTATTGACAAATTCAGGATAGAAATCCTCATATTTTCTTCCCATCTTCTGTTCCAGCAGGGAAAGCCCCCGGTGAAATTCATCCGTTCCTATGCTGCAATATTCAGGATGTTTGAAAAGTGAGCAGTATTCATCCAGATAGTCAAACCACAGCTTATAAAAATCCGGGTGGGAAAGATCCATGATCAGTTCATCAAAATGAACCATTTTTCCCCGGTAAAAAGATTTTCCGCCTATCACAGGAAGTCTGGGAGCGGCTTTGACATGCCCGATACTGTTTGTTGCCGGCAATGCTCTCAATCCGCGATCTTCGGCATATTGAATCAATGCCTGTACCGATTTGACCGGCCATGCCGGATGCCGGGTGAATTCCGGATGTCTCCGGCTTTCCCATCGTCCTCCGAAAGCAAGCCATACATGATTATATCCCAGTTTTGCCGCAATATCCAGTTCTCTGCGGATTTGCGCTTCCTGTTCAGCGGAATAGGGTCTTCCCAAATTGGTGTTGAATGTTACGGCACGGAACGGAAAATGCGGTGCATCTGTGATGGTAAGTACCGGGAGGTGAATCGTCCCGTTTCCGTCTCTTGAGACCGGCGGCAGCGCTATAATGCAGAGCAGCCTTCCAATGGCCCGGAACATGCCGGACCTGTTTGCCGCCTTCAGAATGATATTCCGTTCCGCATCAATTGCAAGTGTATAGGCCTCCGGGTTGGAGGGAAGTTCCGAAGCGGGACATTTCTTCAATACCAGACGGAAATCCCCGTTATTTCTTTTCTGTGTAAAAACTGCATTCAAAGCCCATTGAAATTCCCTTTTTAAGAAATCGGCGGTTCCTGCGGAGATTCCCCAGTTGTCCTCAAAATAAATATGAGCAGTGCCGGAAACGAACTTTTCCGATTGTGTATATTCGCGAGGCAGCGGCAGAAGATATGGCTGAACCGCATTTTGCACGTCGGACGCCGTTGAAGCCAGTTGGAACAGCAATGCCGCTGCCCAAAAGATCAGATGCTTTTTCATTTCAGAGACCTCCCGGTATTCGGCAGGAAGCCATACCATAATGCATTTGAGGCTGTGCCATGGTCAGGAATTGATTTATCCCGCAGGGCAAGCAATTCTGCATAGGTCATTTGCGAGGTATTTCCGCCGACATGAAGAATGTTGGTCCGTCCTGATAGCGTTGGCTGGATGGTATGTCCGTCATAGCGGTTCCGGGGATCTCCTTTCCCATGGCGATAGGAGAATTGCGCAATTTTGAAACATCCCGTTCCGTTTGTGATACCGCTGTCTCCGACCAGCAATGTTTGAGAGGGATTTTTCACCATGACTGTTTTCCGTGCGTAAGTATATTTTTCGTCTGTTTGAAGTGCATGCCCGGTAAGACAGCGGTTGATGATATAATGCGTTGTAGTGTAAGAGGTTTCTTTGGCATTACCGAAGTTGAGAGATTCTCCCGGACAGGAAAAGCTGTCACTGTCTTGTTTTGAAACATCCGCATTGCCGTTTGCAAGGACAAAGTGTCGGAGCCCCCCATAACCTTGCCCGTCATCAGCTCCACCGAGGATTCGGAACCAATAACTTGCGGTATCAGCCGCTTGCCGTTCTGGAATGATCCAGTCTTCAAAGTCCATGGAATACATTGCAATGCCTTTGCCGATCTGGGATAGTTTATTGATGCAGGAAATGCTGTATGCCTTTTGCTGTGCCTGTCGCAGGACGGGCAGCAGCATTGCTGCCAGAATAGCAATAATGGAAATCACGATAAAGACAACTTGTCAAATATACTTATATGCAGTATATTAGCGATGACAAGAAAAAAAAGCGGAAGGAGAATTGAGCAATGAAAGCGTTGATTTATGCACGGCAGAGCAGCGGGAAGGATGATTTTTCAGAGTCGGTAGAGGCGCAGATTGCCAACTGCAAGAAACTGGCGGCAAAAGAAAAACTTGAAGTCATTGGCATTTACAAGGACCTGAATACCAGTGGGGAGACTTATCCGGTAGGTGCAGAGGAAATTGCCAGGCTTGACAAAGCCTATATAAACTGGAGTCTCACGCAAAGTACGAAAAAGGATTTCCGTCTGGGGCTGAGTCAGGTATTGCTCAAACTTTCCGAGGTTGATTTTGTGCTGGTTAATGAATTGACCCGGCTGTATCGTCCGATCAACGGGAGCTTTCTGGAAGGACACATCAATCAGCTTCTCAAGGAAAACAATGTCAAAGTTCTGCAGGTTCAGGGTGGAACGATTGATTTGAGCAAGTTCGATCAGCAGTTGATTACACTGATCAAAAATCAGATTTTATATGAGGATTTGCAGAAAAAGCGGCAGAACAGTATCAACGCTTTTCGGATCAAGAAAGACAGCGGCAGACTTTGTAGCGATGCGAAAATGTATGGCATTCGCTACCTCGGCAACGGAAAAATTGAAGTGATTCCCGAATGGGTTGAAATCATCCGCTTCGTCTATGACAACATCTGCGCCTATCGTCCTTACCGTGCAATCATCCGTGATTGCAATGAACGCTGGGGGAAAGAGATCTTTTTCTATGAAAGTTCCGTCTATGCCATTGCAAAACAACCGATTTATTGCGGCTATCAGTATAACAGCCAGGGCGAATTGATCAAGAATGTCCAGATAAGCGGTCAGGAGTTTATTTCATTCGAGCAGTGGCAGGAGGTTCAGAAAATCATTTCGCAGAAGCGTGCGAAATATCATGTAAAAGCAAAGAAACACTGGCTTCCGTTATCTGGCCGACTTTACTGCGGGGAATGCGGAGGAAAATTGATCTGTCTGCTGGAACATG
>ERZ1673738.1056-NODE-1056-length-44338-cov-10.617257_pt1 | contig 44338 bp, 44 predicted proteins | sample MGYA00580198_ERZ1673738 | MGnify/ENA primary metagenome ERZ1673738 (study PRJEB41218, sample SAMN15661784) | gut metagenome | host: Homo sapiens | place: Canada: London | collected 2015-08-20/2019-03-30 | study: EMG produced TPA metagenomics assembly of...
AGCTCCAAGGATCACGGCAGTCAATGTGCTGTGATCCTCCTCATACTGCGCTACGGCCTGAATTGTGTACTCAGTCTCTCCTGTTTCGACGGTCTGCACTGCCTCATAAGTAGCTGTAGCGTCATAAACAGTGAAAGGCGGAAGCGTTATTTCGCCTCCATAATGCGCCGTGTAATCGCTTACAAGCCGGGAGCCGGAAATAATGGCATCTCTGCACTCAGTACCATTCTCTGTATAGGGGTCACCATCCCAAACTGCAGATGTAAGACGATACGTGTCGCCACTCAGGCCGAGATAATCGAGAAAGAGATTCTCAAATCCTGCGAGTGGCGGAGTGCTGCCGTCAAAAGGTAAGACTTGGCCATTAAATTCCATATACAGAGCGCCTGTATCGTATATTTGCATCGGGATGCGTACATCATCCAGCCAGTAAGGTGAACCGGAACTCACAGATGACAAAGGCAAGGTGCAGTCAAGAGTCAAATCATACTCATCAATGTGGTACGGTACCGTGATACTATCATCTGCATCCGGTTGCGATACAGCAGGACCGAGCAGGACATCTTCCGTTACTGTTGCAGTATAATCTGTGATTTCGTGCGGATGGAATTGGATGTCCTTTAAGCTGTAAGTAACGCCATCCTGTGTATATGTATCCGCAATAGAGGCAGACTTGTCTGCAACAATTTCTTCTCTCTGAACAGACAGAACTTGTTCTTCCGTCACAGCAGTATCGGAAATGACAGAGGAACTGACGTCGATCAGCCTATAGGTTTTCCCGTCTTCTGTAATTGTTTCGGCAAATTCGATCTGCTCATTTCTATCGAGAGAGATAATCTCTTTCATCATGGTGAGAGTATCACCAGACACGGAGATTTCCGGTGTATCTGTTGTTGCCGCATCGACGTGAATGGGTGCAGACATGATCGCAACCGTCAATAGAGACAGTGCCAGGGAAAGAATCAACTTAGAGACACTTTTTCGTTTTCTAAAGGCGAGAAGGACTATAACGGCTGATCCGGAGAGCAGTGATAACAGTATACACAGCAATATTGGTCTTGTGTCTCCAGTGCGCGGCGTGTTCCCCTCGTGGTAAGACATATCCATTTTTCCGATTTTTGCCGTATTTGTAATCTCAAAGGATATGATTTCGCCATCCTCATCAATGAAGAAGTCGTATCTGGTGTCACTTGGAAGGAAACCATGGCTGGGATCAATTTCGAGCAGATAGTACGGTCCAAACAGCAGGGGACCGGATTTAGCCATGCCGGACTCTGAGGTAACGATTTCCTCGACAAGCTCATCTGTTTCCGCCCGGAAAATACCGAATTTTGTACCAGCGAGCGGGGAGTTGTCCATATTATTCAACTTTAGTATTTCAACAAAGCCGTGCAGAGGATGCACTGTGACCGTTTGGCTTTCGTCTTCAAGGTCTGCATGGGCGGCAAGCTGCACATCTCCATAGTAAAGATCTTCAAATACGACAATTTCCGTATCCTCTTGTACAAAATTGGCATTAAACCGGAATTCAACTTCCACAGTGCCGGTTGGTTCTTCCGGAGTAAAGACAGTCTCGCCGACGACGATATTTCCATCAGCATCCAGAAAAGGACTTCCGGTGGCCTTATCCATCAAAATGCCGGACACGGTATACTCCCGTTCAGGCTTGAGATCTTTATAAGAAACCGTATCAATGACTACAATTTCTTTGTTTGCGATGATTTCCTTACTGCCGTCCTCAAACTCTGCCGTTGTACCGATCTTAGACACAAAGATTTTGACAGTTTGGCTTTCTGCCTCAATATCTTTGTGTTCGGCGATCAAGGTATTCGTTTTGACGCGGTACAGCTCATCAAAGACAACCAGCTCCGTGTCCTCCTTCAAATTCAGGGAATTAAATATGAATGTCAGCTCGACTTCGCCGGCAATGCTGTCTCTTTCGCCCTCTGAGCCGTTTTCCGGTTCATCCGGGCCTTTCCCCTCTTCAGCTGATTCAGGCCCCTTCTCGGGCTCTGTAGTGCCCGTGTCGGCGTCCCCTGTTTCACTGTCAAGCTTTTCGGGAACAAATACAGCTTCAGCCGTGACCGGCTTACCGTCAAAGTCAAGGAAAACCTCGCCGGTAGCCTTATCCATGAGGATGCCGGTCATGCGATACTCAACGCCAGCGGTAAGATCACTGTAAGAGATCGTATCCGTGATCGCAACGTCGTCTGCGGAAAGTGTGGTTTTGCCGCCGTCTTCAACAACAGCCACGGTGCTGATCTTCGGGTTCTTGATTTTTATGGTCTGTCCTTTGTCCTCAATGTCCGCGTGTGTGGCAAGCTCAACACCGTCATAATAGAGGTCTTCGAAAACGACAATCTGTGTACCATGCAGGTCGCTTGCGTCAAAGGTAAACTCAACTGTCACTGTACCGCTCGGCTCCTCCGGAGTAAATGCGACTTCAGAGCGGATCTCATTGCCCGCAGCGTCAAGAAAAACCTCACCAGTGGCTTTATTCATCAGGACACCGGATACGGTGTATTCTCGCCCGGGCTTGAGATTTTTATAGGAAACTTCGTCTGTGATCTTCACTTCACCGAGCGGATCAACACGGTGACCATCCTCGGATGTCGCTGTTGTACCGATTTCCGGAACAAGTACCTTGATCGTCTGGCTTTCGGCGTTAATGTCCTTATGCTGAGCAATCAAAGTATCCGTCTCGACGCGGTACAGCTCGTCAAAGACAACCAGCTCTGTGTCCTCTTTCAAATTTAGGGAATTAAATGTGAATGTCAGCTCGACTATGCCGGCAATGCCGTCTCTTTCGCCCTCTAAGCCGTTTTCTGGTTCGCCCGGTCCCTTCCCCTCTTCGGTTGATTCAGACCCCTTCTCGGGCTCTGTAGCGCCCGTATCGGCATCTCCGGCTTCGCTATCATCTCTTTCGGGCACGAATACAGCTTCGGCCGTGACCGGCTTACCGTCAAAGTCAAGGAAAACTTCACCGGTAGCCTTATCCATGAGGATGCCGGTCATACGGTATTCCACACCGGCGGTAAGGTCACTGTAAGAGATTGTATCCGTGATCTGCACATCGTCTGCGGTGAGGGTAGTTTTACCGCCATCCTCAACAACGGCGATTGTGCTAATTTTCGGATTCTTGATTCCTACAGTCTGTCCTTCATCTTCAAGTTCGGAGTGTGTGGCAAGCAGCAGACCGTCATAGTAGAGATACTCGAAAACGACGAGCTGCGTGCCGTGCAGGTTACTTGCATCAAAGGTGAATTCGACCGTCACCGCGCCGGTTGATTTCTCCGGGGTGAATATCACCTCAGAACGGATTTCCTCTCCGGCTGCGTCGAGGAACACGTCTCCAGTAGTTTTATTCATCAGAACACCGGATACGGTATATTCTTTTCCGGGCTTGAGATTTTTGTAGGAAACTTCGTCCGTGATCGTAACCTTGCCGAGCGGATCGACGCGGTGTCCGTCCTCAGACGTTGCCGTCGTACCAATTTCCGGCACTCGAATTTTGACAGTCTGTCCTTCATCATCAATATCAGCGTGCGTCGTCAACTCCATACCCTCCCGGTAGAGCGTTTCGAAAACGACAACGTCTGTATCCAGCTTAATATTTAAGCTGTTGAACTTGAAAATGACATCAACCGTACCATCGTGGGACTCCGGAGTAAAAGTGGTTTCGGCCTTGACTTCATGGCCGTCGAAATCAAGGAAGGGCTTGCCGGTGGCCTTGTCCATCAAAGTGCCAAACACAGTGTATTCCTTTCCGATCTGCAGGCCGGAATAACTTACAGTATCCACTAGGACAACATCATCTGCGCTTTGTGTATCTTTTGTGCCATTCTCGAACTTTGCCGTTGTACCAATCTCAAGCGGGACGTTATGGAATTTCACTTCAGCCACACCGCCATCCTGCAGCGTAACAATCTGCGGGTCAGGAAGCTCATAGCCAAAGGTCTCTTCCGTATCCAGCTCCTCGACAAGATACTGATACTTAGTAGTGCCTGCGTTGTCCTCAAAAATCGGGAGTGTCTCTGTAAAGATCAGCCCGCTGGCATCCGTTTTATAGACCTTGCTGTAGTTGTCCTTCAGGCGGGTAACGCGGAACGAAATCCCTTCCACTTTACCGGTGTCCGAGGTCTTGATGATCTTCAGCTGACCGTTCTTCAGCTCGTTCAAAAGCTCGTAGCTATAGGTTTTCCCATTTTCAGCTACGACAACTTCAAAGTCATCAACAGTTTCTCGGCCAGCGCCTCCTTTGCTCTGATGCACAATGTATGTGCCGAAGGGCATGTCTTTGGTCGTCGCATATCCGGAGGCGGTGGTCGTAATGGTATCGCGTTCAGCTTCTTTTGCAGCTGCATAACTGCCTGCGGATTTCAAGTAGACCTGAAATTCAGCACCGGATTCATCGGCGGGAGAGCCGTTAAGAATCTCATACTGCTTATGAATCTGCACTTTTCCTTTGATAATTTGCTCTTTTACTGTTATCTCGATTTTATTGTGTTCCAGACTGTAGTTTCCGGGTTCTGCCCCTACAGGATATACGGTACTGTCAATCAAATATCCGTTGGACGGCGAAATTTCGCGAATCGACCAATTATCGCCGCAGATGTACTCCTTCGTCGTGAACTGCCCGTCGGAATTTGTGGTGTACTGATCGATCAGGTCATTGCCGCGGTACACGCCGTACACCGCGCCCGCGAGCGAGGCGTCGCCCTGTGCAGTACCGGTCGAGCTGTCGCGCTTCGTAACCGTGGCCGTCCACTTCTTGAGAACATTCGAGAAATTCACGGTCGCGGTCTCATTGGCCTTGATCGTGACCGTCTGCGATTGCGGCTGCACGTACTGATCGGAGGTGAGCTCCGTCACGGTCAGCACAGTGCCGGCTTTCAGGTTCGGAATGGTGATGGTGCCGTCGGCGGCAGTCTGCACCGTGGTGTTCACGCCATCTCCTGTGACGTTGAAGTGCACGCCGGCGACATTGCCATCCTCCGAGGTCTTGACGATCTTTAGCGAACCGTTCATTTCGATGTTGACGTTGAGCGTCATTGCAACAGGGTCTCTGCCAGCAAATCCACAGGTGGCAACATCTTGACTAACTGCGTGTTCATAATAATAGCCGGGTTCATCTGTATAATAGTTAAGATCCACATTATATGCAAACCTAACAGCCCCGGAAGCATTTGGGGTTCCAGTTGCTGTTAACTTGACTGTATTACCACTTTTTTCAACTTGAATTCCGGTCGTATTTACAACGGGAATATCTTTATAATCGGAAAGCACACCTGTTGTATCCGTTAGTGTTACAGTTTCACCTATTTTAAGTGTTACAGTTTGACCGGAAATACTGGGTGTAGTGTAGAACTGGTCTACCTTTTCCATGACAGCTTTCTTGAAAGCATTGTAGGTGGACTGAGAGGCAATATTGTCCATACCACCTACGGTGCTGGGGATTGAGACGCTGGACGCACCAACAAAATCGCCGCCGAAGCTGTTAATTGTTTCCCAAATCAGGAGCTGACAATAAAATTCCGCCATGTATTCGGCCGATACGTCAATCGTATCCCAGTTGTAGTTTTCAGCACTGCACCCTTTGACGTTGGCGATGTTTTTATATCGGCCCCAGTAGTCGATGAGGGTAAGTCTGTTCTGCTGTTCACGGGTAAGCTCACGTTCAGTATATCCTTCGTTGTCTCCCAGTCCGAGCGCAACGCCGTGCTCCACACAGTAGGCAACCCTACCGTTAACACGCTTGCCGCCCCAGCCATTTGTAGCTCCTTCTACATCGGTGACATAACCGATATTCATAAGGTAGGTGGAGCGCGGCTCAGAAACAGTAACATTATTGGCATAGAAAACCGGAAGATTCAACCCGGCTTCTTCGGCGATCTCGGCGAGCGTCTTATCGATAGCCTCGCGGCCGTCAATCGTGTGAAGCTGGCCGTCCTCGCCGATGCAGCCGCCGTACTGCTCGAGAAGCTCCTCGAATTTTTTCTCGGCGTCTGTGCTGTCCTCGGCGATATACGCCATGGGATCGACCTTACTGCCGTTTGAACGCACCTCGAAGTGCAGGTGTGGGCCGCTTGAGTTGCCGGTGCTGCCGACGCGGCCGATCTGCTGTCCGCGCACGACGGTGTCGCCCTGCCGGACGTTGATTTCCGAGAGATGTGCGTAGAGCGTCACGGTGCCGTCCGAGTGACTGACTTGAATCATATTACCGTAGGAGTTATTATCCCCCTGCGTCACGATACCGTTCCACGTCTGCGTGACGGTGACGGTGCCGTCGTCCGTGGCGACGACCGGTGTGCCGGTATCTGCGGCAATGTCAAGCGCTGCATGCTGATCGCCGTAGCCCTGCGTAACATCAAAGTGCTCCGGCACAGGCCAAGCGTGCGCGCCGCCGATCTCGGACTCGATTACGGTGAAACCGGGCACATAGGGATCCTCGACAGGAACGGCCTCCGGCGTAGCCGTGGACGCAGTTGTCGGGGCTGCTGTAGGCGTGGAGCTCGGCTCCGCCTCTACCTCCGGGGTGGGTTCCTCCGTGGGCGTTACCGTCGGCGCGGCGGTTGGGAGGGAACTCGGTTCCGTCTCCGGGGCAGGTTCCTCTGTGGGTGTTACCGTTGGCTCGGCCGTAGGGGCGGAACTCGGTTCCGCCTCCGGGGAAGGGTCCTCCGTGGGAGCCACCGACGGAACAGCCGTTGGAGCGGAACTCGGTTCCGGTTCTGTCTCCGGGACGGGTTCTGCCGTTGGCGCTGTTTCCGAAGTGGTATTCACCGAAGCCGTCACCGCCGGTGCAACCTCGTCTGCGAAGACCGTTACCGGCAGCGCTGTAAAGAGCATCAATGCCGATAGCAGCCACGCAAGCGGTTTCTTCATTCGTTTCATTTCCATTGTCCTTTCCAAAAAAATATCCATATGAAGAAAGCCGTACTACATCGTAGAGCGGCCTCGATTGCATGAAAAAAGAGGATCGACAAAAATCAATCCTCTTTTGTACGGTATTTTGTTTTAATTTAGAACAGGTTCTCTTTCTTCAGGCATTTAGCGCTTCCATCAGGGCGGACACATCATCGAACGGTCCGTAGATGTCCTTGTCGTTTTCGGCGGCATCCATTGCGGCGAGCGTCACTGCATTGGGCGTATTCTTGTTTATCTCAACGAGATACTGCTCGTGGGTTTTAGGTTGATTCTCAATAAATCCCGACAACAACATATTCACCTATCTCTTTCTTGATTCGCCTAATGATGATTCGGCTTTAAGCCAATCCGCAGTCAAAAAAATTGCATTTTCATCGTGTTATCAGTACCACTCGACGGTGTACTTTGTGCTACCGTCAGAATAATACACATCTAAGATATAATAACCATTGACATAGTTGCCATCAGGCAACAATTTATCCCAGTTTGATTCAGCATATACAGCCGCATCGTAAGAACTATCAAACAACCCATCACTAATGTATCCGCCGGTGATATACGGTTCCTCGGGAACCGGCTCCGGCGTCGGTTCCGGGGTAGGAGCGGGCGTGGGGGCCGGTGTAGGCGCAGGCGTCGGAGCTGGTGTCGGCTTTGCTGTGGGCTTTGCTGTCGCAACGGGCTTCTCGGTCGGTTTTACTGTGGTGCCGCCGCCAGAGCTGCTGCCGGAGGAAGGCTTCTCAGTCGGTTTTGTGGTGGGCTTTGCAGTCGGCTTGGATGAAGAACCGCCGGTGCTCGGCTTAGACGAGCTTCCGCTCGACGGCTTTTCCGTAGCGGTAGGCTTTTTCGTGGCCGAGGGCTTTTTCGTAGCCGTCGAGGACGGCTTGGAGCTGCTGCCCTTGCTGCTCTCATCGTCTTTCTTCTTGTTATCGTCGGATTTGCTCGATTCGCTCTTGCTGGATTCCGTCTTGCCGTTGTCCTTATCCTTGCTGGACGCTTTCGGAGAGGCCGACGGCTTCGCCGAAGGGCTGGCCTTATCCTTATCATTCGCCCCGGGGGACGCCGACGGTTTAGCCGATGCGCTGGCCGACGGCGACGCTTTCGGATCACTCTCCGTCATTTCGGGAGACCCGCAGGCCACCAGCCCGCCGAAAAGCAGCGCCGTCGCAACGATAACACCGGCCGCAAGGCCGATGATCTGCTTTCTCTTTTTGCTTAGATTGTTGAATTTTTCTTTCATGGTTCTTCCTCCTGATGTTTAAAATATAGTCCAAAATTTGGTTTATGTCAAGAAAAAGAGCCGCATGCGCGGCTCTTTCCTATCGTCTATACTTGACATTTATTCAATTTCAGCTATAATATAAGTGTAAGGCTTACCGGTGACGGTTAGCCCTCAGTTGCGGCAAGAAGTGAGCCGAAGCCTCGGGAAAGGCGGCTCACTTCTTCTTTATTACAGCGATGATTAAGCTCAAAATACCGATAATCACCAGCATGAGCTGGCAAAAATCGTTCAAGGTTAAGTACATCGGGTATCGCCCCCTCTCTGTATCAGGAGTGAGGGCAAGAAGAATTACCCTCCAGAGTGAAAAACACTGAGGGCAACCGCCGGCCGTATAGTAAGCCTTACGATTATATCTTAAAAGAATCGACACTATCTGTCAAGCCGTATCCGTTGACACTTTTCTAAAGCATGTTATAATATAAGTGTAAGGCTTACCGGTGACGGTTAGCCCTCAGTTACGGCAAGAAGTGAACCGCATGTGTGAGAGCAGGGCGGTTCACTTCTTTTTGTCTTGAAGTTAAAAGGAGCTTTTCTGATAGTGAGCCTCCGCCTCGTCCAAAGTTGTAAAGTTGAACAGCTCCCGGAGCTCCGCCATCACCCGGCGAATGTCCTTATCGGAGAAATCACAGTTTTCCATCGCCATAATCACATAGCCACGGCAAGCGCCGTTGCTCCACTTTTCCGACATCTGCTCTGCCAACAACGCTAAATCTTCTGGGTTATACATCATAATCAATCCTCCAAGTATTAAACTTCCAAGTATTAAAAACAGGAGTACCGGGCTCGTAGCTCCTGCGGTTTGTGTGGCGCTTTTGTCTACGCCTCCACTAGAGCCCGCAGATTTTGTCAACCTGCGGGCTCTAGTTTTTGGTCTTGTGCGCTCAGGAAAGCATCTACAGCCTCCATCGGCGCGCCGCATACCGGACACCGCAATCCGTATTCCATCTGCCGATATAATCGTTGGATACACTTATGATTCATCATCCCTCTACCTCCGTTAAAATCTCGTACAACGATTCATTAGAGGCCCGAATAATCTCCTCAACAGTGAACTCCTTATAGTCCGCGTATTTAACAAATTTTCTAGCAAGCCAATCTACACCCTCTATCATATCTCTCTGTTTATCTGTCATGTTTTCCATCAAGCGTGAAATATCTTTTGCCGAAAAATTTGCCGTTTGCTTCGCCCTCATAACCACTTTTTCCTCCCGATTTAAAATTTTTCGTTTCGTATCTTTCACCGTTCTCTTTGATCAGCCGATCGATGGCCTCCACCTGTCGCACCATCACGTCAAAGGCTTCTCCATAGTGCAGCTCACCGTAATAGTCCGCCAAATCAGAGCGGATGTCGTAGCGGTTTGCCTGCTTGTCAAAAATCAATGCACCCTGTTTCATGGGGCCGTCCTCCTATCGTATATATAATATCACTAAATATGGATATTGTCAATATGATAAAAGCTATTCAAATCCTCGAATAAAAAAAGAACTACAATTTGTGATTCCGTAGTCTTGCCTGCAATCCACCACATGATCTACACAAACCGTATCTTCTACGATCTTAAAGATCAGCATATAACGCTTCTCGGGTAGTGTCAAGGATTTTTCGCAAAATAGTTTGCAGGGCCTGGCATGAGCGAAGTCAGCCGGCAATGGAGGCGTCCTCGAGTGCTGCCTCCAGATGCTTCATATTCATGTACTTCTTGTTTCCCCACTGGGTACCAGCCACATGGCGCAGGCGGGCTTACCTGCGCTAAGAATGCTGCATGGAAAACAAGCATCTGCTTTGCCTGCTCTGACACAACAACGCGATACTTATTCTGCTTTTCCATGAGTCGCCTCCTCAATTGCATTACGCATCTTTCTGCTATCGTGTCAATGCCTTTCAATACAAAAATCTTCCTTAAAAAAAGCAACGTATCATACGGTTCTTTTCTTCCTATACTTTTTCTCTCTTCCTGATACTCATTTTAGAATTTCATAGACTGCTCCATTATTATCAAGAAAGCTCCCATCTGACATACGTCTGGCATCTACACAGGCTTTCTTGATTTTTCCTTTATAAAAATAAGATGCAGTCAGCTTGTATGTTTCTTTTCCATGCAGCGCCCGGATATGGTTCTCCTTTTCTGTATCCGATATTTGCAGACCAAGAATTTGTGCGACTTCTTCAGCTTGTACACCGCGCATAAACTGTGTGAGCAGTACCTCGGAGCAAAAAGAGCAGCGCTGATCCTCAAGCTGCGCGAGCTGTGCACTGTCCATGTCCATGAGCTGTGCCATCAGAATCGCGAACAGCTGCTTTGTACTATACCCGGAATTGAAATACTTCCCGATTAACTCATCCGTCATTTTATGCAATAAAGCCGCGCCAATGGCCTGCATTCCTATTTTCTGAGAATATGTTGCATAGCTGTAAGACTGAAACGCATATTGTTTCCCGTTCCGAAAGCAGAAACCAATATGCCTGCTGCGGAATTTTTCAAATTCACGCGTAAAATATGCGGATTCCAGATATATTTCCAGTATCGATCTGTAATTTACCGGCCTATGTGTCTCTGAAAACATGAAAACTCTCCTTCCCGAGCGCGAGTAGTGCTCAATATTCAAACTGCGTATAAAGAGGGGGATCAAATAAATTCTTATAGATGTTCCCGCTGTCATCAATGAAATCATCATTCGGTGTACGTCGGGCTTTTACGGATAGAGTCTTGCGCCTGCCTTTGCAATAGCTGCGCGAGACCAGCGTATAGGTTTCCTCACCGGACAGCTCCCGGATATGCGCCAACTTATCTGTTTGAGACACAGGCATTTCAAGGATCGAAGCGGTTTTATCTGCTGACGCACCGCAGATAAACTGTACAAGAAGCGCTTGCGAATAGGGTTCGTGGCTTTTATCCTCGATCTGCGCGATCTGCTCGCTATCTAAGTCCATGAGATGTGCGATCATTATTCGGAACAGGTGTCTTGTATCGTAATTGGAGTTGAAGTATTTTTCGATCTGTTCATCAGTCATTTTCAGGGATAGGATATAGTGCGCATTCCGCTTGTTTATACCTTTCCCGATAAATGCAGAACAGACATCGGACATGAAGTCAAACTTTGTCCCGCACCTGTCGTTTTTCTCACATAAGCCAATGTCATGGATGAAAAAGTTCTCCCAATCATAGTTGAAGTATGTCGATTCCATGTAGTAATCGAATATTGAGCGATAGAATGTGTGTGACATGTAATAAAACACAGCTTTCTCCTTTCCACCGGAACCGTAACGAACATCCTTGTACATCGGATACGGGAGCAACCCGGCCCGGTGACTATCGTGCGATTTGTAGAGATTTTTACATTCCCTTCCCGCGCAAATATCGAACGGAATACATCGTGCGATTTCTTGCCATTTTCGTTCGATTTGCGTATAATGAAGATGCAGAAGAACATACTATACACCATGAAGGAGGCGCATATTATGATCGTAACCGCAACCGAGTTCAAGACGAACCTCGGCAAATATCTGGAAATGGCAATGAGGCAGGACATATTCATTACCAAAAACGGCAAGAACATTGCCCGGCTCACCAGCCCTACCGTAAACAAGCTGGCGGTACTGGACAGCCTTGTTGGGATTGTTCCAAAGGACTCCGCCATGGATGAAGAAACCATACGAGAGGAGCGGCTGGCCAGACAATGAAAATCCTGATCGACACAAACGTAATCTTAGACATCCTGCAAAAGTGGGAGCCGTTCTTCGCGGATTCCTACCGAGTACTGCGGGGAGCCATTGAAAGCAACACCGAGTGTCTGATTTCCGCATCTTCCGCCACCGACATTTTCTATATGCTGCGCAAATCCCTTGGGTCTGCACAGGCTGCAAAAGATCAGTTGGAGCAGCTCGCCCAACTTGTGACATTTGCAGATGTGCAGGGAATGGATATACACACCGCCCTCATGCGGGCAATGCCGGACTTTGAAGATGCGGTAGTGGATACCGTGGCCGAACGTAGCGGAGCCAGCTACATTGTTACCCGCAATATAAAGGATTTTGCCGGTTCGGCGGTACCCGCCATTCTCCCTGCCGATTTCCTGAAAAAATGAACACCATGCCGCAACCCGTCACAGGGCGGCGGTATGGTGTTCATTTTTCAAAAGAGTTCCAGCCTTAACGGGCAATTTTTTATCTCGTCTCAATCACCTTCTTTACTGGCCGCGCCGGTGCTTTTTTTTCTTCTTTTTTCTGTGTTAAGATTTCTTTCGGATCACTAATGCAGATTTTCTGCTTTAAGAGCTCATTTCGGATCACGAACATATAGTGGGAATCCGTCTTCGGCGACGCATATTGCTTTATTTCGTCTATCGACAGGCCGCGTGCTAAACCGAATCGAATTTCTTCCATTTGGTGTACGTTATACCGTTTATCGGTATATAGCGCAACCTGATTGTCCGACAAGCCGCAACGATAGCCGGATATGATCTGACTGAGCTGTCCGGCGGTGTATTCCGGATCAGCAAAAACAGAAAACTGTTCCCGACTGATTTGCCCCTGTTCGAAAAAGCACACAGCTGCATCCAAATCCGAAAGAGTGTCCCTGCTAAAGCTGCATAGTCTGTATTTACTGCCCTTGATCTCATTGATTTTTCGCACAAGCTGCAAATTCCTGTAAAGATGGAGCCGGAATATGAGAACAATGAAACGGAGCAGATATTCGAGAATATAGCTGCCTGCAAGTATGAATATCCATTTGGCGAAAGGGACTTTTACGAACTGTGCGATCAAGGCATCCATGTCCGGCGTCTTTATAAGCTGCCCGCAACACACCAGCATAACGGGCACAGCACAGTAAAAGAACGCCGTTACGCGCACAATCCATAGGGCGGCAATAAAAATTGTGAAGCCCCAATTATATTTTGCAGTTACCGGGAAGCTCTGGAAGAAATCCCTCCCCATAACGGCAAAAAAGATAATAACAAACGCCAGTATTAAAACAATTTCCACCATTCTTCACTCCTGACTCTCCGTATTATTTTGGGCGGGACTATGCTATCGGATCTGTACAAAGCAATTTCTAATTGTATCTATCGCATTCAGGAGTATCTTCCACAAGGCTTCTCGTGGTTCCGGATAGATAATCGCCAGAATACCAATTACCGCCAAGAGAACAAGTAGTATCAAGGCACAATAGCGTACTACACTACCAAAAATGCACGCTACCGACCGCACCACACTGCCTTTCTCCACAATCATCACATTACGATCAGCGATATGGTGCTTTTCCCTCAGACTTTCCTGCTCTGTTTCAGCTCTCAGCTCTTCTTTTCTCTTCCTGATCAGTCCATTCTTGATCTTGGGCATTTCTTTCTGCTTCCTCCATTTTCCGATTCCCTTGTTTGCTGTTTGTTTTTTTCGCTGCGTATTGACCAATGCTGCTATTCTTTTGACTTCTTTCGATCAAGCGGTCTATGGCATCCCGCACGGCCTTTTGCTCATTTTCAATCTCTTTCGATGGCCTGAAATAGTACAATGACGGCTTCGGCCCTTCATGGATGCCGACATTTTCGTGGATATAGTTCTGCCAAAATAGCCATAAACGAAATCGCCAATAGCGAAAAATTCTCCTGCTGTTTTTGACCATATCTCTTTCCTTCTGCCCAAGAAATTAAGAGTGGGCAAATTTGCCCACTCTTAAAATTTCCAGTAATAATGCGGAATTTGACCTTTAACGCAAGCTATTTTGAAGTTTCAGCCGCAAAATTAACCCCCTGTCCTTCTCTCTCCTCACAGAATCGCTTGACGCTTGTGCCGCTCATGATTTTTCCTTCTTGCCGTTCCGAAATCTTATCTTGATACTTGCGCAGCACCTGCTCATTGATTTGAGATTCTAAATTTTTGTTCGATACCGAAACTGCAGGTGAATAGACTTTTTGGCCTTTTTCATTTTCGACGGGTGCAAGACTGGGCAAAGCGACGTACTTTTGTCCATTCGCGGCTTCAATGACTTTTATGGAGTTTATTGTCAGCAGGTCTCCTACATCAACAGCCGCATATGCTTTTATTTTTCCTTTTTCAGTCAAGGATACTGATCGTACTGTTATGGACATATCATTTTCGTGCTTCGTTCCAAAGGTATTTACATCCACTTTGGACTGATACGCTGAGAGCACCGCCCGGGACCACTCCGCGAATATCTCTTTAGATCGCGGTACTATATAGCTGTATCCTTTTTCGCCATATTTGTGTAACTGGATATATCGATCGCCGTATTGATTTTCTATAACGCGTACCGGGAAACTTAAACTTTCGTTGATAGTTACAATGCTATTTCCGACATGCGTTCTCCCTTCTGCTGGTACTGTAGTGCTTTCCAGCGATTCGGCTTTGACATCAATTTTCATTTGATTAACATTCTGCTCGTCAGTCTTTGTGCTTTCTCTGGATGACAAAATTCCTTTTCTCTCCATATACTGCAAAAGCTCCAGTCTTTCGAGCTCGCCAACAGCTGCATCATAGCTGCTTTTTACAGCAAAGTATTCTTCCATTTCCTGAATGCTGGATTTTTCTGTGAGGTGCATCGCCATGAGCTTTTGATCCAAAAGAGCTGCTCTGTCCTGCAACGCTGTATACTCCTGTTCTTGCTGATCTTTTCTCTTTCTTTCATCAGACTGTCTTTTTTGGTAGTTTTCGAGTTTCTGAACCTTGCTCTCAGGGATTTCAGCATCCAGTATGCGCAGGGCGAAATCAGAATCAATCATTGCTACCGCAGACAAAAAGTCAAGATTAAAGAACTTCTGAGTAAAGTCTATCGCGTCGCCTTTTTCTCCGCAACCAAAGCAATGGAATGTGTTTGTTTTGGGATGAACAACAAATGACGGTGTTTTCTCGTCGTGAAAAGGGCAGCAGCACTTAAAATCTGTTCCTGCTTTTACAAGTGGTACACTTCTCTGTATGACATCCACAATGCTCAGCCGGCTTTTGATTTCAGCAACTGCAAGCTGCACTTGCTTCCGTTTGTCGCCACCGATCATTTGGTTCGGGGTAACTGGTTCTCTCGCTTGTTGCTCTAAGCGGGCTCGCGTTTTAATCATGTTGGAAATGGACACGTCTATTGTATCATGCCTGTATGTACCGTAATAGACGCCACTACTGTGCAACATCTCCTTGATCTCTCCATCCAGCTTTCGACTTTCGTCCTCGGTATGGATGCGGCCTTCCCGCTCAAAAGAGTTTCCTCTCTCAACGAAGATGGTGAAATTCGCGTAGCGACTGAATGCGTCGCGGGCCATTTGCCGATACTGCTCCTTTTCGGCCGGAGTCCCTTCCGCAAGATAAACGGAGTTTAAAATCAGCGGAGAGTCCGTCACAACAAAATCCACTTTGCCGATCAGGCGATCGATTCTATGCTTCTGCTCATCAAACAGGGATTTTTGATGTTCAAAAGATCCATCAAGCAAATCATATCTCTCGTCCCAAACGTACTCTTTCGCCACCTCGGACACGTACTCTGCGACATATCCCTGCTTTTTGAGTTTTTCTGCGATCTCCCATGCGCAAGTCGTTTTTCCTGCGCCCGGGCCAGCTATCAAGTTCACAACAACCGTTTTGCGTTCCTGTCTTTCTTGTAAAGGTAAGTTTTCTTTCTCTTGGGTTTTCGACATTTGTGGTGCAGCTGTCATTGCCTGCTCCATCTGAAGTTGTATGCCGGCTTTTTCCATTGCTTTCTGCAATGCGCTTTCATGCCGTTCAAACAGCTGGTTAACAGATTCAATCAAGTTGACGAGCTGTACAGGGTTCTCTACGCTTTTCTGTTCATTCGTAAAAGCATGAAAACTGTTGACCATATGATCTATCCGGGCATCTGTAACCTCAATACCATATCGGTTACAGAGCATCATTGACAGCAGATCCGCCTCAAGCTCCCTCTGTGCGGAGCTTTTCTCTCCGACCTGATGTCCCATGATCCCGTGTGCCATCTCATGCAGCAACGTGCTCAGCTTCTGCGTATCCCCTAAAATAGAATTGATCCGGATCGCATGCGATTCCGGATCGTAATCTCCCCGCAGGGTAACGGATTTCAGATCGGTTTCCGTTACCGGCAGGCCAATATTTGTGCTGTAATCACATGCCACTTTATAGATCGCAGCATGCTGTTCGCTGCTGTAGCCGAGCCCCAGCAGCTTCGGGTAGTCCTCCAACGGACAATCTGTTTGTGATATATCGAAAACTGTGCCGACTTTAAAGTGCGGCTCCTCACGCGTTTCTATCATACCCGCCTCAACCATTCCCCTTACACTCTGAGGCGCTCCGGACAATCGATGCCATGCAGCATCCGTCTTCAGGCGATAAAAGATAATAGGGGTATACGCCATAATACCCATACCGTGCTCTCCAGCCTTGATGTTGTATCCGAGTTCCTTGAATCGCTTGAATGATCCCACAAATGCCGCATAAGGATTTTGGCTGTAGATCAGCATGGTGTTTCGGATGCTATATTTGTAGAACTGATTTTTAAACCGGAGGTACTCTACGAGTTTCTCCGGTTTTTCTTCCCATGTACTAACCAGCTCATTGACGGATGCCTCAAACTCGGCCATTCGCTGCTTACGGTATCGTTCCCTTTCTTCCTGTGAGAAATTGATCCTTTGCACTATTCAATCACCTCCAGTCCAAGCAACTCATCCGTGAGCTCCTTTGGCATGTTGTCCAGCTCTTCCATGATTTTCTTCTGTAGAGGCAACGGCAGCTCAGATAACTCCTGCAGATCCTCAAGTCCGATAGCAGAACCAACTTCTGCAAACTCTTCAGGAATCTCTGTGTACCACAGAGTACCATATCCATCCTCACAGATAGCAAGGCCGTCTTTATACATCATTACGGTAGCGCTTATCTCCATTGTAATTCCCCCATAAATGAAATATTAAGCTTATATTAAGCAGATTTTACCAATCGTCAAGGACGTAGAGTTAATTTTACCCTATTTCAAGAAGTGGGAAAAATTGCCCACTTCTTTTCGATAACATGCACTTCTTGTTTTCCCGGTATCTGATACTCTCCAAAAGGTACGGCTATGTCGTGCCCTTTGGGGGGTATCAGCAAATTGCTGATACCTTGAAAGCACATATTATGTGCGCTGCTTTTGGAATACATCGCCATCCAAATGACATTATCCTCCATGGACGCCTCGTTGGGCAACTGCGCCGGACATAGTCCACGGTCGTAGTGGTCGCCACGGGGGTGGTTCATGGGTATTAAACAGGCCAATGACCTTACCCAGATCATGAGGTAGCACCAGCAATTTGGTGTGCCGCTCCTTCATTGAAATCTTGGCGAAGCTGTTACATGATCCTTTGTATTCTTTTTGGTGACGGATTCAGTTTTTAAGCGGCATTCATCGGGTCCTCCGATGGTTGCCGGTATCTTAAGTGGGCAAATTTGCCCACTTTTTTGAAAGACTTTTTAGAACTGACTTATTCTCACTTAACGGCCGAGATTAGACCATTAAAAAAGCCATACCTTTTTGAATTCCCCTCCTGATAAAATGAGTCTTAACATTTATTAAAAGGGGTTTTTAATATGGCAAAAAAGTACGGATATGTTCGCGTCTCTACGAAAGGTCAGAGTATTGATCGGCAACTTGAGAAGCTAAAGGCGCTTGGTGTTACGGACGCAGATATTTTTATTGACAAAATATCTGGTGCCACTTTTTCGCGCCCATCGTATCTTTCGCTGAGAGAGCTTATATCTCACGGAGATATTTTATATATTGACAGCATAGATCGTTTAGGCCGCAACTGGACCATGACAATTTCCGAGTGGAACTATATCGTTCATACCGTAAATGCAGATATAGCGTCTCTAACAGAGACAGAGGCTTTTTTTGATAGTCGTCGCTTTAAAGAGATGGGCGAGATTGGACAGCTGATTGAAAGTTACATTTTGAGCACACTTGCTTGGGTTGCCGATACGGATCGGAAGAAAAAGCATGACTATCAAGCTGAAGGTATCCGTTGTGCACGCCTTCGGGGCCAAGTCTTCGGCCGTCCGAGTATTAGCGATGATAAAGTCCAGCGCTTATATGAAGCACTGTCAGCGCGCCAATTCACACCTTTTCAGATCGCCGAAAAGCTCAATCTGCCCGCTTTTGATGTTTACCAATACCTTGACACGGGTAGCAGTAAAGCCCTAACGGAAGCCGACAAGTATGAGATCACACAGCTGGCCAATGTACGAAAGTACTCATACAAAAAAATAGCCGCAGACACAGGAGTGTCTGTGGCTACTGTATGCAACTACGCAAAGAAACTTAAATCGGCCATATCTAATTCAAAATAAAGCGTAATACAAACGTATTACCTGGCTCTTAGAACGTATTACATTTGTATTGCTTTGTCCGGAAATATTCCACGCACAAAATTTTCAAAAAATGGCTTACTCACTCGGCTTTGCCGAGTTCCACAATGAAATTGTGGACAGAGTTCCTTATGCCCTCAAGCACTCAAAGAGTAACTTTGAGTGCTTGATATCCGAAAAGAAACCATGAGGTGAAAGAAATGAAAAAAATCGCTGAAGAGCTGCGGCTGCGGAATGTCGATGCTGCGGTTTTGGCAAAACTCGAGCAAATTGCAGAGAAAAAAGGGTTACGGCGTAACGACTACATCAAGCGGATTATCGAAAATGCAGCGTACAGTTCGGAGCTACTCCTTCTCGATGAGAAATATGAAGCTCTTGTTGCTATGGTCCTACAGATCATCGAGACGAATGCATCCGAAATAAGTCGCCTGACATCTCTGATCGAAAGGATGGCTGATAAAGATGGCTAAAAAAACAAAATCGTTTCGTCTGTCGGAAGAGGCTTGTGCCTTACTTGCACAAATGGCCGCATCGGCCGGTAAAAATGAAACAGCTCTACTCGAATCGCTGATACTTGAAGCTGGAAACCGAGAATCCAATCAAGCCGCTGCATCTCTACTCTCCGCTGTCGAACAAAAATATGATAACACGATCACAGGCATCAGATTAGCCACTCGAAGCGCCGAGAAAAACATTTACATTGTCATTGAGATGCTGCACAGCCTTATCATGAATACTCTGCCTAAAAACGAACAAATCTACTTCCCGACACATCGTCTTGATATTTCGCTGGCGAGCCGGAATAACGATCCTGACAAGCTCGCTGCCCTGATAGAATCTCAATCACCTATATACAGTTCTGCATTTGAGGACATCAGTGACTATTTAACAAACCTAAAGCAGCGAAAAGATAATCGACTCAAGGAGGACACGTGAGGACAAAATGACAAATATAAAAGCTGGAGTTGTTCTGGTAACCCGCTATACAACCCCTCATAGCAGTGTTTACGAATCCTACATTGACTATATGGCAAGAGACTGCGCAACCAGACAACGTAACACAAGCAAATTCATGTTGTCTTCATTATCTGATGATCTGAGCTATGTAGGATATGCTTTCGATTATATGGATGATGCCCGCAAATCATCCAATCTCTTTACCGCAACTAAGGATAATCTGAGTAAAGACGATATTCTGGAATTACAGACAGCATTCCGTACCGCGCAAAAAAACGGATCTCCAATGTGGCAAAGTATAATCTCCTTTGACAATGCCTTTTTAGAACAATATGGCATATACCGCCACGAAATGCAGTTATTGGATGAAAAGCGCATTCGATCCTTGACACGAGTTTGCATGAAAAGAATGCTCCAAAAAGAGGATCTGCTGCAAACCGCCGTTTATACTGCAAGCATCCACTACAACACTGACAACATCCATGTCCATATTGCAACTGTTGAACCCATACCCACTCGTCCGGAAGCTACCATCAAAAAAATAACCATTCCGCGGCAGTTTATAGCTGATCACGGCATCTTGAACGATGAGCGTGATTATCGTGTAGAGCGCTCAACCAAAGTCACAACCTATAAAGGAGGCTATAACAGAATTTTTTCGAAGCTGACGTCGGCTCTGGAACAAGAAAACATACCCCTCCATCTCGGAAACTACATTACCATCAATTCAGATCGATCAATTACAATGACATATCGCGGGAACGGAAATCAAGTGCCGTTAGATTTCAGTTACTCGGAAGAGACAGCAATCCGCGGAAAATTTTCAAAAAGATCGCTCGATGCTGGAAAAAGTGGTATTGTAAATGAGATAATCAACCAGAGAGGACTACAAACCGAAATCAACAATATTCTTCGCGAAAATATTGTGCAGCGAATGAGAAAAAGTGAAATTGAGTCTGATCCTGAATTAACCTCTGCTTTTGTATCACTCTTGAAAAATTTACCTTCAGATCGTCGCCTCTGGAAATACGGAAATCAGGCTATGACAGAGTATCGGCCAATGATCGATAAAATTACATCTACATGGATCAATAAGTACTATCCTGATGAATACAGAAATTTGGAGCGGCACCTTAAAGAAATGGATGCAGTTTATCAAACGGCATATGGCGCATCAAATAGCAGCTATGCAGAAGGTAAACGACAAGATTTATATGCCCGTTGTGGTAATCGTGTCCTACTCATTGCGCGCCAAACAGTACGTGCTTTAGACAGACGCACGTCCCAGCACGCAGGATCTCCGTCTTTGCCAAAGCACATATACAACAACCTGAATACCTCTTATGCTTATCAGCACGAGATCGAAATAAGTATAAGACTCCTAAAGAAAGCACTGTCAAATGACTATGAGCATTTTAAAAACCAAGTTGTATATGAGCGGCTTATGAAGGAAGCCGATTATGAGGCATACCAAGATCTCTAATTCCCATTATTTCTGCAATTTTTGAAAGTGGGCAAATTTGCCCACTTTCATTTCAGCAGAAGACGAAGCGCTTATATTGTATTGACAATAGCACTAATCCTTGCTATTATTGAATCATGGAAGTAATACGCAAGGAGCAATACTATGAGCGAGAAAATCGACCTATCAAAGAAGATACCGATTAAAGAATACGCTGAGAAAATCGGTAAAGATTACGGTTATCTTTTACGGAAATGCAGAACTGGCGGCTTTGAAACGGCTATTAAGATCGGTACGCAATGGTTCATCGATGCCGATGAACCATATATTGACCGCAGGGTTAAGTCCGGCGGCTACGTAAAAATCCGTCAGGCTGATCATCCCATTATGCGAAAAAACAAATACGGTCCCAAGAATTCAAGTTTACATGACATATATCTATACAAGCTATTGCATCCAGATGCAGCTATATCTGAGATTGCTACTGCTCTCGGTATTTCCACAGCAACAGTGTCTAAATGGTGGCAATCAGTCATTTCCCTGATAAACTCACAAAAAGATATTGACAATAGCCAACAATAGGTATATTATAGTCATGAAAGAAAGGGGAATCCTTATGAAAACCATTGCGTTTTTTAACGTCAAAGGCGGCTGTGGTAAAACCACAAGCTGCATCAATATTTCGTATATCCTTGCAACTAAGTACGAAAAGAAAGTTCTACTCATTGATCTTGATCCGCAAGCTAACAGTTCTGATTTTTTTATTGACCAAGACTATGATACGTCCATCGAAGATGTTTTTGTTGGCCGGAAAAACATCAAAGAGTGTATCCAGCATACCAAATACGATAGGTTGGACATCATACCATCAACTATTACTTTATCGCGTACAGAAAAGGCAATGGTAGCAAATACAACAGAGCCGCAGCAGCTCAAGCTTGCAGCCTACTTAGGTGACATCGAAACAGACTACGATTATTGTATTTTAGACTGCTCGCCAAGTGCCGAGACAATCACAAATATCAATGGCTTAGCTGCTGCAAATGCAGTATTTGTGCCCCTTAAAGCTGATAAATGGACCATTAAAGGTCTCCAGTATACGTTGTCGATCATACAAACGGTCAAGAAGTACAACTATAAATTGACCTTTGGAGGAGCATTTTTCGTACAGAAAGAGAATCGACGCGTCAACAAGGGGTCGGAAGAAGTTGTGACAGAAATGATCGGCAAAAACTATCTGTTGCCTGGAATTTCAAAAGGCAAAGCTGCCGAAGAATCCAGTTATGCTGCAGTGCCAGTTTTGCTTTATGATAAACGCAGTAGTATCGCAAAAGACTATGTGTCTCTTGTGGAACACATTTTGAAGATCGTATAAAGGAGCTGTGAAGTAGATGGCAAAATTCGATTTAAACAAGATGAACCTTGGTGCGGGTCTTTTGAATGAGACAACAAGACAACTTGCACAGAGAGATCTTGATCTCGTTTACATCCCATACGAGAAGTTACGTGTAGACAAGCGCAATCAATATTCAGTCGATCGCATATCTGAACTTGCTGAATCAATCTCAGACGTCGGATTACAGCAGCCTCTAAATGTTGCTGCTGATGATGATGGAATGTACGACGTTCTTGGTGGGCAGAGGCGGTATCTTGCAATCGGCCAGCTTCGAGAGGCCGGCAACAAAAAATATGATGAAGTCCCCTGTACTGTTGTCAATCCGCAGAACATTGATCTCCCAGTCGATGATGAAACAAAGTATCTGTACGTCATCGCAACCACCAATGACTATCGCGATCTTACGGACGGTGACAAGCTGCTGCGAATCCGCCAACTCTCAGAAGTCTATGATAAAATCAGTAAAGCTGGAGGAGGCGATCGAATTGGTAAACGCCGCCGTGACTTTATCTCTGACAGCACCCAAATGAGCCCTCGCTCCGTGCAGGATTTTCTGAGTGTCGAGAAAAAACTGGATGATACACTCAAAGATGCGATAATAAATGGAGATTTGGATATACATACCGGTGTAAAGATTGCTTCCATGCCAGCATCAACACAGCAAAATCTTGCTTCCCGATATTCCGACTCTATTACCGGTGGCAGCGAGGAAAAAGTCGATTTTGTCGCTGAAGTTGAGAGGATCAATAACCCAGCTCCGCCGAAAAAAGAGCAGAATATTACCTCCTCAGACGCTATAGTCATTGGCAAGGAGTACATTGATAACATCTTAAGCCAATCAAAAGACTTAAAGCTTTATGCGAAAATGTTTTCAAATGGTATTTCTGTTTCCGCAAAATCAAAAGAGCGGCTTGATAAACTCGCTGTAGAGTACGAAAAGTTGCAGGCAAAATTTGTTGCTGTCCTAAAAAAGGAAGCCTCAAAGAAATGAAGAAACAACAGAAGGAAGTTTTCCCTAAAACTCCTTCTGTTGTTTTATGATTTAATTACATTTAGGTGATATTATGATAAAAGAACAAAAGAAAAGAAAAACCATGAACCTGCCAATCCGCATTGTAAAGAGGATAAATGAAGAAGCATATAGAAAATGGGAATCCTCATCTGCAATCGCCCTCTCTATTATCGAAGAAAGTTGTGATTACGTACTGAACCTTTCCGCTTTGCCTCCCGTTGACAAAGTGAGTAAAGATCTCAAAACATCATTCCGGCCTGTACTGCCAAAAGATCTTACAGATCGAATTGAATCCAAACTTGGTAAACGCCAGTTCACCCATTTCTTTCTCACCTGCTGTGATCTACACTTTTCGGATCAACTACCCATCACCTAAAGGTAATGGACTTTACGACACATTGAATAACAGGAAAGGCGGCTTCCTTAATCCTTGTAGACCTCCCGCCTATGGCCTACAGACAAGGCGAGAATTACCAACGCAGTATCTTCTATCTGACAGATCAGACGGTAATCACCTATCCGGTATCTCCACTGGCCGCTACGATTCGCTGTCAGCCCTTTTCCATGCTGACGGGGATTCTCACACTCATTCAAGTTCTTATCAATCCACGCTTTTATCATACGCTGCGTGTACTTATCGAGTTTCTTAAACTCCTTGTCAAACCGTTCTGTCGTTTCTACGCTATACTTCATAAGTCCAATTCCTTCCATAATTCGGAAATGGGCCTGCTTTTCTTTCCGTTTTTCGCATATTCATCATAGGCTTCTCTACCCACGGTCACATCATACTCGTCCTCTATCCGTTCAAACAATGCCCTCTTGAACGCTTCTCCTAAAGACATAGCGTGTATCTTCGCATAGCTCTCCGCAAGAGATTTTTCTTCCTCTGTTAATCGAATTGAAAAAGCCATAACTTCCACTCCTTTCATATAGTACATTGTACTACTATTATTTTATTCTGTCAACTCTATTTTGCCTCAATCTGTTTCCAGCATACAGTCAACTTGTCCGCATAGCTAAAGCAAGGCGAGGTGTCAAACTATCTTTTAACCTTCTCTTTCATATATTTTCTCCAGAATCGCGCGTAAGTAGTCGAAATGTCTTCCTTTCGGATTTTTATTTTTGGCTCTTGCCGCAATCCCACTAAAAGTCCCGCCGATCAGTGTGCGAACACGCTCCGCAGTCTTTTGTGGATCTTCCCTGTCCGCATATAAGTTCAGTTCCTTATGCTTTGCAAATAAGTATAAGTCCCTGATCTCACCATCAGATAGACAAAATGGCTGCAGTGCTTTCCTCCATTCTGCAATATACTCTTCACCCACCACTTCATCGTCATACAGGTACTCTTTTTCATACGGCAAAAGGTACTGTTCTCTTCGAGTCAGTTCTTTACGACTCCCCGTCAAATCAAAACTAATCGAGGCTACTTTCTTACCGGAACGAATCGGTGTAAAAGCTACTTGCAGATTTGTGTGCTTGTTTATTTCAGCGACAGAATACTTCAGAACACGTTGACTAAAATACTTATATTCGCTGTAAATACCCTCACTCTGCTCGTCCATCTTGAAAACTTTGTGCTTGAGATAATCTACGGTTTGTTCGACAATCACATTTCCAAAATTAAATTTGTCGAGCAAATACAAGTACAGCAACATAGAATACTTGCCGGACATTGGAATGACATTCTTTAGACGATACCGGATATATCCTACGCCCTGCAGATTGAAAAAAAGACGCTTTGCATCCTCATGACAAGTCATCTCGATAATTATTGAGTTGTCATCCTTCCTGCGAAACATCGCGGATCTGACAAACAGTGGCGCTCTTACGAACCCTCTTTTTTCTTCATCATCAATTTCATACGTAAACTTGATATTCTCGAGTTGGTCCAAAGGAAGATCTTTATGCGTCTCTTTCAGATCCTGACTCTCTCCAAGCAGAGTCCCTATTCTTTCATACCGTATGCGTTCAACCCCAAACAGATCTGCTAATTCGTCAAGAGTAAAGCGAACAGTTCGCGAATTCTCATCCCTTGGATCTATTCTGGAAAGGTATATATCCAAAAATTTCATCTGCATGGTTGAATAGACCATATCGCTCAGATTAAGAATCCTTCGGCTTTTCTCTACAACATAATCCGGGCTGAGTGGACCTTCAATGATCCGCTCTTCCTGCTGGGGCACAACACTCACTCCTCTTCAACTTGTCTATTTATAACCGATCATAACACAAAAGTGACTTCATGTCAACATGCAAGTCACTTTTTTAAAAAAACCGTTCTTTTCGTCCAAGCACAGATAAAAAAGGTTACAACTGGACAACTACGTCACCTAAAAAATGGCTTAGTACCGGGGAAAAACCGGATTTTGATCACCTAAAAAAAGTTACAAAATGGACAACTACGTCACCTCAAATGGACAACTACGTCACCTTTAATGGACAACTACGTCACCTCAAAGTTCAAAAAACCCAGTATTTAAGCCATTTTTCGCGCCCCTTAAATATCTATATAAATATCTTTTAAATATCTTTTTCTTTATTATAGGCAATTCTACGAAAAAATTTTTCTTCATGTTGTTTTATTGACAACAAGTAAAAAAATGGCTATACTCTATTATAGAGAGACCATTCAAAAAGGTATGCTTTTTTAAATCTTGAGGCAAGTTACACTTATCAACTTACTAAATAAACAACTTTATGAAGTGCTGCAAAAGAAGCAGCACTTCTTTTTTTCATGATAGTAGTATACCACAAAGCTCTTTTAATAGCTACTTTATCCGTACTGATTTCTCATGAAAATTTTAAAAGTGACCATCCTGTCCGATTACATATAAAAGAAGAAGCTTGCTTAAAACCTTATAAAAGTGACGCAGTTGTCCAATATACAGTTTATTTAAAAGTGATGTAGTTGTCCAAAAGCCTTTTCTCATAGCCTGCATGACAAAATCATTAACCAGAATAGGGAATAAGAGTAGTATAAACTCAAAATATGGAGGAATATTACAAGGAAATCCCCAATATTATGGGTATAGAGAAAAAGGGACGCAATTTGTCCAAAACAAAGGTGACTGTCGTATCCATTGGGTATACCGGTAAAGGTGACGTAGTTGTCCAGAGGGGAAATTGACTAAAAAGAGGGAAAAGTGACGTACTTGTCCAGCGAAAAATAGAAAGGATAAAAACACTAAAGGTGACTATATTGTCCATGAAAAAAAATCATGAGTATGTAAGGATTTTGCAGGCAATAATAAAAGTGGGCAAATTTGCCCACTTTTATTATTCGCATAATATTAAAGCAAGGGGAGAAGGGAAAAAGGGGGGATAGATCAGCTTAGACACTTAAGTTAGAGTAGTGTATACCTAAGATCGTTTATCATCTATGAAGTGAAACAGAGTAATAGATACAACAACACAATTATACAAAAATTAATGTTTTGTATAATTTAGGCAAGGGTGGGCAAATTTGCCCACTCATTTATTTCTTAATTTTTTTTCCATTCAATGTAATAAATGAAAACGCCTTTGGCGGCTCCGTTATCCAAAGTTTGTTTATGTCAAAATTATGTTTATCTAAGACAGCACGGCAATTCTTATTTGCACAAAAATCTCTTTTGAAATCCTTTTTGCTTGCACTTTGAGTTAAGTCTGAAATTCGAGAAACATCTGTACATCGCTCCAATTCATCCTCCAGATTTTTTACTTGGGGAAGAAATACGATTTCAACTTTCGGGCAAAACTTTTTGACCTGATTGATATTATTCCGGAGCTGCTGAGTTACAGGTACGTCTGTATCAAAAACAAAAACTACTTTTGTTTCCGGACGAATCGATATAAGGATAGATTTAGGTATTATTTTTTGTATCAGATTAAATTCCTTGATTTTTCCGGGTATAATCTTTTCTGGGCTTTCCTTAAGGGCCTGAAGTAATGCAACTTCACATTTCCCTTCTACAAAGTAAAAGACATTATTCTTCATATGGGCCTCCGGATTCAAGTGTATCCAACAGGGAATCATCCGGCAGAGAAGAAAAGACATCGTTTTCTACTGCATGTCGAACTGAATCTGTATTTCTTTTCAGAATATCAGAAGCGTAGATGACGGTTACTTCTTCGCATTCACCTTCAGTGATTTTCTTCCGAAGAAAGGCAAAAGCATGCTTAGGGATATTAAGATCGAGCATATCTGTGTTATGAGTTGTAAAGATCAGTTGCTCGTTTTCTTTCAAATGCTCGATCATTAACCCGAAGATACGCTTCTCTATATCGCTCTGAATATAGGAAAAATGTTCATCGCAGTAATAGAAAACATTGTTTTCTTTGGGAGATAACATAGAAGCAAGAAAAAATGCAACGTCAATTCCCTCTATAGTTCCACTAGATAGCAATTCGCGATTCAATAGTTTTCCGTTCTGAATAATAATCTCGTCATTCTTTCTACGAATGATAAAGGAATCCTGCAGATCAGAGGATATAGACACATTTGTCAGTGTAGGATCTAAAGTTCCAAGGACAGCTTTTAGTGTCCTCAACAGAACGGATTTGTTGATGCCTTTGGCGTTCAAAGATGATTCTATTTCCGGATATGCAAAACGAAAGTTTATTTTTCCAAAATGATCGCGCATTTCTTTCGGCGTTGTAGTAGTAAAATCAGGATTGAAAAAATAAGTACAATCCCGAAATCTTGAAACGCTTTTTTCATATGAATCACCATCGAGAATCAATGAATAAAAATAGCGCATGTTGATCTCTGAGGTATTTGGATAAATGCATACTACTAATCTGTGCAGAACAAATCCTTCATTTATAAAATCGATACTGAACGAACCTGCGCTTCCTTTTGAAACGATTTCAAAGAGAAAATTCGGATTTCCAGAGTTGATAAAGGAAAAGATCTTCATCAAGATTTTTCCAATACTTGTTTTTCCAGCGGCATTTGCTCCCATTAGCACAATAGCCTTTTTATATCTGAAATTAGGTCTTCCGGCTAAGTGTTCCCCTTCGATGATTGAATTAACTATTTTTTTTGGATACGAAAAATTCATTTTGAAATTGGGAAATCCAAGGATATTTTCTAATTCGAGATTCATTATTACCATAAGTTCAGCCTCCCTCTTTTATTATTTCGCAATTTACGAAGTAATTATACACCATATTTTAATTTTGTTCAAGAAGAAAAGAGTCTGTTATATATATTCAGAACTTAGTTTCGGTTTTCCCATTTACGGACAAGGTTGTAGAATGTACACCGTGTCAATTCTAAGTCCTCGGCAGCTTTTACTGCGGTAAGCTCCCCGGCTCTCCATTTCTTATATACCTGCTCCCACATTTTCGGGTAGGAGATTCTTGGCCGACCAAGATGTTTTCCTTTCTTTTTTGCAACAGCGATTCCTTCAGCCTGACGCTCCTTAATCATCCGGCGTTCCTGCTCGGCGAAGCTGGCCATCACTTCGATCAGTACGTTGTTTACCATATCTATGATCCATTCTTGTCCATCCTGCAGGTCTATCATCGTTGTCGGGATGTCCATCACCATTACACGGATATGCTGCGCACGGAAGTATTCCAACTCCTGCCGGATGTGCTGCTTATTGCGGCTCAGACGATCCAGTGACTTTACTACCAGTGTATCTCCACTGCGCAACAGCTGCTCGCGCAGCGCCTGATAGCCGGGCCGATCCAGCGTTTTTCCGCTGGTCTTATCTACAATGATCTCCCGATCGGCGACTCCCATCTTGTGCAGAGCTTCTATCTGACGATCCAAATTCTGCTCATTGCTAGATACTCTGGCATATCCCCAAATTTTACTACTCATAACGCCTCCTGAGTGTATAATAAGGTCAATTAATTTTTATACATGTATAAAAATTATCCTAAAGACCTTTTTAGACGGTGATTCTATAAAAAAAGCGGTGTGCAAAAAGGTGTACCTTTTTGCACACCGCAATTTTAAAGAAACTGGCTACTTCTTTTATCACATGTGGCGGTCATACCCCTTGCTTTAGCTATGGGATCGCCACACCTTGTTCTCCCGTAAAGATTGCACCGATGCAAGCAACGTGGTACAATCAGGACGGTGATGTATGTGGAATATTCGTACAAATTCCGGCTGTACCCAAACCGAACACAAGAAAATCAGATCTTACGCACACTCGGCTGTTGTCGGTTCGTGTTCGACCACTATCTCGCCATACGAAAAGAAGTCTATGAAAGAGATGGGAGAACATTCAACTACTATGACTGCGCCGGTGATGTGATCCAACTCAAAAAAATTCTGGAGTGGCTGCGAGAAGTGGATGCGACCGCCCTGCAATCCTCTTTGCGAGACTTAGATGCAGCCTTCCAAAACTTCTTTCGCCGTGTAAAGCGCGGCGAAAAGCACGGCTATCCTCGGTTCAAGGGCAGGAAGGATCACCGCCAGTCCTACAAAAGTAAGTGTGTGGGCACGAATATCAAGGTGTTGGAAAAAGCGTACAGCTTTCGAAGTTCGGCCTTGTGAAGTGCCGCAAAGAACATTCTGAACGAAGGTCTGCGCCTGCTGGTGTAGATAGAATATATGGTAGGGCAGGACATGCCTGAACCTATACGCTCGGGAAAACCATGTAAGACCCGCTTGCGGGCAACGGTCAGCGAACCGAGAATCCCCCGGATTTATCCGTAGGGAGTGTCAAGATAGAAAACTCATTTTTCAGTTTCAGTGCTTTTGTACTGAGTGTCCTCGTGATCTTTACAGTATCCAACGATCCCTTTCTCATGCCGATCAAAATTGAAAATACCGGATTCAGCAGCAAAACGCACAGTAGTGCGGTCTAAAATATTATCTATTTGTTTATTGACAAGTTCGCTGAGATAATGTAATCGCTGATCTGGTGCTTTGAGTTGCGGATGTTGTGCAAATTCAAAACCATGTAGATTTTTCAAATCTGAGCGAATACTGTCCGTTAATAATGCATGTGCAGTAACATTGAGATCTGTGCCAAAACGTGGAGATGAACGACTAGCATACCAAGTCAAATTACCTATATGGTCGTCATCAACACTGGGAAAGAGACTTTGATTATGATCGAAAACGGGAGCCATTCTCAAAGGTTTAAAGGTATCGTTATCTATAAGGATTCCAAAATTCCCGAGGTGACGATCGACATTAAAAATAAGGGCATCAAGAACACACATGCGCCTAAAACTATCTCCAGAGTCTAAAGCATTAAAGTAGTCGAGCATGTTGGAAATGCTTTGTTTCCGCATGAAAATGCGACTTGCGCTAATATATCCTGTTTTTTCATCAGTAAACAGTTTGCATGTGCTGATAAGACGTCCATGATACCGGTCAAGATCATAGTCAACATAAGATGGGCACAAAATAGAAGATACCTGTGCAGCCAAATATTCAGATAAAGGTTCGATTTCATATATAGTGCTTCCGGATTTATAGAGGTATATCTGTTGTCCGGCCTCAACACGTTTCCAACATTTAGCAAAAGCACCTTCGGTTCCGAATTCTGGAGAAGTAGAGGGAAAATCAATGCCGATAGAGACTCCGTCAAAGGCAGTTCGACTGATTATTTCACTGAAAGGATTTTTGTACAAAGATACATCATCCCATAGCAAGTCAGAATCTGCGCTTTTAACCCATAACGTGTCATTTAGGGATAGCGCGTGTGTAGCCTGAAGAAATCCTTCGAGATCATCGCAGCCATATTGTCTTAGCAGCTCAGCAATATGTGCGCGGTGTTTTGGCGCTCGACGGCTCTCTATGAAAGTTGACAGTCCCATAAAGCCAAGCGGGCGTGTATCCGTAAGCCATTTATCTTCAATGAAGATAGGTTCTTCGTACTCATTTCGCTCGCAAATAAAGGATAATAATGGCTTGTCTTTATTCATAAGATAATATTGCACAGACATAATCTCACCTCAAGTCCTTTTGGACATCAATGAATTCAATAGAGACTACATGGTTTTGAAAGTCTCTTTCATCACCTTCCATATATAGTGTATTGCCATTCTTATCTTTCAAAATCGCACTGTAGATTTCCAGATCGGAGTGAAAAGCAAATTTACAGTCATTTTCGGTGTATTGGTCAATATCTTCCTGCGTATCGTATTCAAGAAAATCAGCTTTTAGAAGATCAGAACCTCTACAATTGCCACCTATGACATGGGCTATATGCCCTTTGTACTCACCATACATAAACGTAACGCGAATTGTGTGTAGGTTATTTCCAAAAGACGGACTATAGCAGTGAAGCATTTACAAGTTCCTTTCGATTAGATCTATATTAGCTATTATACGTATTTTGTCGAGGAAAAGCAATATGGGCGCATTACATACTGATGTATTCAAAAAGAGGAGTGGGCAAATTTGCCCACTCCTAATTGTTCCTCTATTTGTGTTTGAAAAAAGCAAACATTCCTTTCTTTTTTTGCGGCTCAACAGTATTGGTTGCACCAATGATTTTATCATACAGATCATTGCTGTCTGAGGTGTAAACAAAAGGATCTGGTGTGTACTTTGCAAAGAAAGTCATATCGGCTTTATCCTCCATTAAACCTCTAATTTCCTGAAAGTCGTTTTCGTGGACAAAGCTGAAAATATAGTATGTACTGTTTTGCAGTATAGGTGAGCGGAAAACATCCTGCATAGCACCTAATTCGTGTGGGCTATCACCGCCCACAATAATCCGAATGTCCTTTTCGAGAAACTGAATGAGATTAAAGCTCTTTGACGAAAAGCTTCCAAAATCGTATACAAGGTATTCGTACCCCATACCCCGGATCTCGGCAATTTGATCCGGCTTGGAATACAGATCTGTGCCGTTAAGTGTGACGCGGCCCAAAGATCGATCTATATCCTCGGCACTGTATAAGCCTGCAGCTTTCTGCACGTACTCACTGTCATTCAGCTGGATATATGCAGCCTTATGGCCGAGAAACTGAAGATACTTGATGATCTGCAGCGCTTGTGTAGTGGTTCCAATGCGGTTACAGCATCCGGCGACGGAGATGACAGTCGGCTTCTTTTCTATACTTGTCTGTTCCACCTTATCCTCGGAGACATGTTCGGGCTTATAAGGTTCAATCGAAGCGAACCCATCCAGAGCAGTTTGGAGTTGCTTATTGGCTAATCCGGCAATAGATTCCGTTACGAAGCCGGTGAAGCCACGTTCCGTCAAAGCGTAAACAAGATTGCTTCGGGGCGTCTTACCCAAATAGTAGAAAAGGAAGCGTGCGCCACTTACATGATTCAGATTATCAATTTCTTCGGCCAAAGTATTATAGTTGTCGAGAAAAGTTGACAGATCAAAAATTACAGCCCAATAAGATTTGCTGATAATTGTGTCCTTTATATCAGCGATATGAGTGACATCCCCGGTAAATTCGACCTCTTTACCGGATACCTCTGCGACGCGGGCACCGACACGCTCATTGCCCACAAATAGTATTTCTGCCATAGTTTAACTTTCCTCCTTTTCTTTTCCCAACATTACCCGCTCTAGGTCACTGACGAGATAAAGGTGTATGCGGTCAAACGTAATGAAAGGTTTTATGTTGAATAATTGCATTCGATAAAGTAGGGTCGTGCGGGAGACATTATACTGAGTAGTAATCTTAGAGATAGTCATTAGATTTTTGCTCATCCAGTCGCGAATCTCTTCAATGCTGTTATCCATAATATATCAATCCTTTCTCCTCAAAGTTCGTTTTCAGATTCTTTACTTCGGCTATGTTGATGGGTGGGGTCGAAGTAGCTGTTAATATTTTGAGGATGGTGTGCCTGATCAAAGTGCATATCAGGGACATGGTATTCATTTACGACCGTCTCGTCGGCTGTAACGTAAGCTAATAGACCTTTTAGAGATTCCCCCGACAGCTCGATTGATTTGCCGGTATGCTCTCGGTAGATTTTGCTCTCGTTATCATTGACCAAAGCACTGAATTCTGTGGCAACCTGATTAATGGCGAAATCTGCCTGTTCACGCGGGCTCCTATCGGCAACGTTGATGGTATCAATATAACATTTTCCGACGGGAGATCCCGTCTCGTCATAAAAAGTCACAGCGTAATAGTTTGGGGCTTTGGTTAAATTCGTTTTTATACTATACATTATTATTGCTCCTCACGCAGATCACTGATTTCTTGTGCTGCCAAATCAATACGTGCGGAATACTCATCAATTTCTTTCTGAGCATTATCGATTGTGTTTAATTCAGTAGCAATACTGCTTTCTCTTTGCGAGATTGTAGTCTCAGTCTTCGAAACTTCTGCAGCTGTTTGATATGTTTCTGCCGCCTTAAGTTCTTCAATTTCAATTCGCAGATTTTCTACACGTATGGTGGCCTCGCCGATTACGTTATTCAGTTCCTCGATGGACGCGTTATAGGTTTCGATTCTCCGTTCAAGACTCTCTACTCGATATTCTGTTTCAGTTTTCTCTTCGATCCGGGAAACAGATGTTATATCGAGTTTATTGGAAAATAGATTGACAGATTCAGTTCTATTGCTTTTTAGAGACACGGTCAGTCGAACCTGAGTATAGTTGGACGGGACATCGTGAATCTGTAGCACGTAGAGATCATTGGACTGTATCACAACTTCTACGTCAAGATTTGTGATACTAAGGCCATTTGAAATTGCCGAAAAAACATAATCATTGTCACCGTCGTATGCGTTATTTATGAAGCTCAGCTGCACCTCCATTGTTCTCTGAGAAGCGCTATATGTCCATGCATTTACTGTAACGCTTCGTTGTGAGGAAAGAGATTGCTCGATCCCGATCGGCGTTAGACGGTACTCGCTTGCGTTTGAAAAAATCCACGGCGAAAGAAAAAAGAATAGATAGAACAGCACAATGTAGATTATCCACATTGCCAGCTGTATGTTTTTTTCATCACGGGGAATCGCTCCCCTTTTTCTTGAGTATTTCATAATGCTCCGTTCCTACTTGCTTTTTTCAATGTCAAGGCCATAATCCGAGTGACCAAGGTCAAGAGGTGGTTCCTCTTTGTCAATTAGATAGTGAATGTGATTTGTGTTGATAAGCAAAGAAGAATACGGGTGGTATACTATACGCTTTCCTTCCTGCTGTAGCAAAGAAATAACCTCGGGAGAAAGGATGCTATCTTCTGCAGGAAGCTCCTGCTCGAAGATCCATACCTCTTCGGCAACATTTATATCCGACACAAATTCAACGCCTGTATCCTGCGAGAGACCACCAATGGCAAAAACTTTTTTCTTTTTTCCCATATTTCCCCCTACTTACTCAATATTTGAGCTAAGACCACTGATTGTAGCAAGCTGATATACGGTATCAAATACCCATAAATTCAAGTCTTGATCGTAAACCATTTTTGCATTAAGTAGTCTGGTGCTTGTGTTTTCGGGATTCAATACAAGTTCTGCTGGCGTATCGGAAGTCGTCACAGATGTGATCTTGAATACCGCCAGGACAAGCACAGAGCCATCACCCTGCTTTTTAGTGTATACAGATGGAGCTGTTGCAGTATCAGAGTAGTGAAGCCTGATACCTTCGCTGCCACTACTCTCAGGCTCTTCAATGACCAGTTCCGGGCAAAAGAAGTCTTTTGCCTCCCCCCTACAGTGCTTCTCAGCTTGTGCATACAGAGATGTGTAGTAGTCATAGTCATCACTGAAATAATTTCGGTTGAAGTAAAGGTTAATAAACGACTTTACATCTTGGCAAACTTTATCATTGTCGGCCATGCTCAGTTCAGTGATTTGACGGCTTAATTCCTGATTTGCTTCTCGCAATATGGCCAGCTCATTATCATAGTCGGCATTTACTGAGGCGGGCGATACGGCAGAATTAGCTTTTACTGCCTCGTCCAGTTTCGCCGAAACGAAGTATGTATAGACCCCCATTGCTCCGCACAATAGAAAGCAGATGCAGCAGATGATAGCTGCGGTGTATTTCTTCATAGCACATTTCCCCTTACTTAGTTAATGACAATATCTGGATAGTATTTTCGAAATTCAGATGCATCTAAGCGTGTGCTGCGTGGAGCAGTTTCATATCCGTTGTATTCGTAGATTTCATAGTGTAGATGCGGTGCAGATGAATTTCCGCTGTTGCCCGAATAGGCAACAACTTGCCCTGCATGTACAGTCTGGCCTTCAGTTACATTGATTGTACTCAGATGAGCGTATCCCGTTTGGATGCCGAGACTTGGATAATATATCCGGATATAATTACCCCAAGAGCGTTCATCATCAATACCAGAACCCCAAATATTATTCGGAAAGCTATAGGTCCAAATAACAACGCCGTCTCCCACAGCGTAAACTGGATAACCGGTTGTTCCTGTGCCAATATCGACTGCCAGATGATCTGAATATGTGGTGCAGGTCGTAAATTCGATTGGCCAGCCAATTGTTCCGTCAAATGCACCGGAAATCATACTTCCTCCACCAGTGTCAAATGACAGTTCTCGAGGAAACTTATAATGTTCGCGGAATCTGTCTGTATACTCGGCATTACCCGGTGTCCATCCATATTTATCTCGATAGTACTGCTGATACGTTTCTGCAGCAATAGGTGTGAATTCGCCGTAATACTTTGATTCATCGGAGGTGAGGTAATCCCAAAAACCAGGACCGAAATTGTAGCATTGAACGGTGGCCAAAAGAAGACTTTCTTGGCTGGCATTGGTTAAACCGGTATATTCGCAGAGGCTGATCCATGTGCGAACACCTGCATCCATAGAATATGCAACGCTTGTAATGGATCCGGGATAGCGTGGGTATTCGTAGTTTTGTTGACTTTCTGAACAACACATACGATCTGCCCATTCTGGCCCTTCCCCACCGGACTCAATTTCCATGATTGCCTTGAGCACTTCGAACCAATGCAGAACATCATAGTTCTCGCAAGCAGTATACAGCTCGGCAACAAACATCTGAGTGTTATCTGAAAGGTCATAAGCTTGACCATAAGCAGCATCGGTGTATTCCGACGAATTACCACTGTTTGCACCGCTGATAGCGGCAACAATCCCTGAGATCAGCGTCATAATCGCTACAATAATGATAGCAAAAAAGAAAATGGAAGCAGCAATTCCACTGCTTCCAAGAATGATTTTACTTTTTAAACTTAGTTTTTTTGACTTTTTATTCTTTTTGCTCTTCTTGTTTTTCTTTTTCCGCTTTAATTCCATCATGCACCACCAGAAAAAAGCTCGTTTTCTTTTTCGGTAATGTAAACCGAGAGGTGTATATTGCGATTGCTCGGCAGGCAAAGGATAGCGTCACCCTTTTTAAGTTTAGGAATCGCCTCCAAGTCACTGGAACTTAAAGTAGAGCCAAATACGGTCTGGAAAAGGCCAAGTACACTGGAATCTTGCCGGAAAACAAATTTATAGGAGCACAATTCAAATAGCGTTTTAAGAGCATTGATTTCTTCTGTGCTGGATCCTTCGGGAACATAATCGCGGATCGACTGCGTAGCCAAACATATACCGGCAAAATACTTTCTGGACTCGCGGGCAATATCCGTGATCTGCTTAACAGCTGCCATCATTTTCGTGTTGACGATTTTATGTGCTTCGTCAAAATAAATGGTGCTGCGAATTATATCTTCCCACGCAATTTCATGCGCTTCATATTTTGCTTTCATCAAAGATCCAATCTGGACAAGATTACCCCAGCAAAAATACAGTGCCAGAAAGATTTGCGTATTGAAGACCTCACTGGTCATTTTTGAGAGATTGCTGATATTGAAATACACAGTTTGCCGTTTCATGATGTTATCAATGGAGGTGTGTCCATCAAATAACTGGCCGTATGCTGATATAAGGCTTTTAAAGGTTCTATACATTCGATCCAGCCGGCGCGCTTCGCGAATTGTCAGATCATCGGCAACCTTATCACCGGTTGTTGTGATAGATTTTCGCTTACGTTCCAAGAATCCTATCAGATCCGAAAAGATCGGATAGGAAGTTGCGGGCAATCCTGTGATTTCCTGTTCATCCAAAGGAGTATTGGGATCGATTAGACCATAGTCGATATAGAATTCCTGTATGTATTCGTCGAAGCTGTTCGCTTCATCGACCTGCAGATCTTTATTCAGAAGGTAATACATTGTCCGCAGCTTCGCAAGGTGATTGATGAAGCACATGTTCTGTCCTTCATCTGAAGTTTTCAGAATTTCGAGAGGGTTAAATATGCCCTCAGAACCATCCAGACTGATATAAGCACCGCCGAGGCGTAAAATGAGTGGGCGGAATTCTCCGCTCGGATCAAATCCTCTTACATAGTTTCCTCTGGTAACATCATCTTCAAGCAGCTTTTTGATAGTGGTAGATTTACCACTACCCATAAGACCTACAATACAAATGTTGTATGATGTACGGTCCTCAGAAAGCGTGTGAGGATCCAATAGGGCTGTACCATCGTTAGAATTCGTAGTACCGAAGAAAGTACCGGCAGCATCCATCAAATTTGTAAAGTGGAACGGAATTCCATCCGCCAGAGTACTGCTCTGTAGCGGTTGCCCATATCGGGCGTAGTCTTTGGAATCATCATCAGTGAACTGTGTAGAATAGCTTTGATACATAGATCGGAAATCGGAGATTTCCTCGTTTATATAAATCGAAGCTTTATAATTCGACCCCTGCAGATGCGCGAGAACCTCTTTGACCCGCTGGTCGCATTCCGTATATGTTTCTGCAGCTACATACAAACGAATCCGAAGGAGTTTAAGAACCTCACCAAGATTCTCGATTTCTTCCCAAAGGGCGTCAAGCTCATCATATCGGCGCTGGGCTGTTTTTAAATCCGTGCTTTCAGTAGCATCGTTAACGCGCCGCAGTTGTTCCTGCATACCTGCATTTATATTCCGCAGGCTTACTTCCACATCTTCTGTTTTTATATCGACAATAGTTGTTACGCCGTCGATGTTCATCAAACAGGAAAGCCAGCAGCTATCCAAATGCTTTGGAAACTCAGTGATCGTGATACATGCTTCATACCCTGTGCCGGTGGAAATATATCTTTCGGTCACGGGAGTGACGCCTCCCCTCGGCTGGATGGCGGACAGAAGCCACGGATCATATTTGAGCTTTGCTTTTGTTTTGGCGATTTGCGATTTTGAATCAGGATAGGAGATCTTGACGAAATTGTTGTGCTGCACTTTCAGTACCGCAGATTTATTGTTAAGTCTCTCGAGCACAGAGAGTTTTTGCGGTATGGTTAAAGAGCTGGCTAAATTATTGCTTATGAGCAGTTGAGAGATTAAAGCATTACCGTCTGAGTATTCATCCGGAGTGCGAGCGAAGAAAATCAAGAAAAACTGGCGATCTGTGTGTGTCTGTTGTATTATCTGCAGCTGTTCGAGTTTTTCGGCAAGAAACTCGCTATACTCCGGATTTTGGTTCGTATCAATCTTGTGCTGTATGTATTGCTGCTGAATTCGAGTATCCGTTGGCGCGTTGAGAGATACCAGCTTCATGTCAAAGGGAAATTTACGATAAAAGATCTCCCATAAAGCGACCAGAAAATTGAAGTCGTCCGACGAGCAGGATAAAAGGTCGCTCGTCGTAATAGAGTATATATCGAAAAGCTGACCTTCCGTGGTTTGGAAAATACCAAGTTCTTTGTCTAATTCTGCTATCGAAATTAGACGAGATATAGACTTATGACGTGGCGGGTTGAACAGTTCCATAATCTTTGATAAGGATCGAGCCTTTATACCGTTCTTTTTTTCAGTTTTCAAACTTCTCATCGCCTTTCAAAATTATTTTTTCTGTTTCCAAAGGTCTATAAGCGGTTCTGGGACGCCGCAAGTAAATCCAGAGGGACTGGTATAGTCTTTTTCCCGGGTTATAGGGGCTTCGTCTTGATAAAAGCAGCCCAAGAAGAAAATTGAAAATAAGGAAGATAATACGGAGAGAAGGAATGACCATATTCTGCGTCAAGAGCCCAAACCCAACAAAGCCGAGAATGAAGAAGAAATCAAACATATAAATTTTGGCGGAAAACTTTTTTTGTGTTTTCACTTCAGTTGGAACAAAATTTCTCATTTCAGGTTAGTCTTCCTTTCTGCGCGGTTTTCCTTTTCTGTTCCGGTTGAGTGCTCATGCTCTGATGGTACAGACGGCTTTTTATTCTGGTTCCGCAGAGCCTGCTGCGTAGATGATACAGGCTCCTTGATGTTTTGACGATCCGATTGCAACGCTTGTGTGGAGGTCGATGGATTATTCCGTGGTGACGCTGCAGGGCGCTGATCGCGAAGTGAAGCAGATAGATTGTTCTTTTTCTGAGTATTCTGGGCACGATCTGAGGACCGCGCTTTGGTTGCAGAATCGTGTTTTCTGGAAATACTGCCGTTGGAGGCTGTGGCTGCGCCGGAAGTACGGGAAGCAGAATTCCCTTTCTCGAGGTTTTTCTTGCTTTGGAGGTTTTTATTGCCCTTTGCATCTGCTTTTTCTTTCGTAGCTTCAGCAGCACTCGGAGCCACTTTTGCCTCTTTATTCTGCGTTTCAGTGTGGAGTGCATGTTCCAGCGTATGATCCGCAGACGGAGAAGAAATCTTCTGCAGATTTGCTTCAGCACCCTGTTTCTCCTGTTCGGAGGAAATCGCATCTGCTGACATCGTACCACTTGAGGCGGGATTGAGAGAATCGCTGGACGACGTGAGACCGTTGTCCTTAAATAGCTGGGCTGCAGCTTGTCGGGAATTGGTAAATAACTTTCGGGAGGCATCCTGAATTCCTTGCTTCTTCCCTGCAGTGGTCTGAGACTTCAGGCCGGAAGATCCATGACGTTTTGCTGTATCGTTTGCAGCATTTTCTCCGTCCTTGTATGCATTTACATAATCCCATGTGCGGCTGGAGCGCAAGGCGGATCGCTTATCCTTTGCTGTTGGAGTGGTACGGCGGGAATCCGCAAAACGATTGACGCCTTTGCCTATGCTCGATACACCATGTGCTAATCCATGCAGTGTACCAGACGCCATGCGGCCGATGCCAACAGCGGCCATTGCGGCTTTAAATCCGCTCTGGATACCAGCATCGATACTGAAAATACGCTCGATCAGATTCGGCCCGTCAATTACGGCCATTGCAATGGCCAGCAAGAGGAACGATGGTATGATACTATCACCGAAAGGTGAATCTGTACCGAACATCCAATTTTGGAATGATAAGAATAACCGAACTGCTACAGGACAGTAGGCAAGAACGATGTACGTAGCCCCAATAAGCTTCAGAACCTCGCGCAATTTGCTGCCGCCGGCCAGATCTGTAAGAGCCAGAATTTCAGCAAAAAGACGGTGAATCACAAGTTCATATGAGAGACGGGCAACCTTGAATGTGGTAAAAATTATTACCAGTATGGTAGCCACTTCGGCAAGAAAGATCGGTAACATGTCTACAGAATAGCGATAGTAGTAATCAGTAGCGAGAGGTTCAAAATAAATTCCAAACGGCAACTCGCCTTTTGCTGTTGAATCAACGACAGCTGCCACACCATCGTTGTACTCCAGCTTTCTCAAAAAGACATCATCAATGCCGCTGATCTCGGAACCACGTATTACGGCACCTATCTGTAGGCTATCAATCCATTCGTCATTATCAGGAAAATTGTTGATCTTTACGCTACCGCTGTCACTTTCGAAGATGCCATTACCTGTTGTGCATATGTATTGCAGATCGTAAGTATTGCTCTTAAAGATAGTTCCCAAAGGAATCTCATCCAGATCTGTTGCATTGGCAAATGCGTTGTTAAGCATGTTCATTGCTGTGGGTAGCACAGCGATCACCAGAATGCCAAAAAGGATATTACGTAGGACCGTAGTGCCTTTTACGTTCTGAAAACCGAGAATCATTGCAAGGCCAATCCCAACTAAAACCAGAACAACAAGGGATCCAACAAAAGCATACTGGCTAAAGGAGTATTGGCTATCAACTGTGCCTTGCTTGATAAAACCGTCCAAGGACGAAAAATCAAACGTAAGGAGTTGATATGCAGCGCTCATTATGCCTGCGAGTATATCAACGAGATCTTTTAAAATTATTAGGACAAACCAGAAAATGGAGCGAAGGGCTGTGATGATAATATTATTTTGCTGAAAGTACTCTCCGTAATCTGTCAGCAGCTGCTCGGCAGTAGTCATGACGCTGAAACTCATTCTTAACCTATTCCTTCCTTTGCAGTTGTTTTTGTCTTTGCGCCTCTCTCTGCTGTGCGGCCTTTTCCTGAACGGAAAGCCGGTCAAAGTGAGCGTCAAGATCATAGGTGTGTAGTTCTACATGCTGCGTATCCGGCCATGGTACGCTCTCCAGAGGAATATCCTCGAGGTTTGGAAAAGAGTCTGTAAGATATTGAAGTCTGTACCGAAATCTCGAGTTTCCGTGATTAAAGATAGGTGCGGAAAAAATATCGTTGCCCTGTAGATCGTGTCGTGTCATAATCCGGTGCACTACGTTTTCTCCTTCGTGCAGGTGGTTTAATTCATTCTGATTCATCAGGGGTTTTTCCTCATACATTTCAGTGAAGGATTTGTGTAGAGATAGTTTTGATCCACTGCGATTGACGTTGACCACAGTTTGGTTCCCGAGTTCCCTCGAAAAATTTTCTCTCGTTTCGCGGTCACCGCTGGATAGGAAGTATTTATTGCCGCAGTTACCAAGAATCGTTTGAGCTTTTTTGCCGTAAAGGATCTCCAGCTGGGAAGTACTCTGAACCATCAAATTGAAGCGGATGTTTCTGCCGAGACAGACTGTACAAAGGTGGTCAATATCCTGCAGAGGAGGAAGGTTGCCAAATTCGTCCAACAAGAAGACAACCTCTCTGGTGCACTTTCCGGTATTTGTCTTTTCGGTGCAGTGCTTTGACAGGATGAAATACAGCTGATTGATGAAAATTGTGCAGATGAAGTGATTTGATAAGTCATAATCCGGCAAAGAGATGAAAATGGCATAGGGTTGCTTACCGAAGCCTACATCCAGTAGGTCGAAATCTGAAAATGACGTCATCTTTGCAATACCTTCGGACATAAAAACGGAAAGTTTTGTGCTCATAACAGAGAAAATGCTGCCTTTTGTTCTATCACCAGCAACATGAGCAGCTGTATATTTGAGACGCGCCTTATTGGTATTGGGGCGCGTTTCAAAATACGCGTCCAGAGCAGTTTTATTTTGACCGTAAGGGATGGACGTCAAAGTGCTGAATGTTACGGCGATCGAATATAGTGAGATTTCCTTTTCGTGTCTCACTATTGGCTGCCACTGAACGGTATCCTCTATAGGTGTGTTACGCTCGTCCAGAATACTTTCAAAGTCCATTTTTGCATGTCCGTTGCGTACTGCTTCTTGGCGATCCGGAGAAAGCTGCTTGTATAAGGACTGCCTTTGCCGAAAACGAGTGTATTCGAGTGCATTGAGTTTTTCGTCGAGCGATAGGCAATCTTCAATATTGGCTAAAACCAGAGCTGCAAGCGTATTCGTGGCCGAATCAGTCCAAAAACGATCATCTGCAGGTCCCGCCCCATCTGCATTAAAAATCGAATAGCAAAACGATTGCACAAGTAGTTCAGCTGTAGCAAAGTCGTGCTGCTTCCATGCAGTCGTTGCGGGTTTTATGGGATCGAAGCCATTCGTATGCAGTGGATCTGAAAGATTGAGCAGAATCGGTATGAACCCACGATTGCGCAAAGTCTTGCTAGACATTTTGTAGACTTCGAGCTTAGGGTCACATAAGATTAAGGACGGTTTTATGCTGGCTCGGCTATAAATGTCGATAGCGGTGAACAGGTAGCTTTCGCCTTTACCAGATCGTGTGGTTCCTATAATATAGTTGTTCACTGCAGAGCGATCTATGAGGATTTCGTTGCGTTCCCGATCCCAAGAGATGGGGACACCTCCTGCACCATCAAAGCATTGATCTCTCTCGGGTACCGCGACATACTGTTGCCGGAGCTCTTCCGTTGTTGCCCAGCGTTCAGTACCTTTTTGCCCTACGTTAAAGTCCTTATATGATGTTCTGATTTTGTACGGAAGTACAATCTCAAGGATAAGGATAAGCAATACGATCAGCACATAATAACCGGAGGAGGAAGGAAAGCGAAAGCAGTTCTCTAACCCAAAACTTATATGAGTTGATTCGTTTTGGAAGACGGAGAAAGCTGCCTGAAGTGACGCCGTGCATATGTTGTACAAATAGTTTCCTGTGAGTAAGATCACGACTGGAAGAGCCAATGCCAGACATAAAACAACCCGTCGATCCGACAATAGTCTGTTCAAACGAAACAATTTTGTTTTGTCTTGAAATTCTTTGATAATTCCGTTCTCGGGTTCTGTTTCATCAATTTTAGGCATGACGGTTCTTATGATTCTGTTCCATAAATTCTTATTCATTTTAATCGCTCCAAAACTGAAAAATACGCATGAATACTGGATTTTCCCTTTGTGGGCAAATTTGCCCACAAAGCCAGCTTCAAAAAGGCAAATGCAATTTTGCCCTTTTGGAGCTGGCTTTCTTTCGCTAGGAAAAAAAGCCAGCAAGGGGTCAACTGAAAACAAGAATCGACGCCAGCCACTGGACGATGGAGGTAGCGCCGAGAACAATAACACAGCCAATTATGACATACTGGATTTTGTGCTTTGCAGCTTCAGCCAGATTTTGAGAGATCATCATAACAAGGCCGCATCCAACCAGTACCACTACAGCCAAAGGGACCAGAAGCGAGGTCATTGCAGACGACAGATTGTTCATTGCATCAGTGAGATTTGTCCAAAGGTTTCCCATTTTATTCTTCCTTCCACTCTTTCAAATTAGAAAAAAGAGGTTCAGCTTGTGTTGAACCTCTTTCCGTTGTTTTGTGTTATTTGGATGTTTCTTTACGTTTCCTTTTTTTCGCGAGGATCGCCAGGATAACGGCAACGGCAGCTGCGATACCAATAATGCCAACAGCAGCTCCAAGGATCACGGCAGTCAATGTGCTGTGATCCTCCTCATACTGCGCTACG
>ERZ1673738.1070-NODE-1070-length-43993-cov-164.184351_pt1 | contig 43993 bp, 53 predicted proteins | sample MGYA00580198_ERZ1673738 | MGnify/ENA primary metagenome ERZ1673738 (study PRJEB41218, sample SAMN15661784) | gut metagenome | host: Homo sapiens | place: Canada: London | collected 2015-08-20/2019-03-30 | study: EMG produced TPA metagenomics assembly of...
CGTTTGCGCCAATCTTTCGGGCTGAAATTGAAAATACGGGTAACGGGGAATTTCTCAAAATTGACGTTCCACATATCCCGGTACATTCCTAATTGTATCTCGCTTTCCTCGTAAAAGCCTTTGCGCCCGCTTTTGAAATCGACAATAGCGTTAATCCGGTCGTCGCTTCCAATCTTTGCCCGCATGGTACACGGGCAATCAATCATTCCGGCATACTTGTAATACGGGTGTACCAACGCAATTTCAACGGCTAACGGTCGTACATCATAATCCAACACGAATTGCGCAAATGCCAATACGTCCTTTTTCAAATCGTCGGCGTAATATATAAAGTCGTCCGGCAATCGGTAAACCTCAATGTATTCTTTTAGTTTGCCTTTTAGCCCGTCCAAATCATACGCTCGGTTAATCAATAATTCCTCAAATGCGGCGTGCATAAACGTTCCATACGCCGCCCGTTCGCCTTTGTATCGCTCGGCTTCCTCAATGCCTTTGTTCGCAATCCAATTTATAAGGTGCGGGGCTTTGGGTAATGTTTGGGACAATATAGTTGTAACCGACGGGAAAAACTCCGGGTTCCCGGCGTCGTCATATCGGTAATAATATCGGTGTCCCTTGCTGTTTAACTGCCAAACCTTATACGGGGGTTCAATCAATGTTTTTTCGTCGAAAAACATTGCCGTCATTTCCTCAACCGTCATGCCCGGTATTATCTCAAACACTCCGGTTGGTTGTTCCGGTTGAACCTCAACGAACGGGGGAATAATTGTTTGTTGTTCCTCGTTAATCTCCGGGAACATATCCGGGGCAACATTGCCGACGGTTCCCGCAACCTCTTTTACCGGGTCGCCCGGTTTATCGCTCTTTGCTCTCATTACTTGTACTTTTTATATTCTGAAATTCCACATAATACCATTGCGGCGCACATTGCCGCAAATAACAATTGCCACGGGTTCCAAAATGCGCCAATCAAACAACATAACCCCAATGCGCCAAACGTAACAATTAGGGCTTTCGCTTGAAACAACCCGGAAAACATGGTTTCGGCGACGGCTTCCAACCATTCGATAAACTTACTTTTCATTGTTTCCGCCCTCCATGCCAAACAGGTAATCCGCCGTACAATCCAACATTTCGCAAAGAATAACGACCCATTCCGGGACAATCCGTTTGGTCGTGCCGTTACATAAATTCGTCATATTTACCTGTTGTGCGCTCTCGCTTGCACCCTCAAAAAGACGGGCGGCAATGTCTTTTTTCAAAACCTTTTTCCCGTTCGCCTCGGAACGGGCGATTGCTTCGTTTACTCTCAATCTTAATCCCATAACTTAAATTTTTTTGTTAATAACTTGGTTCGTTGCTCTCTTTGTATCCGCAATTGCGGCACGTTTTTTCCTCCCAAATCGGGCTATATTCCGGCGGGGTCAAATATCCGTCGCCTCCGGTACGTCTATACTCGCCGTCTGTAACCTCCATTTCCCCGCCACACTCCGGGCAATCCCCGTCGCCAATCAATACACATTCCAATACGGCGTCGAATTGTTCCGACTTTACAACGTTGATACCAATTGCCCGGATAACCTCGACGAACTCGGCAACCGTAACGTCCCGTTCGTAACAATCGGCAATCGGGCAACCCCAATTGTCGGGCGTGTCCTCAATGATTTTTTTGTTGAGTAATTCCGAAACGATAATGTCGGATACCTGTTTGGCGGTTTTGCCGGATACGGTCGCCAACTCGTTTAATTCTTTGCTTTCTTTTACTCTCATATCTTTGCCGGGTATTCCCCCCGGTAGGTTTTATTTTTCTTCTTTATACAAAATTCCCTTATATGGTTTCCCGGTATCGACACTCTTTTTTATCAAATGTCTGTACATACCCCGCTTTTCCGCATCTATATAATTATCAAAACGAACACATTCTTTCCCATCCGCTCCATATCCGACTATTTGGCAATTATATTTAATTTTATTTCTCCTTGCGGGTTTATAGTTCATATTTTCCTTTTGCGTACACCAACGTAAATTGTCTGCAAAATTATGATACTTAACCCCGTCGATATGGTCAACGTATGGTTTGTTTTCCGGGTTCGGGATGAAAGCCGCCGCAACTAATCGGCTAACTTGAAACTTCGTATTTACTCTGTTTTTTGATAAAGTAACACATAAACCGGACGTTGCGGGTTTACAAGGCGTCAAAATTATATTGCTATCTAATGACTTTATACGCCCGTAATTGCTTACTTCATATAACCCCTCATAGTCTTTTATTTCTTTCCAAATTTCCATACTACTAATTTTATTCTGCAAATATAGATATTATTTTTGGTTTTGCAAATGCAATAGTATTTCATTTATCTATTTTCCAAAAATATAATCTTTGTTTTGCGAAATCATTTTTGCCGGGTGCGTGGAATATCCGATTTTTAACCTACCTTTGCAATACCGCATTACCAAAAATCGCTCTCGGTTACTGCGTACCGAACCCCCGGCGTATCTGTTACGTCCGGGGGTTCATCTTTTCCAACGCCATTTGCGCCGCACAATAACAAAATCGGTATATATCGCCATACCCGCCCGGTCGGATTAATAATAATAAAAGGATATTTTCAAACCCCGGCGCAACTTACAATGTTCGGCGTCTTTGACACAACGGAAAGCACGGCGCAATAATTTGTTCGCCATTTCAACGCCTACTAACTTAATCAAACCGGAAACGCCAACCAACGTGTTAATCTTTTTGCCGTTGAACAATCCGTTTACTTTGATTTTGAAAGTACGGTTAATCTCTTTTGTTGTATATTCCAAACCGTTGTAAATATCTTCGGGCTTCATCGTATCGCTCTTTTTGTTGCCGGGAACCCGCCCGGTCGTTTTATTAACATGGCACAAAGATAGGGCATTTTATTTTAACTACCAAAAGAATTTTCTTTTATTTTCGATTTTCGGACAAAAAACGTTTCTTTTGGCTCCCCGCAAAGTTATTTTTTTGGAATTTTCGATTTAAGCGACTTTTGCAAGCGGGACGGGTAAATTATCCACTTTGAAATAAAATGCCCGGAAACGGGCTAAAAATGGCTCAATAAAAAAAGGGGTTGCAACGCCTTGTTACAACCCCCGGTTTATTACTTTTCTATGGTTACGAACTCAACCCCCAATATTCGGGTTGCCGGGTTCTTGCTTACAACGTCAATTTCCCGGTTCTTAATCTTTCGGGTTTTCCAAAGGAACCCCCAAAAGCGTTTATATTGCACCGTTTCCGCTATTAACAGACTATCCCGGTTTATATGCGTCCCGGTAAATTGTCCGTCCGGCGTGGCGCATCCATGCAACTCAAAATACGGTTCGACAATATCGACGCATCGTAAAACGGTCGTAACCGTATCGCCGGGCAAATATACAACACTATCCCGGACGGTTGCCCGCAATTCGTTGATTGTTTCCATTTGGGTTGTTGTAACCCGTTCCAAATCCCGGTTCTTTGCCTGCAACGTCTTTATCAACGCCAAATCGTCCGCCCGGTACTTTTTGTATTCCGCCAATGACAACTCCAAATTCCCGACTTTGATTGCGTTCAAACTGTCTTTCGTTTGGTACGTCTTGACGTCCTGCAATAGTATTTCGGTATTGCTCCGGTATTTGTCCCGTTCGTCCGTCAGACGCTTAATTTTGGCGTGTTGTACCCAAAGGGCGGCGGCAACCGCCAAAATGATTGCCGCCCAAATCAAATACTTTTTCATAACGTCAATACCCTTTTAATTGCGGCGACGTGCATATTGGCGATACGTTCCCGCCCGTCCTCGCTCATTATGAAACGGCAATCTTTTTCGGTATCCATGAAAAAGTTTTCCGTAAGGATTGCCGGACACGTTGTTTTTGTCAGTATGGCAAAATTTGCCTCTTTGTCCGGGTCGCTGTCGGAATAGTCGGAACGCATACGCCAACCGTCCGGAACTAATTCCCGTCCCGCTTCCTCAAAAAATACGGTTGCGATTGCATCGGACGGGGTTTGCCCCGGCGACGTGTAAACCTCCCAACCTGTGCCGCCCCCGGCGTTGGCGTGTATGCTCAAAACATACGCTTTGCCGTTGTTCTCTTTGGCAATCTCATTGGCACGCCTCGCACGTTCCGTCAATGATATGTCGGTTTCCTCCGGCACTAATACCCGGTATGGTATGCCGTCCGCTTCCAATTTCTCGACAATGCGGCGCACAATGTCCCGGTTAAATTCCCATTCAAACAGTTGCGACCCGTCCGACCAAACCGGGGAACGTTTCCCGGCGGTTTCTTTTCCGTGTCCGTTGTCTAACAAAACAATTGGTTTCATTCTTTTACCTCCTTTTCTTTTTCCGGTACGTCCTCAATACATCGTTCGACCTCCGGGCGGTTAAATAACTTAAATATGTTTATTTTCTTATTTATTCCCTTTGCTTCAAAATAATTATTAAAGCAACTTGAAATTTCGATACCGTACACGATTAACAGCAATAACCCGGACAATACCGGTATTCCTAATATCGTGCCGAACGTTTGACCGAACAACCCTGCCAAAGTAACCCAACAAATGTAATCGACCAACTTGTTTATTGCTCGACGCCATTTGCGGGACGTGCGGATTGGTTCCCCTCGTTTACGGGCGGCGGCAACGCCAAAACGACTATCGACAAAGATTAGAACAATAGCCAATACCAAAAATGGTATTAGGCTATTGTAAAAGCCCAATAACGGTGCAACAACCGCTGTGGTCGTTCCGTTAATAATGTTGCGTTCTTGCATCATTCGGCTTTATAATTAAATTCAACTGTCATTGTACTTTCGTATGTGTCGCCTATTGCCGGGGTTATTGTTCCGTTTTGCGACGGAAAACGGCGGTAATACCGTGAATAGCCCGTTGCATCCCAAATGAACATATAACAACTTTCATCGTCGCCCCCTTTTGTCAAACGGCTTGTAACCTTTGCCGACAACATATTATCAGTATGCCACGTCCAATATTGACGGTTTCCAACTCCGGTTGTTGGTGCGGGATTTTCGCCCGCCCCGGTATAATCGGTTATAAGATATTTTTCATTATAACCTTTGTTAGATACCTGTTTTCCAACGCATGATATACCATGATACCAAAACATAGGAACGGCAACCCGATACGTTAAACGATTGTTTGTTGTATATCCGCAATTATTGAAAATAGTATGTTTCCAATGGTCGCATACAATCGCATGGTCTGAAAGGACAATGACGGAACTAATCGCCCATGTATTCGACCCGGTTTTTGAGGTCGTCAGTCCGACGGTATTCGTTAACATACTGTTTGTGTCGTATGCGATAATTCCCGTATCCACGCCGTCAATAAGAAAATGATATGTTGTTGGGTTAATAGTCAATACGCCATCCCCGGTTGCCGCACTCAATCCCGTATCGTAATTTGCTTGCCTACTTGCGGTTTTGTGCATTGTAGAACGTTGCAAATACGAAAATTCGTTGCACTTTATCCAATCGCTCGTCGCATCTCGGAACGCATCCGTTAACGCCACGCCGTCAATAAAGAATGTAACGAAACTATCCGGGTCAACGTCTAATCTTTCGTCGCCATGCGCTCCGCCCGTAAAATCAACTATTCTGTCGCTTGTGTCCTGCCAAACGCATTCATTTTCCCCGTTTGTAATTATAGCATCATATAAAGTAGTCATTGTGCCATTAGTTGGATTGTAACGGGCTAAATATCCCCGTATGATACGCCATTGATTACTGTAAACTATTGGGTCGGATACCATGCCAACGGAATTAATATTTACAACACGCATAACATAGTATATATTTTGGTTTTGCTTATCTCTCATTGCAATATCGAAATAATCCCGTTGTGCGCTACTCGTGCTGCCCGTATATTTAACGAACTTAACCATACATACCGGATTAACAACCGACGTGTCGTTTTCTTCTTGTGCTACTAATAGCACATTTTGAGAACCGGGATACATTGCCAACGGCGCAATCCTTATATCGCCGCTTGCATTGTGGAAACTCAAATATTGAACGTCATATTTTTGCGGCAATTCGCCGGATGTGGCAACCTTGTTAAACGTCAAGCCGCCAGTTTCCGCCATCGCCCGCACGCCTTGACTTACATCGTTAATAAATAACTCCCAACCCCCAGCAACAACGGATAAGCGTATTTTATTCCATTCGGCGATATTAGCGGTTAAATTATTCCATTCTACATACGTCATACTCTTACGTATCCAAAATTGCGTATCTGAATACCAACCGAACCGGACGTTATAGACACCTCCCATTAAATTAATTTTGTCAGCATATCCCGCTTCTGAACCCGTGTACCGTGCGTATATTTCCACGTAATCCCCGACGTCCTTAATTTGAACCGGGGTTATAAGCGTGGTTTTTGAAAGTGCATCCGTTGAGTTATACGACGAATAATACCCATTTGAAAAAGCGGACACAATGGTTGATATTGTTTGCGTATTAACGGCGGTTTGATTTTCAACCGTTGTTAATCTCATCAATATATCCATTGTTCCGTCGGGGATTTGCAAAAAGGTTGGCGAACCTGTCGAATTTTCAAACAACGAATATGCGCCAACGGTTATATCGCCGACGGCGTTAGAATGTACCGTTACCGAACCGATATTGTATTGCTGGGTTGTTGCTACATCTACCTTTCCAATCCATTGTATATTTGCGTTCGTCGAAATCGGCTTAACTCCCATACTTACACCGTCAACAAATAATTCCCAACCGTCGGCGGCGTGCGCCAATCTGATTAAATGGTATTGTTTTTGGTCGAATCCGGCGGGCAAATCCCAAACACGGTAATCGCTCCCGGAATTTGAATTTGACCGGAAATAAAAACTACCTGCATTATATCCCCCGGATGTCTTGGTTCCGCCAAATATTCGGATACCGGAACTGTTGTTTGGTGCAACAATAGGATTAGCAACAACCGTTTCCACATAGTCGCCAACCTCGTTTAACGTGTAAACATCACGATTAGCGGTTAAATATCCGCTATCGCCCGCCTTAAAAACAATTGCAACGCCTCCGACGCTTTCCAAAAACTGTTTTGTTTTCGGGTCTAAAAAAGAACCGCTTTCGTTCCACATTTTCGCCCCGGTTCCGTCGTCATTCACAAACCCCGGCAATTTGTCAACGGTTGTGTATTCGGCAACGGTTCCCCTTTGATTGGTTTTAATGCTATGCACTAACCCAACCCAATAACCAAACTTCGGACAAGCGTAACCCATGCGATTAAACGTCATTTTGGAAAACGCAACGGTACGTTTCAAAACGTCGTCAACATATACATTGTAATTCGTTGCGACGACTTCAATTTTGATTTTGGTTTTTACCATGCCGTTAAGCGTTATGCCGTCCGATCCTAATAGGAAATTACCCGCATCATCCCGCATATTCATCATACTGCCCGAAATGCTAATTCCGCCGAATGCGCTGTCTTTCTTTCCTGTGAAAGAATACATATTATATCCCGACGAAAACCCCGGCGTAACAACAATTTCGATACTATCCCCGGATTGTTCCAAAGAAATCATATCAAAGCCACAACCCCCGGTTCCGTCAAATTTGGTTATCCAACCGCTTATCATATCGAACGCCCCGGTTTTGAAAGTTGCAAACGCCGTCATTTCTGCAACAATAGTAGTTTTCGACCAACCGGACATCGTATTGACAATTACCGCCAATTCTGCGGGGTTGACCGTAATGTTATCGAAATTCACGTATGAACCCGCCGTTAACGCCAAATAAAAAATATTTGCGTCGGGGGTTCCCGGCACGGTTGTTGGCGTCGCTATACCCGCAAATGTTCTGTTTACTCCTATTCCATTGACAATAGATAACAACGTACTTTGCAAAATTGCTCCGGTAATCTCTTGATTGCCATTTGTTTTTATAACATCCGCAATCGCTTGTTTTAATTCTTGATAATTCGCCATAACTAATTAATTTAATCGTTATTAAAATCATTATTGTAATCGCTGTTAAAATCGCCAATATTTGCCCCTAAATATCCACGACCTATTTTTTTAACGACGGTTGCTGTCTGAAATTCTATTTCCACGCTCGCCAAATCTCCCTGCGTCTGCCATTTTGGGGTAATTAAAAACGTGTCGCAATCGTATTCCCTGCCGTATTTATCCGTTATGTGTATATAATCAGCCATACGAATAAAACGCATAACATCGCATAAGTATTCCGGTGCCAATATAGTACATTTGAACGTCTTTACCGAAATTTGTTTTTCCGGGAAAAAATAACCGTCCCTGTCCTCGCCCTCTTCGTCAAACTTATATTCCGGCTTTCCTAACTGCGTGCAAAGATATAAAACGTTTCTAAATGCGAGGTCTTGATATACAATTGTTCCGGCGTCAAATACTGCGTTTTCAATATCAAACCATTCAATTTTAAGATACCCGCTAACGTCCTGTACAATCGTGAACATTTCAGAATACCACGTTTGCGCACCGTCGGACAATGTGGCGTAATATATCCCGTCGGGCGTATTTAATGGCATTGGCAACACGCCGGGATAAACAATAACGTCATAATTCAACGACGGAAACCGGACAACTTGCAATCCTGTATCCTTTGCGTATTGGGTTATATCCGCAACCAATGTACCCTCTTTACGATATAACCGAACGGACAACACGGCATTTGCACGGGTTGCCCGCATAATCTGAAAAGGCAACATTGTATTTGCCGGGGTAAATAAGGGGTATATTTGCCCGTATGCGTAACTTTTTCGGTGGTTTTGTTGGTCTATTGACGTGTACCACGGCAATACGCTTATATTGTTATTCTGTATCATATCTATTGACGTGTACCACGGCAATACGCTTATATTGTTATTCTGTATCATATTTCAACGTTGCTTTAATGTTTCGACTACACAAATTTACGCTTAATTTATCAACTTGACCGTTACCGATATACGTTTTTATTAGTTGCATCGGGTTTGGGTCGTCATTTGCCGGAAAACTAAACGTTTGTTTCTTCTTTCTCTCAATACCGTATGCGTAAACCTCGGAACCGTTTATTGATACACGACGGGCGGGTAAATCATATAACCAATACGGGAATTGCAGATTGATAAACGCCAAATATCCGTTTTGCAAAAAGTATTCGACCCCGTTAATAGTTTGGCGGGTAAATGGTAATATCCATTGCGACCCGGACGTTGGCGGAACGGCGGCAAACAAGGCGAACCCGTCCGAACTCATATTGCCGGGGTTTAACAACATCATATCAATATCGGACGTAAAGTTTGATATATTAATTTCCTCAACCTTTCCGGGCGTTACATACTTGCTTATTACTTGTATCGGCAACCCTTCAAATGCCGCCGTAACGTCGTCCATCCATTCAAATTGGTAACGTTCCGGCAAATCGACCTTATCAAACGAATATTCCGACGTGTTGAACGCCCACGGTTTCCCGTTGCGCAAATTCAATTCCTTTGTCAAATCGTGGCTTAATATAGCCCCGCCGGAATAGGAACCGCCATTGCGGAAATATTGGATATGTTCGATTTTAAATTTGCCGTCCTCAATGAACCAATAACATTTAAAACAATCCCGTAACATATTGGTAAATTGTTGTAAGGTCGTCGGGGCTTTTTGTGCGGGTTGCTGATATTCCCCGTTTATAATATTGGTTTTCTGTGATACAAGCAAACGGAAATTCAACTTGGATATTGGGTTTTTACCGCTGTATAAAAATTGACTGTATTCCGCCGTGGCTGCGTGTGTTATACCCGGTGCAATCTGATTGAGCAAAACGGATATACAAGACGCAACCGGGAACGCATCCCGCAAAGTATATGCTTTTCGTGCTTTTTTCTCTAATATCCAATCTATCAAATAAAACCCAAACCATAACGACGCATAACGCCACGTTGACCGGGCTATTGGATAAAACGTTTGCCCGTATATGGAATAAGGCGGCGCAAAATACTTTCCGTTGTCCGCTAATCCCCACTCGGTCGGGGTATCTGAAAAGTTGTTTGAAATAAACGCCACGTCGATTGTGTAACCAATCGCACGCCTATAATTACGGTTATTATCAACTATATCATCGGCGGGCAATGGATATGTATTAAGGTCGTCGATTTTCTCCACGTCGCACAAATACCGGGCGTATATATTATAACTTTTCATATCGGCGTGCATGGTACCCGTTGCGCCGGAACCCTCAACGGCGGTTAAATCAAACTCCAACGTATCAAATGCCTCCGTTGTTATCTTTCTATATGTAAACAACGCCACATCATCCGAACGCCTTTTTATTGCTACGGTAGCCGATCCAATTGGTGCGCCTCCGATTTGTTGTTGAGTAATAGAAATATAGTAAGTATTGTTATCGGACGAATAAAGATTGCCCGTAAATTCATCGGCGGCGGCACCCGTATTCATTCGACCCGAATACAACCCGGCTATCCCGGACGGCGTACCGTGCGACGTAATTTGTATTTCTTTCAAAATATTACATAGTGCAAAATGATAGGTTTGCACTAATGCGGTTTGGTCGGTCGTGGCGTTTGCATCTTGTTCCCAATTCGTACCGCCCAAAAAACAAGAAACAACACTATCCCCCGGAGCGTATATTTGAATTAATGGACGCTTGTTTATCGTTATCCGTTGGATTGTCGGGGCTAACGTTATTAAATTGTATTCCTTTTCTAATCCCGCCAACACGTCGTTATAATCGTCGACTGAATCCGGTTGTACAACTACCTTTTTATCGTAATCGGTAAACGTGCAATCGGTTTTCATGAACTTACCTTGAAAGTATTGGAACCATGTACGCCCGCCGTCGTCGCTCTTTTCAATGCAATACAAAAATTCATTGTCGAACGATTGACGGTTAATGTAGTCGTAATCGTCCCGGACAAAGGTAATTTTGCCGGATAACTTGGCACGATAAAACCGTTGGTTGGTTTCTAATTCGTACTCTTTTGCCAAATCGTCCTTATAAATCGGATGCACGGTTTGACCTTGTAAGACGTTCGGGGCGTCCAACGTCCCCAACTTCAACCATGCCGTCCCGTTGGCGTATTGCGCTTTGTATACATTAAACCGGATATATGCGGCATTGCTTGGTATGTCAAATTCCGTATTTGTGGCGGACGGGCTGCTCCCCCAACCGCCGATAATCTTTTTATTGCTATCGTAAAATACGCCCCCGGATTGCGTGGTGAAATTCTGAAACAATTTGCGGGGGTACACGTTACTAACCGGGATAAATGTACGGGTATAATAGTAATTTGTACTATTCCCGTTTATGTTCCCGGTTGTTTTACTTATCGCCCCGTTCGCTAAAAACGCATTTACAAATGAATGTCTATAAATCGGGTTCATATCAATTTTTAATTTTACGTGTCAAATTCTTGTAAACCTCAATAACATTGCCGTTGCCATCGACGTAACGACGGCGGCGGTTTTGTTCCTTAATCTCCCTTACATCGTCTTTTAAATCCCGCAAATCCGGTGCGTTATCTTGTTGAACCGTTACATTTACGCCGTCGGTATTGTAGGCATTAAGGTACTTTTGGGGGAATGTTCCCCGGTTCAAACTATTTATTACGTCCGGGATTAAACGACGGAAACGGCGGGAATTACGTTTATTGATAACGGCGAAAAATTCCCCGCCCTCGGCACGCCTCCGGGTTCCATCCGGTTTGGTTCCTAAATCCACGTCGTCCCCGGATTGGTGGGAACCGCCCGCCAACAATTCAACCGTACCATCGCCGTAACTCTCCGAACCCTCCCCGGTCGCTGATTTTGATAATTGGGCGGCTTTGATTTTAGAGGCGGCAAAGGAACCCCACATTATAGCAATTGCCGGGATTGCAAACGGGAACCCCAATTGCGACCAAATCAAAGCGGACGCCGTTACAAGATTTCCGATTTGTTGGATTGTTTGGATTGTCTGTTGTGCCTTTTGCGCTTTCTGTTGGTCTTTTATGGCTTTTTCCTGTGTCTTACGTGCCAAATCTAACTCTTTTTGCGCTGCAACTACATTCGACGCATAACCGTTCGCCCTTGCTTCCAATTCGGCATCCAAACGGCGTTGGCTTGCGTCAACTTCTTTGTCGGCGGCGGTAACGGCGGCATCGGCGGCGGCTAACTTTGCATCCAAAAATGTTTGTAATTGTTCCATTGCAAACGACACGGACGTACTTATTGCCTCTTTTTGGTCGTCGTCCAAATTCAACCCAAATAAACCGTATATATCGTTGCCCCGTTCATCGCCTTTGCTCTTTTCAATTTCTTGGTCGATTTTGGCGATTGTATTTTGGATTGTCTTAACCTCGGCGTCTGTCATTTTAACCCCGGCGGTTTTATTCAATTCTAAAATCTTCTGCAATCGTTTCTTTTCTTGGTCTAATCGGAACCGGGTTTTGCGTTCCTCGCTGTTACGCAACAAATCGAACTCGGACGCCTCCAACGCTTGTGTTTGGTCGAATATCAATAACGCCCGTTGGTTGTTTAACTCGGTCGTTTGCTTCAATATCTCGGCATCATATTTGGCGTTAATATCCGCCTCGGATTGGCGGACGTCCTCGGCTAACTGCCTGTTTTGCGCCAATTCGATTGCCCGTTGTTGCTGTAACAATTGGATACGCAAATTTATTTCCTCCTGTGAACCCTCACGGGCGGCGTCCAACCGTAATTGCGTGCGGTCGGCTTCTTTCTGCATTTGGTCGATTGTAATTTGGTCGTTCAATTCGCCCAACTCTTTTGCGTATTGTTGTTGCAAAAGTAATTGTTGGTTAAGCAATTCGGCAACCTGTGTTTCGGTTAATCCCCGCTCGGTTTCTAACCGGGTGTTAATGTCCTGTATTTGCCTTTCATACTCAACCCGCAATTGTTCCCGTTGCTTTTCCGCCCCCTCTGCCATCAATGCAATTTGGGCGTCCTGCGTTGCCCGTTGTGCGGACAATTCCGCCGCCCGTTGTTGATTGGCAATATTTACCATATCAACCGCCAATTGTTCCCGTAATAAAACAATTTGGTCGTTCAACGCTTTGCGTGCCTTAACCGTTAAATTGGTTTCCGTCCTCAACTGCAATTGTATGTCGGCAATCGCACGGGCGTTGGCGGCTTGACGTTGCGCCCTCTGTTGGTCGAACGAATTTTTTATTAAGGCAATCCGGACGTCCTCGGCTTTACGCAAAATATCGGTTTCCGCTTTGGCGGCGTTCCGGTTTTCCTGTTGACGTTGTGCCGCCTGTATTTTCCTTTCGGCGTCCAAATCCGCCCCCTCGGTTTTCAGATTAACGGCAATATCAACGGCACGTCCCACGTTGTCGATTTGCCCCTGTATTGCGTCAATTGCATCATCAACCTTTACTTTGTCAATCTTACCGTCCAAATCGACGTCAATTCTAATTTTACTATCGCCACGGGCTTTGGCTGTGTTGACCTGCAATAACATTTCATGTAATTGTTTCAACTTTGCCCGGTTCGCCTCTAAATCGTCTAATTCTTGACCGTAAAAACCGACCGATTTGTTGTGCGCCTTTGTGCGTTCCTCCAATATTTCGTCCTCAATCTTTCGGGTTTCGGACAATGAAGCGTTTCGGGCTTTGGCAACGTTTAATTCCCGGTTCAATTGGGCAACACGCTCGTTGCTTACTCGGTTCATTTCGGTTGCCTCGGTTTCCAAATAGTCCAACCAAACCTTTTGCGCTTCGTTCAACTTCTGTTGGTTCTTTGCCGATTTGTCGGTATTGGACGCAAACAGGACTAACGCCCCGATAACGGTAACTAATGCCATAGCCAACAGGACGTAAGGATTGGCGTACGCAATAAGATTGAACGCCTTTTGCGCCACGGTCGCCGCCAACGTCGCCTTTGTCCCCTGCATGGTAACAAGGCGGTTATAAACTTGCGCTTTGCTCAATGCTGCCATTTGGATACGGGAAATACCCAACATAACCGCCGATTGCTTTTGCACGGCATTTTGTATCGCCTGTACTCCGGTCGTAATAGCGATTACCGCCTGTAACTTCTTTTGCGCCTCTTGTACGTCCTCACTTTCCGCCCCGAACAATTCCATTGCCCCGGTAAATGCTGCAAAGCCACCGGACGCCGCCGCCGCCGCACCCAACACGGCATCCAAATTGGACGTATCCGACGCCATGCGGGTAATTTCGGCGGTCGCATCCTTAACCGCATCCCGCAATATTGCCGTTTCTTTGCTCAACTGTTGGTATTCCGCCGTTCCCTGTTTGCCCGCAAGACGCAACAACGCCAATTCCTTTGTTTGGTTCTCTATTTGTGTCGTCAGTCCTTTTGCGGCGTCGGAATAGTTACCCACATTCAACGACGTTTTCCCGGTCGCTTCCTGCAACCGCTTCATTTCTTCGTAAATCGCTTTTGTTTCCGCAACCAACTTGCGCCCCTCCTCGGTCGCCTCCCTTTCCTCAACCGTCATATTGTTAAGAAAGATTTTGTTAAGGGAATATTGCGCCGATAACCTGTTATATGAACCCTCGGCGGATTGGTTGATTTTGACAACAAGTTTGTTTATTTCGTTCGCCTCCTTTTGGGCTTGCTTCAATTCTGCCAACCGCTTTGCGTTCTCGCTTTCCGCAAATGCCAAATCCCGTGCGGCACGGGTCAAACGGTCGGTATCGGTTGTTGCGCCCTTAATGGTTTTGCGCCCGTCCTCGGTCGCCCCGGATACGCCCGCCAATGCCGCCCGAACGCTTATTGCCTCACTCTTTATGTTTTTTAGAGTGTTCATATAGGCGTCGGAAAGTTGGTCTAATTGGTTGATAAGGTCGGTAATCGAATTATCCGGTTTTACCAAATCACTATATTTTATCGGGTTGTTATTGTCTGTCATAACGCCAATTATTACTTTGTTATTTTCGAGAAATTTGTCCGTATTTCAATTTTCTTTTCTCGGTAATACAATTTACCCTTCGGAACCAAACAACGCCGGAAACGGGCTAATTTCGCCCCGCTTTCGGGTTCTTTGGCTTTGTCGCCTGTTTAATGTACTCAAATGCGTTGTAATACTCCAATACGGTAAACGATTTTGGGTTTACGTGCAAATGTTGGGACAACATCAAACACATATTTTCAAACTGCTTGTCGTATTGTATTTCCATGCTATCCGACCCGCTAAACGATTGGGGTTTTGTATAAGTCAACAACAACGTCGTAATATGGTCTATTTCCGCCCGTTTGTCGCTTTCGTCCCCCTGTATTATCGCATCCAACATTAACATCGTGCGTTGCTTCAATTGGTCGTAATACTCTTTAACCGTGGCATCGTCGAATAGTTTAGGAAAATACAATTGCAATTCTTCATCTATTTTTTTTTTCACCGCTTCCAATTGGGCGGTCAACTCGGCGTTCGGTGCATCGGCGAATAAATCCAATACCTTTTGCAAACCGTCCGCCGTCATATCGTTGTATTCGGTTCCGTCCACGGACTTAACCAAACAGGCAAACGCCAAATACTTTGGCGATATGGCGGATTGGACGAAATAAACGTTTTGCCGCAAATTATCCAATTCCTTTTCCGCCAAATCCGGCTTTTCCTTTCGGATAAACCGGATTGCCTTTTCAATATGCGCATCCCAATCGTTCAAATCCGACCCAACCCCGGCGTCGATAAGCAACATTTTGTTATATGCGTGAAATCGCAAAATTGGCAATTCGTCGATACTATCGTACAACACAACCGCCCGTTCCCCTATCTTTGTCGTTTTCATAAGAGTATGCGGGTTATGACTGTTGAACAAAACGGAACCAATAACAATGCCGGGTTCCCGGTGCATATAGCAAACAGGACGGACAAAACGACCCCCGCCCACCATGATAAGCAAAAGCCGCAATTGAACATCTTAACAAAAAAGTCGTTGCCGTGAACTTGGATGTACTCAATAAAGCCCCACTTTTTTAACAGGGTCAACAGGAACGCCGCCACGGTTGCCACGACCAAAACCCAAATAATGAAAGTTACCATATCGTTAAATGTTACAAGGTTGATTAACTGACAATACACCCTCAAAGCGAAAACCGCCGAACGGGTGCATTAAAAATTGATTATCTATTTCGTCCAACGTAAACCCACGGTACACGTTTTCCGCCAACTCATAAATCCGGTTTATTACAATCGTCCCGTCTTTCAGCCAAAAACCGCCATTTAGGACGGTCAATATTTCGTTCTTCAATGCCTCGGTATTCCGGTTGTTGAGTTGACCGGGGTAAACCTTGCGCAAATCGAACCAAACAATAAGGGAAAACGGGGCTTTAATCTCGCTTTGCTCTTTGGGAACCCAACCGACCGTTTGCGGGTCGTCTATCCAAAAGAACGAAAAATTGCCAATATTGGCATCCGGGGAAACGTCGATATAATCGTTGTCGCCTCTCCATTCCGTCCCGCCCGCATATACGTTCGGGGTATAATAGCGTTTGCCCTGTATCACTTTGGCGATACGTTGCGCCCGCCCAAATGCAACGTCCAACCAATCGACGTTATCCATTAACCCGGTTTGTATGTTCCCCAAAACCCGGTCGATTAAAACCGGGTTGGGGATAATAGGGGTTGTTCTCTTATTCGTTGCCATATAATACGTTTTTTGCTTTCTTCATTAAGTCCGGGAATATATATTGCCAAATCAACGCCGCAATATTTTCGTCCGTCAATCCCAATATTTGCCGCCCGTACTTTTTTATTAAGTCCTCCGTTTTGAAATCCGACGCTTTTATTTCAAACTGTTTGTCGCCGACTTCCAAAAAAAACGACGCTTCAAAATCCCCGGTATCCCGTAACGTTACCCGGTTTGTCGGTTGTCCCTTTTCCTCCTTTATGGCTATCGTCAACGGCGAATACGGGGCGTAATCCATAATATCCACGCCCAAACGGTTAATACCCTGTTCAAACAATTGTTCCTCGGCGTTCATATCAACAATATAGGCGTCATTGTCCCAAATGATTTGTTGAATGTATGCGCCGGACGATAACCCGTTGTTGAACGTTGCAACCCGGTTGCGTAAATCCTGTATTGACTTTAACCCCGCCATAATCTTACGTTGTCCGGTATTTTACGCCGTGGTTATTACAAGTAAGGCAAATACGGTCGATACCCTGCGTATCCAACCGCAACGCCTCGTATGCTTTTTTAAGGTCATAACCCAAACCGCCGGGGCGACCCTCAACGTTGCCGTCCAATTCGTAAAGAATTTCCAACCGGGTTGCGTTTACTTGGTTCCGGTTTACCTTAACATCGGGGTTCATCGCCAACGTGCGCAACATGATTGCGGCGACCTGTCGTTGGATAACCGTTTGGAAAATCTGCTTTTCCTTAATGATAAAATCCGTTAGGTCGCAACCAACGGTTATTTCGCAATTCAACCCGTAATTCTGCGTATTGGTGTACATCGTCAACGCAATATCCCACAACTCCGGGTATTCGTCGAATGTTTCCGGGGCGTTCATCATAAACGGGGATACCTGTAAATACTTGGTTATTTCCCGCCAACGCTCCAAATCAACGTAACCCGTACACGTCCCGCACGGCTCCCGGCTCCAATCCTTTGTCATGTTAATTGCCTGCATCCCGGCGGGCAAATCGTTTTGGTTGTAACAAAGGAACCACGACCCCCCGGCGTTGTTTCCGGTACTGATATACGGTAAATAACAATCTTTCAACGGGAACCATTGAAAACCGCCGTTTGTCTGCGTAAAATTCAAATCAAACGTCTTTATCGGGTCAATTTGGGACGAATGGAAAAGATACATACGAACAACCCCGGTTGCGCCCGTCATTTGCAACCCGATTTGTTCGATTTTCATTGTTACGCCCATAGAACGAACCGGGACAATTTCAAACCCGACTAATTTATGATTATTCGGCAACGTCGCCCGGATACGTCCCGCACCGTCAAAGAACGTGCGCCGTTCCAATAGGTTCTTTGTTTCCTTATCCAATCCCTTTATTTGCGTGAATGTTTGTACCATTTGCGCAATACCGTTACGGGTCAACCGCTCCAAATAATCGGAAATGAAATTGTACGGTTGCCAATAGGGGTTGCCGTAATCGTCGTTGTAATCGTCGTTAAAATCGCTTTCGGTCGGTTCCTCGTTTTGGTTGTCCCGTGCCGCAATCCAAACTTTGTTGTTGTGTCGAACCTTTGCCCCGGCTTTGTATTCCCTTATCATATTCCAAACCGGATATTGAAAAACGAAATCATCCGGGACGATTGCCCGGACATTATCCAAAGTAACAAGGGGGTGCGCACCTTGAAAATACAACCCGCTTTCCGTCTGCGTTAAATTGTCGTCTATCGCCTTTGCCGGGTCGTATGATTGCTCCCACCCGCACACATTCTTTAACGCTTCGCATATTTCATTTATTCTTATCATAAAAACGCCCATTTATAACCTCCAACACTATGAGAATAATAAAATTTACCTCTTACGTTTTTGGTTGGTTTATTGTTTAAGTGCCTTGATAACTGACTGACATTAATACCCATTTTACTTGCTGCAATTTTTATACTATCATATTCTGCAATTTTATTACTCAGTATATCAAATTGAGCAATCCGTTTATTTTTATGTTTATTAGCTCTATAATTACGCGTGCCAAAATTTTGATTATATGTGTTATCACACCATTCCAAATTATTAACGTGATTGTTCGACTTGTTTTCGTCCTTGTGATTGACTTGCGGCAAATTGTCTGGGTTCGGAATAAAAGCCGCCGCAACTAATCTATGAACCATTATTTTTTTAAATCCATCTTTCCTATTTCCTAATGAAACACGTAAATAACCTTTTTTTGTAACTTCAGGAACTAATATACGTTCGTTATAAACTCTGCCTAATCTATCTACACGATATAAGCTCTTAACTCTTCCGCTACTACTGATTTGATACAAACTTTCATAACCTTTAATTTCTTCCCATTTTTCCATATTGCAAATATAGCAGATTGTTCCCATATTAGGAATTAAGATTGCAATAAAAAAAGGGGGCGGGGATAACCACCCCGTCCCCTCGGTTTAACAATTCGTTATGCTCCGGCGTTATGCGCCACCTCCGGCGGGAAATTCCCCGGCGTTGGTTACATATACAGGCATACCCAACGGTTCGTTTGGATTGCGGGCGGCAATCTCGGCTTTGATAATCGGGTTTGCCACAGTATCCGGGTTGCTGTTGTAAGCAACCATATACGCCACGTCAACGGAAAATCCGAAATACTCCTTAACGGCGCACGTCAAATCGGCGGTTGCGGCTCCCATGATTGCGGACTGGTCGCCAACGGCGGTGTAATAGTGCGAACCAACGGGCAAATCAATGTACGGCAAACGTACAACGTCCCATTCGTGGAAATTCGCACGGGTGCGGCGCAATGCCTCACGGTCAACACGGGTAAGGATACCAACATTACCGTCAGCAACGGCAAACATGGTTCCCATTTTGCCCGCTTCGTCGGTTACGTTGTTCGTGTAGTGCAAAACCTTGTTGTCGTACTCCATGCGCTTGTTTACGTCGTTGTAAACGCCATGTTGCGCAAGTTTACGGATAAGGCTATCAACCCCGGCGTTGGCGATAATGTGGATATATTCCGGGTAACAGTTAGCCCGCATAATCGGGTTAATATCGCCCAAAATCTCGGTCGCCATTTGGGTTGGAACCTGTACCACGTTGCCCGCCTGCGTGTAGTTAAGCAACGTTTTGAACACCTGTGTTTTGTTTGCCTCCAATGCGGCAACGGCTCCGACGTCCAATTTGTCCGCCAAAGCCCGGCACGTCTTTTCCATTTTGCGCAAAAAGTCGTGTTCGTAGGAAATTTCGTTGTTCATGTAGGCGGCGGGAACCATTGTAAAGCCAATGGCATAAGTCGCCCAAACAACCGTTACCAATGCGGACGTATTTTCATCGTCAGCGATAACGCACGAACGGACATTGCTAACCTGTACATCGCCGTCGTAATTGATAACGGGTACTTGTACCGTGTTACCAATGGACGCAAACGCACGGTCACGCAAATTGGGGTTAATGATTGAGGACGGGGCGTTGGTTTGCTCAATGAAAAAATCCAATGCGCCATACTCACACGGGCGGGTCATATTACGGTCTAATTCCGGGTTTTCAATCCGCCAATTTTGCAATCTTGTTGCTACTAATGACATAATGTTAAAAATTTAATTGTTATTAAATGCGGGTTTACCCTTTACCCGTGATTGTTTACTTTTCCGGCAATGCGGCAATATTGTTGTCCTGCCATGCCTGTTTCATTGCGGCGTCGAACTTTTCGGAACCCGCCGTTAAACCCTGCGCCATAAGGTTTGCGGCGATTGCTTCGTAAGCCTCGACACGGGTTTTTGCACCCGTTACGTCAATGGTTGTTCCGCTACCACCGCCGGAACCGCCCCCCGGGGGAACCGTTCCACCGCCTCCGGCTTGGCGTCCCTTATCCAAAATACCCATTGTATCCAATTCCTTTGCCAACAGGTCGCCGGGTGTGTACGGGTTCAACTGATTGTTCGGGTTACGCATAATTGCGCCGCTTTCGTCCTTAAAAGCAATGATTTTGCCGCCTTTGCCGTCGTCGATATATTCGGGGTTCATACCCTTGATTTTGTCGATTGCTTGCGCCAACAAAACCTTTGTTGCGCTTTCGGGCAATCCCGGTTTGAATTTCAACCCGGCGGTTGCCGCCTGCAATGCGCCCTCGATACGGACGCCGAATAATTCCGTTTGGAATTTCTTTTCGGCTTCATCGTACTTCTTTTTGAGGTCGTTAAACTGTGTTGTTACCGCCGTCAAATCGGCTTTCGCCTGTTTCAAAGCCTTTGCGGTTTCCGCATCGCTCGCACCGTCGGCAATTGCCTTTTCCAAACGTGCCTTTTCTTTCGTCAGACTGTCGATTTGGGTTTGCAATGCGCTTGCGCTTTCCGCTTTGGTTTTGAACTCGGCGACCACACGTTTTGCGTAATCAAACGTTTTTTCGGTTCCGTTCTTTGCAATACCGGACGCCGCCAAAATATCGGCATCCAATCCGCCGTAAATTTCGCCCGTCTTTTTGGCGATAACGCTATTTTCGTCGTTGGCGGACAATGTTGTAATTGCCGCAATTTGTTCGTCGGTTAATCCGGCTAATGCCGCATTTGCAACTAAAATTTCTCTCGTTAACATAATTCTTTCCCTTTGAATTAATTAAGTGCGATTGCTGCTACTGCTCCGCTGTTTGCGTTAATGATATGAATTGTGTATTTTGGCGAATCCCCGGTTGTGTCAACCAACCAACTAACAACACGTGCATGGCTGATTTTCTTTTCAACCTCTTTTGTTACCAAAATTACGTCGGTAATTGTTCCGCCCTCAATACATTCAATCAACTTTTTCTTTGTTGCGCCATCCAATGCGGCGGCGGTTGTTGTTACTTCAATAACCAAATTGTCCTGCTGTGCAATCTGTGCCATAATCGTATTTTTTAATTGTTTAATACTCTGTTACTTTTTCGCTCCGGGTTTGTCCTCGGCTTTGTTTTCTTTGGCTGGTTCTGCCGGGATAACTCCCGCCGCTTTCAATTCCTCCAAAATTTCAGCCTTTAACGCCGCTTTTTCCTCGGCTTTGGCTTTCGCCTCGGCTTCTGCCTTTGCCTTTGCATCGGCGGCGGCTTTTTCCTCGGCGGCTTTCTGCTGTGCGGCGGTTCGTGCCGCTTTTTCCTCGGCTTGCGCCTTGACGTACTCGTTGGGGTCGTGCAATACGGTAATCGTGTAACCCTGTTTTTTCAGTGCGTCCAAAATGCCGTTTTCAAAGGACTTTTTGCCGAATTTTTGGATACGGGGAACGGATAAGCGTTTGCCCGTTTCGCTGTCAAACTTGCGCACCTCAATAATGCAATGATACAAATGTTGTTCGTTGCTCGGTACAATGTAATTTTCGGGGGTGACGTCGGTAATTGCGACGTCCTTTGTTTTACCCTCGGTTGCTGTCTTTACGTGCATACTCGTTAAATTTACTTGTTATTACTGAAATCTTTTGGTCGAATGGTATTTGCGTTCCAAATTCCAAAATGTTTGTATTCTCCCGTTCAAACCTGCGGACAAAGTTAGCGAAATTCAACTTTATACGCAATTCATTCTCCGGGATTAAGTTACGCCCGTACAAATCCAATACCTCGTTCCGGGTCAAATGGCGGTACGGCTCCAATTCTGCCAATATTAACATACGCTGCAATTGGGTTGGGTTGTTCCGGTACTCCGTTTCGATAATCTGATTTTGTAGGGCGTCCAATTCTGCCTCACTTGCGCCGCTTTCCTTTGCCGACTTGTAACGGTTCCGCAACTCGCTTGCGTCGTACAAATAGAACTCCGTGCCGTAATTGACTTTTGCAGATACGAACATATTGCCGTATCGCAATCGGCAAACCGTTTCATCGACGAACTGTTGGGCGGCTTCAAAGCCTTTTTTCACTCGGTTTAATACCGTGCTTTGGCTCTCAAATGCGGCTTTAACCTGTTGTTCGTTAAATGCCTCCCGTTGGGTTACTTCCTCGTTTTGTCCGACGACGGCGGTAATAATGTTTTCCCGCAATCGCTTTTCTTCTTCAACGTTATAATCCAAACTTGTACGGTCAACGGTCAATATTTGAACCGGGTTGCGCAAATCGGGTTGTTTGTCCCCGTCCGGTATCGGTATTTCAACAAAGGAACCCGCCCCGGTAATCCGTTTGTCGCCGCACTTGGGGCAACGCATCAATAACCCGGCTTGGTCTAACCTGTAATACCCTTGTTTGTCTTTCAAAAATCCACCGTCGCAATAATCGCCGTTTTCGGCGTTTGTAAAATCGCACGATTGTTCGTAACCGGAATATATCGGGTACGCCCCGTACATATCCAAATGCCGCTTCGATATATGGAAAAACAAAAACCAATCCAACGCCTCCAATTCTTTTGTTAGCGGGGATTGTTTAACGTCCGGTTCTCGCAAATTCATTGGCTCGTTCCAAAAGAAACGGGCGGGGCAATAGCGCAAATCGTGTGGGTTATCAACCAATAATTCGCCTATGTTGCCGCCGTCGTCCTCTGCAAATACTCTGTATCGTTCATCGTCAATAACTGCAATACGTTTATCGGGTTGGCGGAAAATTATCCAATCCATAACCCCGGTTGTCCGGTTTGCCTCAAAGGTTATGACGCTTTCGATAGGTAGCCAATAAAAATACGGGGTCGGGTATCGGTCGGCGGGGTTTTGCTCGGCGGGCAAATCAACTATTAAGACGCTGTTTATTTCCGTCTTGAAAAACTCCCAACCTTTCGTGCTCCAAATTTCCGGCTCCTTTAATACATCTTGGCGGTAATACTCCCAATCGTCCCGTTGTTCCGTGTTTTGAAATTGATAGTTGAACGCCGGGTTACGACCGTCGAAAATACGGCTTAACTTATCAAAACAAATGCCCGTTACCTCGTTGGTACGAACGGGGTAACGGAACAATGTTTTGAAGATTTTGAATTTATCGTGCGGGATAAGATTTTGAACCCATGCCAAAAAATCGGTCGTGGGTAAACACATTAAGGGCGTTACGTTGGTTTGGGCGTGAAATTTAATGCGGTTTTGGTGTATGACCGCTTTATTTATCGTCGCCTTTTTCCTCGGTTCCGTTATTTCCTTTCGTATGCGTTTTATATCTAATCCCATTTTCTTTGCTAAATTCAAAAGGTGTTTTTTCGGGCAACTGCCAACCGCCATTGTTAGGCATCCGCAACAGGCGTTCGGCGTGGTTAATCTCAAATTCTTCGGTCGTGTTAAGGGTCGGACACTCCAACACGACCTTTGTAACTTTCGCCGTCATTACTCTTGTGCGGGTTTCAAATCCGTAAGCGGGTTAAACGCCGGGGCAACAATCGCCAAATCGTCCGACCAATTCGGCAAAAACGACCATTGTATTGCGTTGCTGTCCGGGGCTTCCAATCCGCCCAACGTCTTATCGCCGATAAACAACGAACGTATCGGTATCGGGTAATATGTACCGTCGGCATCCCCCTTGATTGCGCCGATTGCGCCGTTTTCATCGAAAATGAAGATACCCAAATTTTCGCATTGCATTTCCTTTAATGCCTTGATAACCTCCTGCGGGGCTTTGCGGATAACTCCGGTAAACGGGGTTGGTTCACGTCCAATAATTTCTTCGACGCCTCCCAACGTTTCGTTACCGCCTCCAAAGGTGCGGGCGGCTCCCGCCTCGGCGGTCGGGGCTTGGATATACGGCGAAACTACTACTTTCGTGCTATTCGCCGCCGATAACAGGGGCGTCCACGACGCTAACGCCGTAATCGCTTTTTCACTCGTAAAACTGTTTTTGCTTCCGTCGTCTTTCAAAAGACGTTGAAAAGCCACTTTCTGAACCTGTCCGAAACTCTCCGAACACGTAATTGCGGGTACATCGGGCAACGACGCCGCCGCTGGACATTTACAAATCATACTCTTTGTTTTTAACGTTAAAAATATTGTTACTTTCTCCGGGGCTGTCCCTTTGCCCTCTCGTTTCGGTTACAAAGTTATAAACTTTTTCCCGGATAATCTTGCATATCTCAAAAATATTGCTAATTGCGTCGTCTTACGCCTCGGTTTGCGTGTGCGTATGGCTGTATATTGCCGTCCGCAATCTCCTTTTCATATATCCCGGTCAATCCGTCCTCCGGGTCGTCGTGCGTATTGGCTCCGAAATTGCGCAAAAATCCGGTTACATGGTCGTAAACGGCTTTGTACCGGGTTTCCCAACCGAACGGCATAATTATATGTTGATTAACCATTGCGGACGCTGTTATTATCCGGCTTTCCTTGTTGCCCCCTTGATAAAACGGGTCGGTAATCGCCCGGACTTTCTTTTTGATAACCTTTTCATAACCCGCACCACCGTTGTTGCTCTCAACCCACGCTTTTTGCGTCCCGTTCCGGTTAATCATCGCCGGGACGGTTACGGTTGTAACGTCCGTATTTTCGTCCGTCATTTCCATATCTGTAATAAGGGCAAACAATATCGGCTCCATGCGCTTTGTTTTCTCGTTGAAAAACAGATTGTCGGACTTATACACGTCATACGTTGCGGCAAACAACAGGTCGTCGCCCTCATCGGCAACGTCAATGTATGCGCCGGAACGAATGTACGTGCCGTAATCGGATTTTTCGACCCACGTTTTGAAAGGTTGGTACAATCGACCCTCGGCGGAACCGGGGTTGCCTTGATACAGGCATTGAAATTGCACCGGGTCTAATGCCTTTTGCGCTTCCAACTTTTGCTTACTGTGTCGGCTTTCCCATAATGCCGCCCCCGGTTCCCGTGGGTCTATCTCGGTCGGTTCCCCGGTTTTCAACCCCTCAAAGTTTATGCGCACCCACGCCCCCGGCGTTACGTCCTCCAAATCCGCCCAACACTTAACATCAATAATCGTTTCGCCGCTCTTTTCAATGCGCCCTATCAAATCGTCGTCGTGCCAACGGGTAAATACAATCAATTCTTGACTATCATTGTGTAAACGGGTGCGTACAACGGTCGTGTACCATTTCCACGCCGCCGCCCGTACTATCGGGCTGTTACCCTCGGCGTAATCTTTATACACGTCGTCCAATATCGAAACGTCCACGGTTTTAGACGTCAGCGAACCGCCACGACCGACGACACGCAACGACCCCTTACGCCCGACCATTTCGATAACATCGGAATTGCGCAAATAGGTATTCGCCATTGTTACGACGTTCGACCCATTTAAGTACGTGCCGGGGAATAATTCACGATACCGGGGCGTGTCGATTATTCGTTGAACGTCCCGGTTAAAATCCCGTGCGATTGTCGCCGCATACGAACCGATACATATTTTGCGGTCGGGGTTTAACCCCAACATAAATGCGGGTAATTTGCGGCTTGACCCCTCTGAATTATGTGTTGGCATTAAATCCAATCCGGCTAAATACATACCCCCATCAACTTGTATGCAATTAACAATCTCATTATTGTTTGTTACAACATTTTTTATAAAAAATTTATTTTTATCGCTTCTATCTTGTTGTTTTTTTGTTAAAATTCGATTCTGTTTTCTCTCCAACTTAAATATCTTTTGGTCTCTATTTGGGGTAAACATGATTCTTACCTTTCTTCCGACTTTTTCCCCGTTCAAAATAGCATCATATTTATGCAATGTTGGTTTAAATCCAAGCGAACGCAAAAGAACATATACATCTGTCGCCAATCTTCCCTCCATTTGACAAAATTCGCATCTTCCTTTTACGTCAACGGTTCCGTCGGTATCCATCAAACCTCTCAAAAGTTCATAACGTTGTTCTTTGTCCGCTAATAAGTATTTGATAGGGATATGTTTATTGTTAAGCAATCCATTAACACGTAATTCCCGTGATAGTCCCTTGACTAAACAACGATAATATCCCGGTCTAACCTTTCTTACCTCTCCTATACTTTTATAATGTTCTTTATCCTCTTTCCCGGATATAATCACCCCTTGTGCGCTCAATCCATCTCCTAACCAAAGACCAAGTATATAAGGGTCAATTGGCAATATCGTAGTTGGCATTTCAATAACAACATCTGCCTTTATAAAGGGGCTTCTTCTGTGTCTCCCTCTCAATAGATTTTGCGTTTCTGTATATTCTTCTTTTCTACCTTGATGATTATCTCTATCAGCATAGATTTTCCATACATGCTCTTTTGCTGCAACTAATTCATTTCCACCAGCAAATATTACCTTTTGCGTATTCCATTCATACTTGCCAAAATTAGCTAATACCTTTTTTGGTTTACCATCATCGCCAAAAACATAATCTCCCGGTTGTAAATCTCCATGTTTTTTCCAACCTTTTGTAGTCAATACCGGGGTATCAACGGGTAACGCTTTCCCATGTTGCGGCGGCTGTTGTACAATCATTTTTCGTATTTTGCCGTGCGCAAATATATCCAACAGGGTATAATATACGACGTGGAACGGTTCCAATACCAAATCCGGTTGCATATACCGGGCAAAGTTGATAAGACGTTTACGGGCGGCGGCTCGCACCAATTCGCCGGGGTCTGCCTTGATTGCCTCGTACATCTTCAATAATTCCTCGTTGCTCATGGTCGTACAATTTTATCGGGTGTAACTATCAATTCGCCGGGCTTTTTCGGTATCCAATTCAAACACGCCGTTTCGCTCCTTATCCGGGAACGGTTCGGGGAAAACGGACAACGGCAACAAATCGGCAATCTATTTGCAACGTCTAAATTCTCATGGTCGAAATACCAAACACCGTGTCCGCAATCCCCGCAATAATGGTTCGTTTTGGTTACAACCTGTTTAACAACATTCATTCGCCTTGCCATTATTGCGCCCCTCCTTTCTCGGCGATTGTCTTTTGAAATTCGGCGGACTGCAATTTGTCGGCGACGGCAAACAACAGGTCGTCCGGGATTGCCTTAACATCGTATTTCGGTTTATCGTCGTCCGTCCCGGCGTTGTATCCGGGTATCTCGATTTTAACGGGTGCATCAAATCCCAACATCTTTGCCCGGCGTTGTTGAATGTTCAACAGCAAGTCCAAAAACCGGGGATTGCCCGCCGACGTTTCAACGGTCGTTTCGTCATACCCGTAATATTCCGGGTCGCCGTCGGTCGCATCCGTTTTGATAGGACGCCCCCGGTTGGTTTTCTCTTTGGTGCGCTGCTTTCCGGTTTTGGATACCTCCCACGCCTCCCACGCTTGTTGCTCCATTTTATCCAACTTGCGCAATTCCTGCGTAACATATTCGTCGATTGTTTCCAACCGTTCCCGCTTCCATTCGATAAGGCATTGTTGCAAATCGTAATAAACCATTTGAAACGAAATTGTATAACCAACGCCACGGGCGGACAAATCCCGGTTCAATGCGTCGGCAATTTCTCGATACGAATAACCACGCAAAAACAAGTCGGCACAAAACCGTACATCGTAAATCCTTTGTTCCTCGGAACGTTTGTTGTATCCGGGGGGCTTTCGCCCTTTGTTCAATTTTTCCATCGTCTAACCTCTTTTAATGTCAAACAGGGGTCAAAATCTGCCTTTTACGCCTTTTCGTCCTTTGGCTTGGTTCCTTATCGGCTCCTTTGCCTTTGTTCTTTCGTTCCGGGCTTTATCCTTTCCCCTGTTTACCTCCTTAAAACGTTGCTGACCCTTTTGCAAGTTATTTGCACGGAATTTCCATTTTAAGAGGCTTTATTGTCTTATTCAATACTTTCTATATCTCGGTGGTTATCTTTTAACCACGGGGCAAATTTACGGCTTTTTCGCCGCATTGCCAACTGTTTGTTCTCTCTCACATATAAACGGCAAAACCCCGGCTTTGTTTCCGGGGCTGATTGCCTAATTGCTTATGCCTATTTCGTACCTACCATTTGAGCAACGAAAATAATGTTGCGTTCCACGGGGGTTGCTGTATTCCGTTCCCCCTTTCATTTCTTTTATTGCCAAACATACCGGGGCGGGCTTTCCATTTACCGGAAATTCCGGGTTAAAATATCGACACGTTCCGCATATCTTTTCGGGCTTCGATTGTCCGGGGCGCATCCGGTCGGCATATTTGGAATTTCCGACGAACATTTATTTTTCATTGTGTTTGCCTCCTTTCATTACTCTTTAATTTTTAGGTTTATACTCTTGGCAACGATACATTCCGCATGATTGTTCAGATTTGAACGCCTCGCAATATCCGTTACCGTGTACGTCCTCATTCGTGAAATTGGCACAATCGCCGCATCCTTTGTTTGTGGGTTCCTTTTGGGTATTTTCGACGGGATTGTTTTTAGGTTCAAATTCTCGTTTAAAATCCCGTTCCGGGCGGGCGGTAAATCGTCCGTTCAATTCCCGGATAATATACCAACTTTCCGGCACGTCAACGAATATGCCGTTACCATCGGGAAAAGAAAACATTGCTTTGCCGTTCGGGGTGCGGGGCGTCGTAACCGTTCCGCCTCCGGTAAATCTCAAAACGTCGTCCACGTTGTCCCGTCTAAATTGGATTGCGTCAACCTCTAACAAGGTGCGACAATACCGGGTTCCCGCCGTGGTGTCCGGGTCGATTAATCGGGTGCGCATTTCCTCCGGGTATTCCTCCGGGTCGTACTTCACAAAAACCGACTGCCTACCATCGGCATAAAAGAACTCAATAAGACGGTCGCCCAATCGTCCCCGGATTGCCTGTTTTAACGCCTCAATCCTTTGTCCCTCGGCTTTATCGTTTCCCTCGCTTCCATTTTGCGCCCAACTCAAACGTATTGAGGTATTGGACGCCGTAACCTCAATTTCTTGTTTTGTTATGTCCTCAATCATTGCGCACATATCGCAATCAAAGGGGCTTAATACTTGTTTGTTCATCGCTCTAAAAATTTATTTGTTATTACTATCCGGGGCGGCTTCAACCTTAACCCCGGCAATTGTTCCGTTATAATTAAATTCCAATGTTTCGACGCCCTTAAATCCCCCGACGATACGCAACAAACGCCAATAAATCGTTTTCCGGTCGCTCCTATGGAATTTATCGCATTGCCTACCAATTCCGGGGCAATCTTCCCTTTTAATTTTGCATCGAACGCAACGTTGCGTAAATATTGCGGAGTTGTTGTTGGCTAATCGTGCATCCGCCGCCGTCCATATCTCGGCAATCAATACCATACCCCGGTAAACGCAACGTTCGCCGGGGCTGTATTCTCTATTTGGGTCGAACGGTTCGGGTTGCTTTACTCTCATTCTTTGCCCGCTTCGTTTACATAGTCAAACAATGCGTCCAAATCTTTCTTTGCGCCTCTTACGCAAATTCGTACCATATCGCCGCCCGCTAATGCGATTTCGACAATCTCGCAATTATACCGGGGGGCGTTTATCTGTATCATTGCCGCCGTGGCATTCGTTACAAACTCGTATCTTTCTTCCATGCTCTCGGAATTTTGAAGTAAATAAAATGCCCCTGTTGGTTCGTTCTCGCTTTGGCACGCCCCCAACAAAAGCGTTGCCAAAGATAACAATAAAATCTTTGCTTTCATCGTTTTACCTTTCTTTTAATCCATATAAACCGTATGCCAATGCCGACAAACAATATTTTCGCCTCAATGTCAACGTAATGGTCGTAACCGTTGACCGCATCAATTGAAAGTCCAAATTGAAAACTTTTATATTTCCAATACTCACGGGCATACAGATAAACGCCGACCCGTCCGACGTGTCCGCCTATTTGTGCGGTGTGGTTGTCCTTACTCATTGTTTGCCTCCTTTCTGTTTGCTAAATTGTAACCCTCTTTATCCAATACCATAACTTTAGGATATTCGACAATACAACCTTTTGTATATACGAGATTATAGATACCCAATTGCCCCTTAATTGGAAACTCAACAACCCGGCGGGGGTTCCGCATCATCCAACCGAACCCCTTTGTAATGGATTTGCGTTTTTCGGGCGGTATGCGGGTATTCTCCCAATCTTCCGGGGTAAACTCGGCGACGGGCTTAACGTCGTACAACTCAACCAACCCCAACGTTACCCCGCTTTCATATCCCGCAATTACGGGATTGGCGGACGAACAAATCATTAAATCGCCCCGGTACGGCGTGTTTTTACTGCGTACCTCAATACACTTTTCGCCGTAAACAATCCCGTTGTCCTCATACGCCGCTGTTACTAACTGCGTTGCATACGGGTTCTTTACGGTTAACGCCCGCCAACGGTCGTGTTGGGCGGGGTTATAATCTTTACTATTAAAATGCATTTTCGTTCCTGTTTTCGTTAAACAAATCCCAATTTGCCGGGACGCAATGGACGGGCAACAATTCCCGTTCAATCCCGGACGCCTTTACAAAACTATCTTTCCAATATATCCGGGGCGTACTCTTTGGGTGCGCCTCCCAATATTCCGTTACGGTCTGATAGAACGCCAACGTATCCCGTTTGGTATATCTGCAACCGCTTTGTAATCCGATTTTGAAAAGGTCAACAAAGGGGTACGACAACGCAATTACAGAATACGCCCGGTCAAACATTCCCGGCGGGATTGGTTCCACACTTGCAAAGGTACGGAACCCGTGGCGTTTTGCCCGTGCCAATGCGTTTATACGCATTTTGTTTGGGCTTGCGTTCGGTTCCAATTCGTCGCACCCGGTCAACGTTGAACCAATGGCAATGCGGGACACGTCCCAACCCTCGGACGCCTCGGCAAAGTCAACAAAAAGGTTTATACCCTCGGCGCATTTGCTCAATATCTTAACCGGGACGCCGTGCCGTTGGCATACTCCGACCGCTTGACGGGTCAACCTTTGCGTTTCCGGCAACAACGGGTCGGTCGTGAATGAAAAGAACAACCCGGTTTTCTGCAATTCGTCCTTATGCTTCAATAACTCGTTTTTGAATATATCCAAAGCGTATGGATATTCCCGCAACGTCTTTTTCAACTCCGGGCGATTGCCTCCCAACACTTTTGCGCCACGACCTTTGCGCAAATAACAGTACGTACAACCGTTTGAACAACCAACATAAAAGTTGGCGGCGTTCTCGGCATATTCCCCGGCTTTACCCTTTGGGCTATAAATAACCCGTCCGTTTATCGCTCCCATATTGCCAACGGTTAAAATGGTAAATCGTCGGTTCCGTCGGGGGCGGGTGCATCTGCAACGGGCGGCGGCGGGGCTTGCGTTCCGGCTCCGGTCGCTTTCGGGGTCAACATTTCCATATCGGTTGCGACTATCTCGGTAACATACCGTTTGACGCCTTGCGCATCGTCATAACTCCGGGTTCTCAATTCGCCCTCAATATACAGTTTGTCGCCCTTTTTGACGTACTGATTGGCGACCTTTGCCAACCCGTTTTGCAATACGACGTTATGCCATTCGGTACGCTCCGGGATTTGCCGCCCGTCCTTTGTGGTATAACCTCGTTTCGTGGTTGCCAACGAAAAGGTCGCCACGCAACCCCCGTTGTCGAACTCCTTAAAATCCGGGGCTTTCCCGGTATGTCCCATCAAAATAACCTTGTTTACACTCATACAAAAAACGCTTTAATTATCCAAACAATGATACTATACAACGCCCACATATAAGACGCAACCGTCAACGTCACGAACGTGTATAACGCAATTTTATATCCGGTTTTTGATTTTATTTTCATGTCACTTGAATTTTACGCAATCCAACAAATATTGTTTCTTATTGTCCGACCATCCGGCGGCATGGTTTATCGCTTTTCGGTCGTTGTCGTGTACGAACTCACAAACCCAACCGCCGACGCTTGATTTTTGAACTAATCGAACCAATTTACCAACAATGAAAGAACGCAATTTGTAATAACTTGAATTTTCGCCAACAAACAAAACCCGTCTTTCTGCATTTATTTCGGGCGGATTTTCTATTTGCGGGCGTTTCTCCCTTTCCGGATATGTTTGTACCCATCTGAAATCATTTTTGATTGATTGGCGGGAAATTGCCCCGTAATCGGGTGTTCTTTTTTTCGTCCTCATATTTTCAAACCTCTGTATTCGTTTTTAAGCAATTCAATAATCCGGACGTTGCCGGGATATATTCGCATTTTCTCACGGTCGCCATTCTCCCAACATGAATGATGTTCAAAACATAGTATATTTATATTTCTTGCATCATGCGCCATTTCGGGAAACGCTCCACGGGTCAATATATGCGAACAATAAACGGCGGAATAATTCCGTAACGGCTTTAAACATTCCTCGCATCGGTGTGGCTTATGCTCCCAAACCCAACGAAAAAAGCGTTCATTTGCCGCCATGATATTTGCGCCCCGTCCCGTAATACAATGCCCGAACAATTCCCGTTGTATCTCAACCCTCAAACGAATATCCATTGTAAAGTGTTTAATATCAATCAGGGGATTATACCCCCGATTGATACAATATTGGTATTCGTCCCGGTCTGTTAGCAAATACGGTTCCATTGCCTTACATATCCCCGGTTTCGTCGTTTTCCTCGTTTTCGTCCGCCGGGTCGTCAACGTTCGGGAACAATCCGTTGTCCTCTACCTTTTCGGCACTCAAACCCGGTGCGGGTTCGCCATCAGCCCCGAACAACTCCAATTGCGCCTTTTTGCCTTTGAACAAAAATGCGTAAACCTCGTTTTCAATGTCGCCAATAATTTTTTCCAATTCTTCCTCAAAACCGAACGTTTCGATATTGAATTTCAGACGGGGCGAATTTATCGCCGTCTTTTGGTTATTGGATACCGTGAACAACCCCGTAAGGACGCAACCAACGTTATCATCTTGACCGGAAAGGGATACGCCCCGAACCTCAATGTTTTTCAACATTTCGTCCGCAAAGTTATGGGCGGCGTCTTTCTGCTTTTGGTTGGCTTTCATATCCGGCGTATCTATAAGGGACAAAAACGACGTGATATTGAAAATACGCCCCATAATCGGGCGCAACCTGTCAAAGCAATTGCGCAAATCCGGGTGTATGTCCTTTGCACTTTCGACGTGGTATTTGTTCGTGTAACTCTCATTACCGACGGTTTCGGTAACTTCATAATGGACGTCCAATCCGCCGTCCTTTAATGTCTTGACTTTCGACAATGCAAACGCCTTTTCGCTTGGTATCAACATAACGTTTGCGGCTTTTTTTTCTTCGCTCATTTTCTAATTATTTGATTGTTACCGGGAATACGCCCGGAACGGTTTTATAACTTAAAATTCTGTTTCGTCCAATAATTCCCGTGTCTTACTATTCGACGGAACCGCCGGGCGTTCCGGTTCCGGGGTTGGTTCCGGGACGGGTTCCCTGGTTCCGATTGGTTCCGTTACCGGGTTGGGGTCGTGGAACTCAATATTGCGCCCGCCTTTGGGCTTTTCCGGCTCAAATTGGGCTTTGAGTTGTTCCGCCGGGTATTCCTTTTGCGCTAACTCAATAATCCCCAAATTAACCAATTCCGGGACGCAACGGCGCAACGCCCTTATGTCCTCTAATGCGTCATGCGCCGGGAATGTTTCGCCGGGGAATAACTTACTATATAATTCCTCCAATTTGGGGAATTTTTCCGGTTTGCCATTCTGATACAATGCGCCGACAAATTTAATAGTTTTCATCATTGTATCAATGCGCTTTCCCTTATGCAATGCGTCCTCGGCTTTGGCGTCGTAATACTCTTTGCCGCAATAACGCAAAATGTTCGCTTTCAACATCGACGTATCGAAATAAATGTTGTGCGCACATACAAGCGGTGCGGCGGCGGCATCCGTCAAAAATTCGTCGATAACCTCGGCAAACGGTACACCCTCGGCAATTGCCCGTTCGGTCGTTATTCCGTGTATTGCGGTTGTTTCCGGCGGTATCTCGTAATTATCGGGTTTGATAATATAACTTTTTTCCTTATCGCCCAACGACCACGCCAATTGGACGACGTGCGGGAATTGCTCAAAATCCGCATCCCATTTCAAACCCTTTGCCGGAACCCCGGTTGTTTCACAATCAAAGAAACAAACATCTTTCAAATCAAATTTTTGCATAACCTTAAATATTAAATCGTTAATTACTGTTTTCGCTCTCATTGTGGTATTTATCCCGCTTTTTTTCCAATTCCAAAACGTCCCGGTTTTCCTCAATGTATTGTTTTACATCTTTGCGGCAATATGGTTGGTTCTCCAACCAAAGCAAATGCCAATACGGTACGTTTTCCATCTTTTCGCCTTTAAATTTTCCAATTGGCATTGGGTCGGTATCTGTCAATTTTGCCATTATTTATTTACTTTATAAAACGCCTCGGCAAATCCTTGTGAACACAAAGAACGAAAATCCGAATCGTTGGTTACTACATCAATAAATTTATTAAATTCCGGGATTAAATGAATACTGCTTTTGTGTAAACAATCCAACCCCGGTTTATTGCGCCTTGGTTTTATATACAAATCCAATTTCGGTACATCCTCCCATTTTTTAAATATAATTTCGGGCTTTACAAATTCCCCCCAAATGGCGGTCTTTTTCGTCCATGGACTACCGAATTGCCACGGTTGATAAACCATTTTCGGCTCCCCTAATATTTGTTTTAACCTACCATTAAACGGGTTTTCTAAAATCCAAAATTTGGGGTTACTTTCCTTTATTATTCGCAAACAATGATTAACTAAAAACATTCCCTTTTCTAAATCTCCAACCTTGTTGAAGTTGCTTGCTGTCGAAAATTCCGTACAAACGGGATTTGCTATAATTCCATGTATGGGTATATCCGGCGTATAATTTTCAACTCCAATATCTTTGCCTATTAAAATAACGTTATAATTGTCGTCATTCTGATAATACCAACTATCACTCCCAACATCCGCACATAAATGCAATATATTCTTTTTCATAATTATAATGTTCGTGGGTCATCAATAAATGTATTGTATTCCTCGGCAGCTATCTGTTTGAGCGTTTCGATATGTTCGATTAACTCGGCGTTCGACAAATCCGCCACGGTGCGCAAATCGTGGGAATATACCCCCGTTTCCTCGTTGACCCGTTCAACGTACATAATTGGGGAAAATTCCCGCAAACGTCGTTCGGTTTGTTCCTCTGTAAGACGTTCGCCCGCCTCCCAAATTGCGTGCTTAAACGTCGGTACAACATAGTTAAAATAATACCCTTTCAAAGCCTCGGACGAACCGGGCGACGCAACAATAAACCGGGCAATTATCCGGGAACCTTTCCAACCCTTGAAAAATTCGTTTAATTCGCCCATGTACATTGCCAACCCGCCGTTATTATTTATCGTCCCCGTTGCCGTTATTTCTCGCTTTCTCATCGTCGATTAACTTTTGCATTGTGATATTAAACGCTGTCATTCCAACCGCACGGATAAACGCCCGTTCGCTCGACGAATACCCGGTTGCGACCTTATCCAAAACTTTTGCGAAAAGAATAACGAAATTTCCCGGTTCCCAATGCCCGGTATTGTGCATACGGTCGATAACGTGCGCCCGCAACCTCGTATTATTCCGGGTCGCATCCTCACGGGCTTTCTCCCGGTCGTTCCAAAGGCTCGTTAATTGGCGTTTCACGTTCTCAAAAAACAACGGCATTTTCAACACGTCGGAAATACTCAAATCGGCAACCGGGGTCGGAACGGCGGCGGCGATTGCTTCGTTGGCTTTGGTTGCCCTTTTCGTCGCCTCGGTCAATTTCTTTGTTGCATCGGCAATCTCATTTATCCCGGCGGCGGTTCCTTTGTTGACCCCATACCCGAACAACGAAAAATCGCCTTTTGCCGGGTCGTCCGGGAACACCTCGGCGAAACGGTCGGTTATCTCAATGGCGGTGCACAAATCCGGCGTCCGGCGTTTCGTCAATCCCAACCGGATTGCCTGTTTATGTACGTGGGTATCCAACGGGATAATCAAATTACGGGGGTCGCATACGTCCCACAATCCAAAGTCAACCGGGGAACCCTTGCGGCACATCCAACGCAAAAACAGACACAACCGTTTACAAGCGGATTGCGTTTCAAAATCCGGGATACCATTCACGGAACCGAACAAAGATTGCAGCGTTGCCAATGCGGTTTCCCCGTTCGTTTCGTGCGCTTTCTTTATTGCCGTCTCCATGTTTTCCGCCGACGTGTAAACATCATACAAACGGGCGCAAAGGTCGTGAAAATCGCCAAACGTAAACGTCCGGTACAAACAATCGGTACTCCCTTTGTATTGCTCCCATTCGGGGCGGTTCCCCCGCTCAACCGTATTGCCGACAATGTAATGATACGGTTCGCCCTTGAAAATTTCCCGGTCGATAAAATCCGCCTTTTTGATTATCTGTTTACGGTTTCCCCACGCAATCCACGCCGTAACAAAGGCGGATATTTCGATATTTACCCGGCTATCGTAACGGTGCGGGATTTGCACCGGGTCGGCGTTGATAAAATCGGCGGTTTCGTATTGTTCCGCCCAACGTTTCAAATTTTCGTTCAATGTATATGCCATTGTTTTTGCTATTAAGGGGGAACGGGAACCCGTCCCCCCGGTTAATTACTCCGTTTCGCTGTATTCCTCAATAATTAAATCGTCCTGTCCTCGCTTGACTTCCTCTATAAATCCTTGATACCCTTCTTTCCGGGCTAATTCGATAAGGGATTGCAGACGTTTTGCACCCAAACTTTCGCCCCTCGCAATGCGGAATACCTTAACGGTCGGATTGCTTGCGATAATCAATTTTGCGGCAACCTCCATTATCTGACTATCCGACACTTTCCCGGCGACAAACGGCACGCCGTTTAACTCCAATCCGTCGTCCGTGAACGTCAACCCGGCAATCGGCAATTCCGATTTCGCAATAAGGGTTTCTCGCTCTTTGAGCAAATCCGACAACTTTTTTTCGTGGGTTTGGGCGACCTTTTCGGCGGCGTCCTTTTGCTTTTTCTTCGTCAGATAGTCCACAACCAACGCATTGATTTTGTTGTGTTCCTCGGCTTGTTTGAGGCGTTCGGCTGTATCCAAATTCTCCGGGTTGTTTTCCTCGTACTTTGCCAACCATGCGGCGGCGTTGTTCTTGCGGGTTTCGTAATCGGCTTTATCCGTTTGGATTTGCGCCAATGTTTCGTCGTATTTGTCGGCGGCGGCTTTCGCATCGGCTTTGCTCTTTTTCTTTGCCGCTTCCAATGCCTTTTTTGCCTCGGCAACAATACGGTCGTATTCGGCTTGGGCTTCCGCCTCATACTTTATTGCGGCGTCAATCTCTGTATTCTTGGTTTCCTCGGCGGCTTTGATACGACCGGGGATTGCCTCCAATTGTTCCGTCCGGGTTTGCAATGCGGTACGCACGGTTTTCGCTTTCTCAATCAACCGGGCGTTCTCGTTTTGTTCCTCCATTAAATCGACAATGTCGATTTTCTCGGCATACGTTTTGACGTCGCCCGGTTTCAACTGCCTTTCGGCGGCGGCGCAAATGGTCGTGTACGTCTTGACCTCGGCGTTGGCATCCTTTCTTTTCTCCTTAACGGTCATAACCTCGGCGTCAATCTCGGCAATACGTTTTTGCACATTCTCCGGCAACAATGCCCGGACGTATTGCACTTGCTTTCGGCGACCCTCGGCGGTTTCAGACCACCGGGAAAACTCCACGGCGTCAAAATCCGTATATCCGAAAACCTTTTGCAACATACTTACGTTATCCAACCGCATCCCGGTTGTTTTCTGTTTGATTGATAATGTACCACGGGGGTTGGCTTTAGTAAACCGCAATTCAACGTCGTATTCCTCGCCGTCGTCGCCGACAACCATTTTGGCAAACCCTTTGTCCTCGCCATTACGCAACACGGCGTCCCGGTTCCCGGTCAACAACGCCCCGATTGCCTTTAATAGCGTGGATTTTCCCAACTCATTGTCCCCGGTAATGAAATATACATTACCCTCAAAATCTGCGTTGAACTCCTTAATTACTTGGAAATTCAACAACTCTAACTTTTTGATAATCATTTTTTCGCTCTTTTATGCCGGGATGTCCCCCGGCGGTTACTACTTATTTGTTTGTTAATCTCATTCTTTGGTGTATCATGCTTTGCACCTTGTTAAGCGCATCCCGGTTGGCGTCAACCTCCGACCGGGTGCAATCGGCAATAAAGTTTTCCAAACGCTTATACAGGTCGTCCAACTCTTTTGCCGTCATTGCATGGCGAACGGCTCCCAATTCGTCCGTTACCATATCGTTACGTCTTTATGCGAAATATCCATTTTCCAACACGCTATAAAAACATTATTTATATTTTCATTGGCGTATAATATCGCACAATCTTTGGTTCGTACCAACTGAAAATAAAACGACTGTTTGCCGTATGCGTCGATTGGGTAAACGTACTCAATGAAATAAGCCGTTTTTGTCTGTTTTGCTGTTTCTAATGTATCCATACTCTCGGTTTTTATTTTCCGGGAAAACGCCCGGTCGTTGTTATTTCATGCCACAAAATTACGGTAAATATTTTAATTACCAAAATTTTTTTCTTTTATTTCCGTGTTAGGGTAAAAAAAATATTCCCGATACGGCGTAATGTCGTACCGGGAACAATCAAAACAATTTCATTTGTGTATCTGTCAGAACCGCAACCACGGCGTCAACCTCCTTTTCCCAACGCTCCAACGTCGCCAACTTTTCCGGGGTTGGGTTCCGTTGGCAACGTCGTTGGTTGTGCCGCATCTGCTTTACCATTTCCGCCAACTCTTTTGCCGTTATTTTTTCGGGATTTTCGATTTGCGGGCTTTTATTTTCGTCTGCCATACTTTTACCCATTCAAACAAAATAATCAAAATACGGGGCTTAAAACAAACGGTCGTGCATCGGGGCGGGCAAATTCTCCAAAACCCAACGGGGGTTGTTGTGCAAAATGTACCGTCCAAAGTGCATTATCATAAGGGCGTCGGCGTTCCACAACGTCGCCTTAACATCGGGGTAATAATCGGCGGCGGCTCGTTGGTATCGCTTTTTGCGCTCCGGCTTTTCCTCTCCCTTAACCCGCAATTTCAATTCATTTTGCCATTTTTGGGGGTGTACCAAAACAAACGGTACGTCGCACATGGCAATTATCGTTTTCAGTTTCTCGAACTCGGATAACAGTTTTTGAACCCGGAACGCCTTACCGGGGTTGTCGGTTATATCATCCGGGCGCAATTGCACCTTTTCGACGAATACTAACGGGCGGCAAATACTTTTCATGTACTCAAACCATTGTTTCAACTCCATAAGGTCGCCCGGCATTTTAATAACCTCGGTTTTGTGGTTCGGACGCCAAACGGCAATCCCCCCGGTTTTTCCGGGGTCAATTCCCACTACTGCTGATATTCTTATATTTTTTTCCATAAATAACCTCCTGCACTTTTTAATTTATTATTTACGCATCTATTTATATTTGATTGTGGAATGTGTGTTTCCTTTGATGCAATTTGAGCATTTGGATATGATTTAATAAATACATTATCCCTTGAATATTGATAAACCTTTATACTCCTTGGGTGTAATTCTCCATTTCTACCTTTCAGTGTTTTAGATATTTTTTCTTTCCATAAAATATTACGTCCTTTCAGACTTTTTGAAATTCTACTTCTTGTTATTGGATTTAATTCATTTTGCTGTCTTGTAGCCCATTTCAGATTATTAGCATTGTTGTTTAATGGGTTTCCGTCTATATGGTCAATCTCCGGTAAATTTCCCGGATTTGGTATAAATGCTATCGCTACAAGTCTATGAATATTAAATTTCTTGTTTCTCAAAGAAATATATAAATATCCTTTCCTTAAACCCGCTTTCAATACTTTACGCAAAGACTTTACACGCCCAAAATTACTAACTTGATATGTCCCTGCATATCCGGGAACATCTTTCCAAATCTCATTTTCCATAATTGCCAACTTTTAAGAACTGCCAACAAATTAGAAACGGGGACGGGCTGTTGGCTTGCCCTTTCGGTCGGTTAATTACTCCGCCTATCCCCGTTGCAAATATAATTATTTTTGTTTCAATGCCAATAATACAATCAATCATTTCCAAAAATCTAAATAGTTATCAATCTGCAATTCGTCCGCAATCATACGGTCGAACGTGCGTTTTATCTCTTTGTCCCTCGCAATCTCATACGCCGTAAAATCCAATTCCGGGGCGTCGGTTCCCTTTCGTTGGACGTGGAACGCTTCGTATTTGTTGACGAACCCACGGGCGACACGTTGCATATATCGGGCAAGTGCTTGTTTGCGGTCGTCCTCGGTTCCGGCAACCTCATTGGCAAAACCCAACTTTCGCAACCAATCATAAATCAATATTCCGTCAGTAATCCCCAACACAAACCGCCCGGTATATTTATATTGCAAAAATACCTCCCTACATCGGGCGACGACTTGGTTGTGATAATACCGTTTTTCCTCCGGCGTCAATTCCTTTTTCGGCTCCGACAATGCCTTATACGATTTATGTATAACCCCGTTTTGTTTCCGGCGGTATGCGTTCAATATCTTTGCGAAATAATCGGCGTTAAACTGTTGGTAATGCTTTTTGTCCGGGTTGCCTTGACTGTCTTTCGGCAAATAGTCGTCCAATTCCCCGGTCGTCGCCAATTCAAATGCCAACTTAATATCCGCCAATGTCATTTGCGAATAGTATTTTTTGAGTATATCCAACAACCGGGTACAAATGTACGCCCAATCTTCCGGATTGGTCGGGATTATATACCCGACGTCCATTGCAATAAACCGGAACATTTGCCCGGTTTTCGCAATCAACGTGCCGTCGTCAATATCGGCAATTTGCATTTTCGTTGAGGCGGCGAAAATGTACTTTTCGACCCCGGATAACGATTTGGCAACCTCCGGTAATTGCAACATTTGTCGGCGTATGTCGATTGCTTTTGTACCGGGCGTTGGGTTGTATATCGCCAACGCCACGGATTGCGTATTTACTGTTTCCGGCAAATTTTCCATAATCAATAATCGTTGTTAAGAAATTCCATTGCGCCCGCTACGTTCAACTGTTTTTGCGGGGCTTGGTATTCCGGTTTCAAATGCAACTTTTTCTTTTCGACGTCCCCCCGTATGAAATTGCGGACGGTCGCCAACCAACCGTTTTTAGTTCGCTTCATATTCTTTTGGTCGCTCCAATCGCTAACCGAATGAAAGTAATAAACCAAATCGACCTTTTCAAATTCCGGTGTCGCAAACTTACTTTCAAACTCTGAATAATCCACGCCAACGCCGTTTTCAAACTTAACCATCTTATAAACTTCGGAATTGCGGAACAATGTTTTTTTATCCTTTGGTTCCTCAACCTTTTGTTCTTCTGGGAATAATTCCCCGACAACATTGTTGTTGGGGGTATTCTCATTATCATTTATTGGATTATCTATATTATTACTATTATACCCTAAACTTTCGTTTATGGGTACCCCTAAACTTTCGTTTATGGGGGGCATCAACTTTTGTTTAGGGGTATCAACTCCGGTTAATATCCTTGCTGCCTTTTCGGTAAATGTTAGTAACTCGTAATTTTCACCAAAACAATACAGAGTTTTGTTATACAATTCGCAATTAGGATGTTTTTGTAAAATTCCGGCTTTAATCAAATTATCAATACGCTTTATCATGCCTTGACTTGTCTTTATATTCAATAACGGCATTGCTTCCAATATTAACTTGTGGGAAATCCAAAAATATATTCCCTCCGGGGTGTGCATCTTAACGCAACTTGCACAATTGGCGAAATCTTTTATAAAATCAAAAATCGCCAAATCTATTAAATCTAAATCCAAACTGCTATTAACGGCGGCATATTGGTTTATTAATATCGTGTATTTCATGATATTGATATTTTATAAACATCCGGTTCCGCTACGGGCTGAACTGATTTTATTAACAATCCTTTTTCGCATAACCATTTAAGGCAATCAATTACAGTGCTTTTATTTATCCCTAAACATTTGGATAAATATAAAATACCCTTTGAATACTCGCCATATCTAATACAATAGGCGTGTATCATTGCATACAACATTAACTTATTACCTTTCAAATGTAATTCGTTAATCCATTTGTTCTTTACAATAAAATCCATGATAAAATATAAAAGCCCGCAATCCGGGCTACCACACACCGGAAAACGGGCTTTACGCTAAATAAATTAGCAATACTTTGCAAACGGTGGTAGTCGTTTGTTTTATCGACGCAAATATAGCATTTTTTATTCATTATCCAATTGCTTTACAGGTTCCCACGCCTTACGTACTTTCAAAACATTGTCGGCACTCTCATTGGGAACCAACGACACAACGGGGAAACGGGAACGGTCGCCCGGCTTTTGGGTCGTGGCAAATTGTACGTTCAAATCAAATATAATTCCCTTACAAAATCCACGTTCCGCCAACATACCGTCGAATGTTTCCCGGATTTGCGGGATTGTGGACGCCGTACCCTTTGTTGAAAACTGCCATACCCCGGCAACGCCACGTACCAACGGTACAATAAAATTCAATGTCAACGTAATTTCCCAACCGTCGTGTCCGTCCTGTTTGCTTTTCCGATTGGGGTAACGCTTGGTAATAGCCAACATCAAATTCGGGTATTCCTCCGTTGTCAATGTTTCGTACTTTTTGCCGTCCCAAACTTGGAACGTTTCGCCGTCGCCCGCCGCAATCAATCGTCCGTCGTCGTCCCGGTACTCGTACCGCTCGTTGCATACTTTCGCCGGGTCGTCGTCCGGGAATACGATTTGTATTGTTTGGGGCTTTTCGCCGTATGCCTGTGTAAATAACCCGGCATACTTTCCCGTTGGTATGAAATAATCCACGCTTTGCGGGTATCCGTTGGCGTTTTTCATTCCGATTTTTATTTGTCCGACACGGGGCAAAATCAAACGGGATTTTTCCGCCTCCGGTCTAACAATCCTACCTTTTATATTTCCTTTCATGCTCTTTATATTTCGGGGTCGTCGTTCAACAATCTTTTCTTATTCTCGTTTTTGGGCTTTTTGGGCGCATTTGCGGGCTTTTGTTCCTTTTCCGGTGCAACAGTCCGTTTTGTCGTCTTTCGTCCCGTGGCGGGCTTCTTTTCCGCCTCCTTTGTCGTTTTCCCGGTGCGTTTCACAATCTTTGTTTTCTTAATCTCCGGTTCCGGCGTTTGTTCCGGGGCAACCGCATCCGCTTTGACGGTATCGGCGGCGTCCGTGGTTTCGTCCGGGGTCGCCTCTTTGGGGGCTTTAGTTTTAATCAATTCCGCCAAAGACAACGATATTACATTTTGAGACAAATCCGGGTTATCGTCCAAAACAACCATACCATTAACCGCCGTAAACGTATTATCCCGCTTTTCGTCCTCAATGGCGGCAATCTCCAACAGATAGGGGATTTTGCGTATATTGTGGCTTTCGGTTTGCTCTTTCAGATTGTACGACGGGCGTTTGCGCCAATCTTTCGGGCTGAAATTGAAAATACGGGTAACGGGGAATTTCT
>ERZ1673738.1074-NODE-1074-length-43851-cov-5.903325_pt1 | contig 43851 bp, 38 predicted proteins | sample MGYA00580198_ERZ1673738 | MGnify/ENA primary metagenome ERZ1673738 (study PRJEB41218, sample SAMN15661784) | gut metagenome | host: Homo sapiens | place: Canada: London | collected 2015-08-20/2019-03-30 | study: EMG produced TPA metagenomics assembly of...
AGGAGGATGACACATGAGAAAGACAAGAAAGGCAGCAGCTGTTCTTACAGCAGTCGCAATGGCAGCAGTATCCGCAGTACCGGCAATGGCAGACGAGATTAAGGATCTGTATGATTACGAGCTTCAGGCAAGAGAGATTGAGACTTGGAACGTTTTGTATTCTCAGCAGGCAACTGATCTTCAGGTACTGACCAATTTGTATGATGGTTTGCTTGAATCAGATGAGTATGGTAAGCTGGCACCGGCAGTTGCAGAGAGCTGGGAGACAGAGGATAATGGTGTTACTTGGACATTCCATTTAAGACAGGGTGTTAAGTGGGTTGATCAGAACGGAAATGAGAAGGGTGAAGTTACTGCACAGGACTTCTTAACCGGACTTGAGTGGGTATTAAACTTCCACAAGAATGATGCAACTAACACTTCTATGCCGATGGAGATGATCGTTGGTGCAGAGGATTACTACAACATGACAAGTGAGCTTGATGCAGATGCAGGTCTTGCACTGACAGCTGAAAGCCCAGAGTTTGCTGATACTGTTGGCATCAAGGCAATTGATGATTATACATTACAGTATACATGTGTAAGTGAGAAGCCATATTTCGATACTGTAGCTACCTATAACTGTCTGTATCCAATTTCTCAGGCAATGATCGATGAGATCGGCATTGACGGTTTTAAGGCTGCAACACCAGAAAATATCTGGTACAATGGTGCTTATACCTGTACTGAGTACATCCAGCAGAATACAAAGACATTGACAAAGAACCCACTGTACTGGGATACCGAGGCAAAGCTGTTTGATTCTGTTACTATTAAGATGGTAGAGTCTGTTGATACTGCATATCAGCTGTATACTACTGGTGAGCTTGATCATGTAGATCTGTCAGAGTCTAACTTGACCACTATCTACAACAATGAGTCTGATCCGCTTCATGATCAGTTAGTTGAGAAGCGTCCAACTAAGTTCTCTTATCAGTTCCATTTTAACTATGATAAGCATAACGACGATCAGTCTGCTGATACAAACTGGAATACTGCTATTGCAAACGAAGCATTCCGTAAGTGCTGGTACTATGGTCTTGATCTTGGAAGCTACTACAAGAGAACAAATGCAATCAATCCATACAAGTGCTACAACAATGCATACACAATGCAGGGTCTGATCTATACTTCTGACGGTACTGAGTACACCAGTCTTGTTCAGGAAAAGTTAGGTCTTCCGGCATATGACGGCGAGACAATGACTCGTCTTGATTCTGAGAAGTTTGAAGAGTACAAGGCACAGGCAATGGAGGAGTTAACAGCAGCAGGCGTTACCTTCCCAGTACATGCAAGATATTTCATAGCTGGTGGAAATCAGACTGCTCTTGATAGTGCAAATGTATTAAAGCAGGCATTCTCCGATTGCTTCGGTGATGACTTCATCGTTCTTGATATTGATTCTTATGTATCCAGTCTTTCTAAGGAAGTTCGTGATCCAAGACGTCAGTCCTTCGTTATCAACGGATGGGGCGCTGACTATGGTGATCCGCAGAACTACTTAGGACAGGAAACAAATGACAGCGACAACGCATATTACATGGTAGCTTATGGTCATGCAGTAGATAATGAGAGCGAGGAGCTGAAGGCACTGTATGATGAGTTTACTGAGTTAGTAAATAAGGCTGATGCCATCACAGATGATCTGGATGCAAGATATGATGCTTATGCAGACGCAGAGGCATTCTTACTTGATCATGCACTGACCATTCCAGCAAACTTTGATATCGGTTGGGAGCTGACTCACGTAAATGATTACACCAAGCAGAACGCTATGTTTGGTATTCAGAATCAGAAGTATAAGAATTGGGAGACTTCTACAGACGCCTATACTGCAGAAGACTACGCAGGCTTCCAGGAAACCTGGAACGCAGGTATGGCTGAGTAATTTATGGCAAAATACACCGTAAAGAGATTGTTACAGTCTCTTGTAACAATTCTCATTGTGGTGACTATCGTATTCCTGCTGCTTAGAATGCTGCCTACGGATTATTTCTTTACCGAGGACCAGCTAATGAAGCTGACCGATCAGCAAAAGCACGATCAGCTTAAAGCAGCAGGTTTATTAGATAGTACCTTTACACAGCTGACACGCTATTATGGGCAGTTGTTGAGACTTGACTTTGGTACGTCTCGACGAATTCAAAGCGGTGTCTCTGTTGTAAAGGTAATTGGCGGAAAGTTTGCAATGTCGATGCAGTTAGGTCTGATCTCCTTTGCAATCTCTCTGGTAATTGGCGTTATTATGGGTGTGCTTCAGGCACGTTTTAAGGACGGTATTATCGACGGCATTGGAACAATTTACACGATATTGGTAAATGCAGTTCCGCCGCTTGTTGCTTATTCACTTGTTCTTGTATTTGGTTCCCATGTGTTAAAGCTTCCTTCCATGTATTCAACGAGAAATCCAGGACCTTCTATGATCCTGCCGGTTGCATGTCTTTCTCTTTCATCAATTGCAGGCTATGCTCTGTGGACAAGACGTTACATGGTAGATGAGTTAAATAAGGATTATATTAAGCTGGCGCGTGTGAAGGGTCTTTCATCAAAGCGTATCATGGTTACTCATGTGCTTAGAAATGCATTCGTTCCGCTTGCACAGTATATTCCTTATTCTATTTTGCTGACAGTAGGCGGTTCTCTTCTGGTAGAGCGTTTCTTCTCTGTTCCAGGTATGGGCTCTCTTCTTACTGACGCAATCAACCGTTATGACACAAATGTTGTTCAGACGCTTGTTATTTTATACGCTGCACTTGGTATCATAGGCGTATTTTTGGGTGATGTTTTGATGATGATCATTGACCCACGTATTACATTGACCGGAAAGGGAGGTACAAGATAATGGCAGTCAATTCAAATGATGACGCACGCTTTAAGGTTGTCGAGTACTCCCCTGAAAAGGCCGAGATGATCGGATATTCCAATTATTCTTATTGGAAATCTGTATTTCACAATTTCTTAAAGAAAAAGAGTGCAGTTGCGCTTTTAATCGTGTTTGTTGCACTTGTTGTATTTTCATTCGTTGCACTTGTAATCGGAAAATACGATTATCGTAATCTTGTCACAGATAGTTCAAAGGGCTTTATCCTACCAAACTCAGAGTTCTGGTTTGGTACCGATAACTTAGGACGTGACTATTGGAGCCAGGTATGGTATGCGACACAGACATCTATTAAGCTTGCCTGTATCGTTGCAATCGGTGAGTGCGTGCTTGGTGTTACGATTGGTCTTCTTTGGGGATATGTTCGCCAGTTAGACCGTTTCTTTACAGAGCTGTACAATGTAATTGATAACATTCCGCAGATCATTTACATGACACTGATTGCTTTAATGGTTGGTAAGAGCTTTACTATTATGGCAGTTTCTTTGATTGCATTTGGTTGGCTTGGAATGGCAAGAAACATCCGTAACCTTGTTATGATGTATCGTGACCGCGAGTATAACTTAGCATCAAGATGTTTAGGTACTCCGACTTACCGTATTCTTCTTAAGAATATTTTACCGTATCTGATTAGTGTTATTATCTTAAGAGTGGCACTGTCAATCCCGAGAACAATCAGTATGGAGACTACGCTTTCCTATCTTGGTCTTGGTCTTGATATTAACACACCTACACTTGGAATCCTTCTTCGTAATGCAAGAAGCTATTTCCTGAATTATCCATATTTGCTGGTATTCCCGGCAGTTATTGTATCTGTTGTTACGATCACATTCTATCTGGTTGGTAACGCATTTTCCGATGCGGCTGATCCGAGAAATCACGTTTAAGGGGGGAGAACAATGGAAAAGAAACCAATATTATCCGCCAAAGACGTTGAAATTACGTTTAGCCTTCGCGGAAACAAATTAAATGCGATCCGTAAGTGTTCTCTTGATCTGTATGATGGAGAGACACTTGCAATCGTAGGAGAGTCCGGTTCAGGAAAAAGTGTATTTACAAAGACATTTGTTGGTATGCTTGATGGAAACGGCAGCATTACCGGCGGAAGCATTATGTACGATGGCAAGGATCTGGCAAAGTTTAAGAAGGAAAAGGAGTGGATGACTATTCGTGGTAAGAAAATCGCGATGGTTATGCAGGATCCTATGACTTCCTTAAATCCATTGAAAAAGGTTGGAAAGCAGATTCAGGAGTGTATCGAGCTTCATCAGGGTCTTAAGGGAGCAGTTGCAAAGAAGGCAACTCTTCAGATTCTTGAGAAGGTAGGTATTCCATATCCTGAAATGCGCTATAACCAGTATCCGCATGAGTTTTCAGGCGGTATGAGACAGCGTGTTGTTATTGCTATTGCGGTTGCATGCCGGCCGCAGATTTTAATCTGCGATGAGCCTACCACCGCACTGGACGTAACGATTCAGGCTCAGATTTTGGAGCTGATCAGAAATCTGCAGGCAGAGTATCATATGTCTGTTATTTATATCACACACGATCTTGGTGTTGTGGCAAACGTGGCTGACCGTGTTGCAGTTATGTATGCAGGACAGATCGTGGAGGTAGGCAAGGTAGATGAGATTTTCTACGATGCAAGACATCCTTATACTTGGGCACTTCTTTCTGCACTTCCGCAGCTTGGCGTGAAGGGCGAGGCACTGCCAACGATCGACGGTACACCGCCGAATCTGTTTAACAAGATTAAGGGTGATGCATTTGCACCGCGAAACAGACAGGCACTGGCTATTGATTTTGAGGAAGAGCCTCCATATTTTGAAGTTTCAGAGACGCACAAGGCAAAGACTTGGTATCTGGACCCGCGTGCACCGAAGATAGAACCGCCGAAGTCTGTGCAGCAGCTCAGACAGAAAATGAGAGCGCATAAGTAAAAGAGGTATGAGTATGGCTGAGAGAGAAAAGCTGATTGAGGTCAAAGACCTGCAGATTAGTTTCGGAAAAGGACGAAAAAAGTTTGTAGCAGTTGACCATGTGAATTTTGATATTTATAAGGGAGAGACATTCTCCCTGGTAGGTGAGTCCGGTTCCGGAAAGACTACCATCGGCCGCGCTATTACCCGTATCAATCCTACTTCGGCCGGAGAGATCTACTTTAAGGGCAAGAAGATCAATGGAAAGATTTCAAGGGAGCTTGACCGCGAGGTTATTAAGAGCTGCCAGATGATTTTCCAGGATCCTATGGCATCCTTAAATGAGCGTGCAAAGGTTGATTACATTGTCTCTGAGGGTCTGTTAAACTTCCATATGTATAAGGATGAGGCAGATCGCGAGGCGAAGGTACAGAAGGCACTTCGAGAGGTTGGTCTTCTTCCGGAGTTTGCATCTCGTTTCCCACACGAGTTCTCTGGTGGACAAAGACAGCGTATCGGTATCGCAAGAGCTTTGATTATGGAGCCAGAGTTTGTTGTAGCTGATGAGCCGATTTCAGCGCTTGATGTTTCTATTCGTGCACAGGTATTGAACCTGTTAAACCAGTTAAAGGCATCAAGAGGACTGACATATCTGTTTATTGCACATGACCTTTCTGTAGTACGTTTTATTTCAGACCGTATTGCTGTTATCTATAAAGGTCGTATTGTGGAGCTGGCAGAGGCAGAGGAATTATTCCATCATCCACTGCATCCTTATACAAAGGCACTGCTTTCAGCAGTTCCGATTCCGGATCCAGAAATCGAGAAGAAGAAAAAGCTTTTGATTTACGATCCAACACTTCATGATTATACGATTTCTAAGCCGCAGTGGGTAGAGATTACTGAAGGTCATTTTGTATATGGTAATGAGCCGGAGCTTGAGAAATATCGTGCTGAGATTGAAGCAATCAATGCAGCAGAGAAAGCATAAAGAAGAGGCGTGAGAAGAGCATGAGATGGTTGAAAAAACAGTATCACCGCTATATGATTCGCCCCATTGTGACAAAAACGATCACCAGAACCCTAATCGGTCTGGTGATCGTCTTGCTATGGGATAAATACGTGAACTTAGAGCGGATTGGAGTTTCAAGGCTTGGCTTTGGACTGGGTGCAGTTGGAATTATTTTAATGGCTGGTGCATGGTTTTCTTATCTGCATCTGGATGGATTAACACCTATTGATACAGCGAAAAAAAAGTTTGGTGTGAAAAATAAAAAGAAAAAAACAAAGCAAAGCATGGGCGGCGATATTGCAGACTACCTCGATGAGGAAATTGTGCCGTATGAGGAGTTGGATGAATCTGAAAAGGCAGCATGTCAGATGGCAGCGTTTTTGATTTCTGGAATGATCCTTGTGATCGCCGGGATTGTGATCCCACTCTTTTAAGAAGCCACAAAAAGCAGGGCACATGCCTTGCTTTTTTTCGTAAATAAGGGTATGATTGTAGAACAAAGATATCAGAGAAAGGATGGGATTCTATGGCAAAATCAAAAAAAGGAAAAGCAGTCATTGCAGGAGTGGCAGCGGTAAGTGCAGCCAGTATTTTGACCGTGAGAGGTATTTTCCACAAGGTATTCGCCAGACAGGAGAAGGAGGATGACGCAATCAGTCTGCGCTATAAGGATATGAGCGGAATGGTGAGAAAAAAAATCACAATCGTCTCTGGTTCCACTCATCTGACAGGATATTTATATGGAGAAGCATCTGCCAAAGGTCTCGTTGTTGTGTGCCATGGAATTGCAGGCGGCGGAGAAGATAACTTAAGCATGGTTAAATATATGCTGGATGATGGTTATCAGGTTTTTACATTTGATTATACGGGCGTGTATGAAAGTGAGGGAGCTTCATCTGTGGGCTTCTATCAGGCTGTGAAGGATTTGAATGCAGTTTTGGGTTATATTGAGGCGTCTGCATCACTAAAGAATCTTCCAGTATTTTTATATGGTCATAGCTGGGGCGGTTATACAGCTGCGGCAGTGCTGAATTTTAAGCACAATATTGCAGGTGTTATTACAATTTCAGGTTTTTCTAGTCCAATGGCAATTACGAAAGAGGCGGCAGGACGCATCATTCCAACATTGTTGGTAGATTTATTGCTTCCGTTTGCTGCGCTTTATCAGCGCATTGTTTTTGGTAAGAATTATAATTTGTCTGCAATTGATGGCATCAATAGCTGTGACGTGCCGGTTCTTGTTATGCATGGCAAAGAGGATGAAGTGATTAGCTATGAGGGATCTTCTATTATCGCGCAGCGAAGCCATATTACAAATCCAAATGTTGAGTACTATACCGAGACACGTCCGGGAAAGAGCAATCACATGGGAATTTTCTTCACAAAAGGCGGAACAGCTTATTATCTAGCCAAGAAGGAAGAATTAAAGATGCTTCACGATTTGTATTATAACCGTGTTCCAGAAAAGGTGCTTTCAAAATGGTTTGCCCGCCTTGATAAAAAGCAGGCAAATGATATGGATCCACTGTTTGTAAAGACAGTGCTTGATTTCCTTGATAAGAACTGCAAGTAAGCCGTGGTGACAGGGACGGTGGCTCAAAATGTGTCACTACTGGCAATGAGAAAGCGAAAGAAAATCAGCCCTAACCTTGACAGTCTTTTTCCAGTCATATATAATAAATATGATACTGATTTATCAGGTTCTGAGAAAACAAAATCTAACGGAACATGAGAAGAAAATAGGAGGAATGAATATGAGAAAGGTAGCATTATCTTTGATGCTGGCTGCTTCTATGGCTGCAACTACACTTGGCAGCACCGCAGTTTTTGCATCAGACGCAACCACAACGGAGTCTGAGAGCTATACCTATCGCTATGCGTTAGCTGATTTCCCAATAAACTGGAGTCTTCATGACAACCAGACGCATACAGACTCTGAGCTTATGCAGTATCTGGAAGCAGGTTTCTACAGTTTCGATTACAATGATACCCAGGATGGTTATCAGATGGTTCCGCTTGTTGCAACAGGCGATCCAGAGGATGTAACTGCTGAGTATAAGGATCAGTATGGTTTAGACGGTGATGAGGCATTGGCATGGAAGATTACCATTCGTGATGATTTAAAGTGGGATGACGGTACACCGATCGTTGCTTCTGATTTTGTAAAGTCTGCAGAGCTTCTGTTAAACCCGAAGGCACAGCATCACCGCGCAGATATGCTGTACTCTGGAAATCTTGTATTAAAGAATGCAAAGAATTTCCTTTATGCAGGACAGCATGCATATGCTGAGACTTTTATCTCTTCTGAGATGGGTGAGGATGAGTACGTAGATCCATCCACATTCGAGAAGAATGATGATGGTGTTTACATGGTAGACGGACATGATTTAGCACTCAGCTTAAGTGACTGTGCAACATGGGATTCTACCACGGGACTTTCTGATTACTATGCAATGGAAGATTACAAGTCTGCATTTATGAAGGATGATGTTGATCTGTATGAGACTGTTTTAGCTGCAAATGCAAATGATGACGGCTATGTTCCGGTAACTGATGAGGTTGTTGAGGCACTTCAGCACATCGTTGCTAACCTTCACGGCTATGCAACTGTAGAGGATTACGCAGCAGAAGGCGGCGACTATGCTTACAAAGAGTGGGAAGAGATGGTATATAAGGGTACCGAGTATCCAGAGATGTCAATCGATGAAGTTGGTATCTTTGCTCCGTCCGATACTGAGCTCGTTTTAGTCCTTGAAAAGCCATTAAAGGGCTTCTACTTAAAGTATTCTCTGACAGATTCCTGGTTAGTAAAGGAAGATCTGTATAAGAGCTGCGAGTCTGAGAGCAACGGTGTTTACAATAATACCTACGGTACTTCCGCAGAGACAACTGCTTCCTTTGGACCGTACAAGCTGGCATCTTATCAGGCAGATAAGGAGTACGTTCTGGATAAGAACGAGTACTACTTTGGCAATGTAGACGGTCAGTATCAGACCACAAGTATCGTTGTTAGCTGTGTAAAAGAGCCGTCAACAAGACTTGAGATGTTCTTAAGCGGCGAGCTTGACACCTATGGCTTGACAAAGGATGATATCGAGACCTACGGTTCCAGCGATTACGCATATTATACCGTTGGTGAGAGTACCTTCTTCATGGCAATGAATCCAGGTGTTGAGGGACTTGAGGCAGCACAGAAGGCTGCTGGCGATAACATCAACAAGACAATCCTTAGCTTAAAGTCATTCCGTGAGGCACTTTGCTATTCACTTGACCGTGATGCCTTCAATGCAGCAGTTAACCCATTAAGCTCTGCAGCATTTGGTCTTTACTCAAACAGCATCATCTCTGATCCGGAAGAGGGTATTGCTTACCGTGATACTGAGGAAGCAAAGAATGTTTTAGCAAACTTCTGGGGTCTTTCTGATGATATCGGTGAGGGATTGATGTATGAAACTGTTGATGAGGCAGTAGACAGCATCACAGGCTACAACTTAGAGATGGCTCAGGAGAAATTCAACGAGGCATATGATGAGGCAATCGCATCTGGTCTGATGGATGAAGATGACGTGATTGAGATCAAGATTGGTCTTCCAAACAGTGAGAGCACCTTCTACAACAAGGGTAACGAGTTCCTTGTAAACTGCTACACTGAGGCAGTAAAGGGAACTTCTCTTGAAGGCAAGTTAACCTTTAGCGTAGATGATACACTTGGAAATGGCTTTGGTGAGGCACTTAGAAGCCAGCAGGTAGATCTTCTGTTTGGTGTAGGCTGGACAGGTGCTGCACTTGATCCGTACAGCTTAATGGAAGCTTATACATCAAGCGAGTATCAGTATGACCCGTCATGGGATACAAAGTCTGCTGATGTAGATATCACATTGACAGATGGTGTTACCTACACGGCAACTGCATGGGATTGGACTCAGGCTATGCTTGGTGAGGCTGTTACCATTAAGGCTGAGGATGGTACCACAAAAGAGTTCTCTGCTGGTTCTGCAGATGACAACAGCGAAGATCGTTTTGAGGTATTAGTTGGACTGGAGAATGCAGTTCTTGGAAATTATGACCTGATTCCAATGTTCGATGACTGTACAGCAGCATTAAAGAGTATGAAGATTCAGTATGCTACAGATGAGTATTACTACGGTGTTGAACGTGGTGGTGTTCAGTACATGACATACGACTACAGCGATGCTGAGTGGGATGCATTTGTATCTGAGCAGGGTGGAAAGCTCAATTACAACTAATAAAGTATCAACATCGAGAAATCGAATAATAAGAAGTGATCATGTTGCAAAAAAAGCAACACTTCGACAGGAAAGGGGGCGGCTTGCCGCCCCCTTCCTGTCAGTTTTTGGAAAAAAATTTTAAAAGCGTAAAACCGTAAAATTAAACATGAAAACAAACGGAGGACAACGATGGTTAAGTACGTATTAAAGCGTATCGCGCTGATGTTTTTTGTCTTCTTCACAATTCTGACAGTATGCTTTGTACTCGTAAAGCTGCTGCCGCTTGTGGATGCCAAGCAGTTTGGCAAGGACATGAATCTGATTCAGCAGCGAAGAGAAGCGCTGGGCTATAACAAGCCGATTCTGATACAGTATCTGATTTTCTTAAAACGAAGCGTAATAGGTGGAGACTGGGGAATCAGTGAGGCGCTGTACCGCAGCCAGGATGTATGGAAGGTATTCACTTCCAAACTTCCGGCAACCATGATGGTAAACATCTATTCCATGCTTTTGGCAATTCCAAGCGGACTGCTGCTTGGTATTTTTGCCGCATTAAAGAAAAACAAGTGGCAGGATTATCTGATTTCCACACTTGTCATGGTATTTATTTCCGTTCCGTCTTATGTATATGCACTGTTAATCCAGTATTTGCTCTGCTATAAGCTTAAGTTGTTCCCACTTCAGATGAACAGTGGAACGAACTATTTTTCACTGTCGATGTTCCGCTCAGTCATGCCGGCTGTGCTGGCATTGGCATTTGGAAGTATTGCCAGTCTTGCCAGATATGTGCGCGCCGAGCTTTCTGAGGTATTGACAAGTGATTTTATGCTGCTTGCAAGAACAAAAGGTTTGACTCGCTCACAGGCAACGATTCGCCATGCAATGAGAAACTCCATGGTTCCGGTATTCCCAATGATTTTGGGAGAGTTTGTCGGTATCTTAGGCGGATCTCTGATTATTGAGACGATCTTTGGTGTACCTGGTGTCGGCCAGCTGTATTTAAATTCTATTACAGCACGCGACTACAACTTCTTTATGTTGTTGTCTGCATTTTATACACTGATCGGACTTGTATCAGGACTAGTAGTTGATATCAGCTACGGCTTTATCGATCCGAGAATCAGAATGGGGGAACGATAAAATGGCACGCAAAAATACAGATTATACAAATATCCCAAAAGAAAAATTTGAATTTTTTGACCGCAGCGAGGCGATTCATGACAAGAAGCTTGAGACAAAGCCGGTTGGTTATTTCAAGGATGCCATGATGCGTTTTTGCCGCAATAAGAGTTCACTGACAGCAGCAGTTATCATTGCACTGCTTCTTGCATTTGCACTTATTGTTCCGCTTGTGTCACACAACAGTTATACGAAATCAAAGACTGATACAACATATCTTCAGTATGGAAAGCTGCTTCCAAAGTCAAAGCTGTTTTCATGGGCAGGCTGGGATGGCGCAAAGAGAGAAACAATCAGCAGCGACATGTATGCATATTATGAGGCAATGGAGACAGAGCGCGGAGTAAATGCAATCACAAAAGTCTATAAGGCTGATTATGAGGATTCCTCCAGCACATCAAACAGCACATTTTATGATGTAAGAGTAGACTCCTATTCCAAGATTGGTATGTTAAATCTGACGCTGACAAAAGCAGAGTATGAGGCTATTCAGGATTGGCAGGATGAAAATCAGATTCAGGTAATTTATCCGTCAGTTGACTCAAAGTCAATTCAGGCACCGAATCTGCGTTCAGATCCAAATATCTGGTATAAGTGTACGAATAAGGGTGCACCGAAGCTGGATAAGGATGGAAATATTACGCCTATTTATCTGACAAAGGGAAAAGACGGCGATTATCACAGTCTTCGTATTGCTGGAGATGATGGTTCCTATCGCTATGCGACAGTAACAGGTTCTTCAACGTCAATGTCATTTAAGGTTCGTGTAGATTCTCTTAGTTATTTTCAGTATCGCTATGGTCATGAGCCGATATTCTTGTTTGGAACAAATGCTTACGGACAAGATATCCTGACAAGAATGGCTGAGGGTGCAAGATTTAGTCTCTTGTTTGCATTGATTATTTCTGCAATCAACTTGGCAATCGGTGCTGTTTACGGCGCAATTGAAGGCTTCTATGGCGGAGCAGTCGATATGATTATGGAGCGTATTTCAGATATCTTAAATGATGTTCCATTTATTGTAGTAACATCATTGTTCCAGCTGCATCTGGCAAGCAAGGTCGGCGTTGTGCCATCTTTGTTGTTTGCGTTTGTACTTACAGGCTGGATTGGTATGGCAAGCAAGACGCGTATGCAGTTTTATCGCTATAAAAATCAGGAATATATTCTTGCTGCACGCACACTTGGCGCTAAGGATTCACGTCTGATGTTTAAGCACATTTTCCCAAATGCAATTGGAACCTTAATTACAAGTGCCGTGCTTACGATTCCGAGCGTTATCTACTCTGAGTCTAACATGACATATCTGGGAATTGTAAATCTGGATTCTTCTAATATGACATCACTTGGTACCATGCTTTCACAGGGAACCTCGATGCTTACGACGTATCCGCACATTATTTTATTCCCGGCAATTTATATTTCCCTGCTGATGATTTCCTTCAACCTGTTTGGAAACGGACTGCGGGATGCCTTTAACCCATCCCTGAGAGGAACGGAGGAGTAATTTAGAATGGAAAAGAAACTTTCAGTAAATAACCTGGTTGTCTCATTCCGTACACCGGCAGGAAAAGTACAGGCGGTACGAGACATCAGCTTTGATTTAAATAAAGGAGAGACACTTGCAATTGTAGGAGAGTCTGGTTCAGGTAAATCAGTAACCTCAAAGGCAATTCTTGGAATCCTTGCAGGAAACTCCATCATCGAGGGCGGTTCAATCATCTACGATGGTATGGATCTGTTAAAAATTGGTGAGGATGATTTTTACCGCATCCGTGGTGATAAGATTGCAATGATCTTCCAGGATCCGCTTTCAAGTTTAAATCCGATTATGCGTGTTGGAAAGCAGCTGACAGAAGCGATGCTGTTAAAGGGAAAGGCACATCAGAAGGCCAGCAGAAACTCCTTTAATCAGACACTTGCGCTGCTTGAAAAGACAATGGCAGCGGCAGGTACAGACAGCACAAAGGCGCACACACTTTGCCAAAACTTTGATAAGTTTGAATTTAAGCATATCGAGATTGAGCAGACATACAACACAGCGCATGAGGCTGCAATCGAGGTACTTGACGATATTACAGATGCATTGTTTCATATTGAAAAGAAAGCACTCGATGATCCGAAGTATACACTTAAGGAAATCGTGCGCCTGTCAAAGCTTACACCAAATGATTTTGTTGTAAGCAATGATAAGAGTAAACTTGAGGCTGCCGTAAAGACACTTGAATCAGTGATTCCTTCTGACTGCAAGTCAAAAAACTTTACAGCATCAAAAGCGCAGCTTGAGATTTTGCAGGGCATAATGACAGAGGCACTTAAAAAAGAAAAACCGGATTTCTTTAGCATGGGTTACTATGCGCAGTTCTCCGGAAAGTCTGTGCCAGTTTCTATGCCGATTGATGAGCTTAACAAAATGATGCGCACCTATCTTGAGGAAAGCTTCTTAAACGAGTTTTGTGAGGAAGCATCAAAGGCACTTTCCTTTAGTGCAAAGGAATCTGCAAGGAAAAAGAAGGAAGCAATTGATGTGATCAGTGCAAACAGAAGCATCTTTGACAGTGATTCCTGGGAGGTTAAGTCATGTAAGGAAGCTGCTGAGAAGATGATTCAGGCAGTAGAGGCTTCAATTGATCCTATTGAGATTCATAAGGATGGACTTGCATGGACATTTGCAGGAAGCATCCGTGCTTCACAGGAGCATTATTTTGGCGGAATTGATAAAAATAAAGCTGCTGCAAAAAAGCACGCAAAGCAGCAGAAAAAATATGATAATCTGACTGCAAAGGGAAAACAGCCAACATGGAAGGTAACACCATCTACGGCAGTTGACCTTGAGCTTGAGCAGGATAATGTAAGAGAACTGTTAAATCGTCTGACAGAGCATTATAAAGAGGATTTGGCAGAGCAAAATGAAGTTGATTTTGCGAAAAAGACAAAAGAGCTGATTGAATTTTTCCGTGAAAACGCATCTGGCGCTGTAAGCCGTGTGACAAAGGAAATGGCAAAGTACAAGGCATTAAAGCTTTTGGAGGAGGTAGGTATCTCCGAGCCTAGAAAGCGTTATCGTCAGTACCCATTTGAGTTCTCAGGCGGTATGAGACAGCGTATTGTTATTGCAATTGCACTGGCAGCTGACCCAGATATTTTGATCTGTGATGAGCCAACAACAGCACTTGACGTTACGATCCAGGCGCAAATCATGGAACTTATCAATCACTTAAAGGAAAAGCGTAATCTGTCTATTATCTTTATTACGCATGATCTTGGTGTAGTTGCAAACATGGCAGACCGTATTGGCGTTATGTATGCAGGAAAGCTTGTTGAGACAGGAACAGCAGATGATATCTTCTATTCACCAGCGCATCCATATACATGGGCACTGCTTTCTGCTATGCCTGATGTTGATACAAATGATCGTCTTGAAGCTATCCCGGGAACACCGCCGAATATGATTTATCCGCCGGTAGGAGATGCATTTGCAGATCGTAACAAGTATGCGCTTAAGATTGATTTTGAGATGCAGCCGCCGATGTTTAAGATCAGTGATACGCATTATGCGGCAACATGGCTGCTCCATCCGGATGCACCAAAGGTAGAGATTCCAAAGATCATCACCGATCGAATTGCACGAATGAAAGAGAAGGGAGGAAAGTCCAATGCCTGAAAAAAAGAATGTGGCAAGCTCACAGGAGACTCTGCTTAAGGTAGAGCATCTGTGCCAGTATTTTAAAGAAAATAAGGCAGTGGATGATGTCAGCTTTGAAGTGAAAAAGGGCGAAGTATTCGGCCTTGTAGGAGAGTCCGGCTGTGGAAAGACTACGACAGGACGTTCCATCATCAAGCTTTACAACATCACTTCCGGAAATGTATACTTTAAGGGAGAACGCATCGCAGCAGGAACTGGCTCCTACAAGTGGGAGATCGAGAAGGCAAAGAAAGCATATACTGCCTTAAAGAAGTCTGGTGTGTCCGGCGAGAAATTAAAGGATGCAAAGAAAAAGCGCGATGAGGTGATTGCAGAGCAGAAAAAGCAGATTCGTCTTGCGCAGGAAGATCAGAAGCGCCGTCGTGCCGTAACAGATATTCAGATGATTTTCCAGGATCCTATTGCATCCATCGACCCGCGTATGACCGTGCGTCAGATTATTGCAGAAGGTCTTGTTATCCGCGGTGAGAAGGATCAGAAAAAGATTGATGAAGAAGTATATCGTGTACTAGAGCTCGTTGGTCTTGTGCGTGAGCATGCAGGCCGCTACCCGCATGAGTTCTCCGGCGGACAGCGCCAGCGTATTGGTGTTGCACGTGCTGTTGTTATGAATCCAGAGCTTATCATTGCGGATGAGCCAGTTAGTGCACTTGATGTTTCCATTCAGGCGCAGGTTATCAACCTTCTTGATGATCTTCGTCATAAGATGGGACTGACAATCTTGTTTATTGCGCATGATTTGTCTGTTGTAAAATATTTCTCAGATCGAATCGGTGTTATGTATTATGGAAAAATGGTAGAGCTGGCAGATTCCGACGAGCTGTTTGCAAATCCGCTTCATCCATATACAAAATCACTTTTGTCTGCAATTCCGCTTCCAGATCCGCACTACGAGAAGCAGCGTCAGCGTATAAGCTATGTTCCGTTAAAGGAGCATGATTACACAGTAGACAAACCGTCATTCCGCGAGGTTGCTCCAGGCCATTTTGTGCATTGCAACGATGCCGAGTTTGCACGTTACAAAGAGCAGATGAAAGGAAATTAAATGGAGAAAAAAAATATAATCCGTTTAATCATCCAGATCGCGATTGGCCTTATTATTGCAGTCGGTGTTATGACATCGCAGGGAGCGTTTGCAGAAGGTGTATCAGCTGCAGACCGTATCCTTGCAATTGGCAATGGCTTTTCTGTCATTGCACTGTTATATATAAGCTTTGGTCTTCTTGTCTGGATATCCACTACTGGTGTGCTTGATATTTTCTCCTTTGCACTGCAAAAAGGTGCTCATTTTCTGATTCCGTTTTCCACACGGGAGGCGAATGGAAAATTCTACGAGTTTAAGGTAGAAAAGGCTAAAAAGCGAAAGCAAAAAGGCAAAGGACAGTATATGACACTTCTTGTAGGAATTGGATTTTTGATGATTGCAATAGCGCTAACAGTCGCGTGGTATTATGTGTAAGGGATGCGTGAACTGTAACATATAAGAAAAGTACAAAAAATATAAGATTTTATTTCATTGACATATCGGAAAAAATCTATTAAACTATCGGAGAAGTAGGTTTTTTGAAGTTTTAGACGCGGCGGCCTGCGGGTTGCCGCGTAATTATTTAACCAAAAAAGAAAAGAGGGTGTTTTATGTTTAGTGGTCGATTGTGGAATCTGTTTATCGACTCCTTCCCAAAGATGTTCATTCGCGGCCTGACCGTTACCATTCCGTTAACCGCAATCGCTTTTTCGTTAGCGATGGTGATAGCAGTCATAGTTGCGTTGGTGCAGTTTGCCAACATAAAGGTATTAAAGCAGCTTTGCCGCTTTTATATCTGGATCTTTCGTGGTACGCCATTGATTGTCCAATTGTTTATTGTGTTTTTTGGATTGATGAATGTTGGTCTTGTACTTGAGCCATTTCTGGCAGCGGTGATTGTATTTGCCTTAAATGAAGGTGCCTATGGCGCTGAGACAGTTCGTGCGTCACTTGAATCGGTTCCGTCAGGTCAGTTGGAGGCAGGACAGTGTGCAGGTCTTTCCTATCTGCAAACGATTTTCAGAATCGTTTTGCCACAGGCGATGCGTACCGCGTTTCCGTCCTTGTTCAATGCATTGATTTCCATGTTAAAGGATACTTCTTTGGCAGCGACCATTACCGTAACGGAAATGTTTAAGGTATCGCAGCAGATCGTAGCAAGAACCTATGAACCACTTTTGCTGTATTTGGAGGTCGGTCTGATTTATTTGATCTTTTCAACTGTTCTGACAAAGCTGCAGAGTATCGGTGAGAAGAAATTAAGCTACTATGGCAGAAAGGAAGGGTAACACATGCTGGAGATTAAAAACATTAAAAAGTCATTTGGTCAGACACATGTCCTTCATGATGTGAGCCTTTCTGTTAATAAGGGAGATGTGATTGCGATTCTTGGACCGAGTGGTTCGGGAAAGACAACACTTCTTCGCTGTCTGAACTTTTTAGAGAAGGCAGATGGCGGAACCATGACGTTTGATGACGAGACGATCGATTTACATAAGGTACCGAAGCGCACAATTGCGCGCCTTCGAAAGAAAACCGCGTTTGTGTTCCAGAATTATAACCTGTTTGCCAACAAAACGGCATTGCAGAATGTAACGGAAGGCTTGATTGTCGGAAGAAAAATGCCAAAGGATGAGGCAAATCGAATTGCACACGAGGCATTAAAAAAGGTTGGCATGGAAGATCGAAGTGATTACTATCCGTCTCAGCTTTCAGGTGGTCAGCAGCAGCGTGTGGCGATTGCGAGGGCGATAGCAGTAAATCCAGAGATTATTTACTTTGATGAGCCTACATCGGCGCTAGATCCAGAGCTGACGGTAGAGGTGCTTGCGGTTATGAAGCGGCTTGAACAGGAAGGAATGACAATGCTTGTTGTTACCCATGAGATGAACTTTGCGCGAACGGTATCAAATCGTGTAATTTTCATGGAAAAGGGCGTGGTTGTGGAACAAGGATCATCGAAGGAGTTTTTTGAGCATCCGAAGGAAACGCGCACGAAGGAGTTCTTGCGAATCTTTCAGGAGTAATTCTTGCTTGTAAAAGCATTTCTGATAAAGAGAATATCTATCAGTAAAGCTTTTTCATAAAATAAAGAGGAGGAAACTATTATGACAATTAAGAAATTAATTCCATGCACATTAACAGCAGCAGTGATTGCATCTGCCGCATTGACAGGCTGCTCTTCAAAGGGTACATCTGATAAGAGTACTACAGCTGCAAAGACTTCTGCACAGGAAACAAAGGAGACTACTACAAAGTCTGCCGAGACCAAGGATACCGAGGCAGGAAGCAGCGAAGAGAATACAAGCGCAGAAGCGAAGAGTGAGGAATCTGAGACTGAGCTTGGAAGCGAAGAAGTATCTACAGAAATCGGAACCGGCGAGTCAGCAGATGATCTTTTAGCACAGATTAAGGAGCGCGGAAGCATCATTGTAGCAATGGAAGGAACCTGGGCTCCATGGACTTACCATGATGAGGATGATAATCTGGTTGGTTATGACGTAGAAGTGGCACAGAACATCGCAGAGAAGCTTGGCGTAGAGGTTGAGTTTATTGAGGGCGCATGGGATGGACTGCTTGCAGGTCTGGATGCAGGACGCTACGATATCATGGTAAATGGTGTTGGCGTGACGGAGGAGCGTGCAGAAAAGTACAACTTCTCTACTCCATATGCATATAATAAGACCGCTGTTATCGTTCGTGGTGATTACGATGAGATTTCTTCTATGGAGGATTTAAAGGGTAAGAAGACTGCGAATACCATCTCCAGTACTTACGCAGCACAGGCAGAGGCATATGGTGCAACTGTTACCGGTGTTGATGATCTGAATCAGACCATCGAGCTGTTACTTTCCAAGCGTATTGATGCAACACTGAATGCAGAAGTTGTATTTAACGATTACAAGAAAGAGCATCCGGAAGCAGATGTTAAGATTGCAACCTACTCCGATCAGGTAGAGGAGATCGCAATCCCGATCCGTAAGGGTGATGATACTGTTACTCTGTTGGATGCTGTAAACGATGCACTTGATGAGATGGCAAAGGATGGTACACTGACCGAGCTGTCTGAGAAGTACTTCGGAATGGATATTTCCAAGAAATAATAAAAATGGGGAGGCTCTTATATGGAGCATCCCCATTTTTTGTATGAAAAACAAAGAGAAACAATTTGAGAAGTAATTTGAGAAGCAATTTAAAATGCCTGTGCGTATAATGCTAATATATCTTTTTTTGTTGTCGGACGTGGATTTACTAGAATATTTCCACTCTTCATCGCATCATCTGCCATTTTATCAAACAGGCTGCTGTCGACACCAACCTCGCTTAAAGAGGAAGGAATGCCAAGCTCATCATTTAATACACGAATCTCTGCGGCAAGCATTTCAGGTGTAAATGCATCATCAGATAATGGCTTTTCACAGATACAGTCATAAATATATTTGTACTTTTCACTTGCATAGGTCATGTTGTAATCAACAATAGTGGGAAGTAAAACTGCATTTGCCACACCATGCGCAACATCAAAGTAAGCGCTGACAGGGTGGCTCATCGCATGGACGTCACCTAGTCTTGCGTGGGAGAAGGCAATTCCAGCAAATAGAGAGCCGGTTAACATTGCTTCACATGCAGCCAAGTTTGAGCGATCCAAAACGTAATCACGGATGCTTGTGCCGATTAGCCTAAGCGCTTCCTTAGCAAACAGATCAGAAAACGGGGAGGCAGCTTTTGAGATAAAAGCCTCAAGTGCATGAACCATTGCGTCAATGCCGCATGCAGCGGCGGTGCTTTTAGGCACAGTTGTGATTAGCTCTGGATCAAGTATTGCGTAGGCAGGAAGCAGGTAGTTACTGACAACAGTAAGCTTATAATTTCTGCTGTGATCTGTGATAACTGAGAAGGCTGTCACCTCAGATCCAGTTCCGGCAGTGGTAGGGATCGCAATCATCGGAACGACTGCTCCAGGAACCTTGCCGCCGCCCTCATAGTCGGTGATATTGCCGCCGTATGATGCGATTACGGCTACGGCCTTTGCTACGTCAAGCGGGGAGCCGCCGCCAAAGGCAACTATAAAATCAGCATTGCTTGATTTGAAGCCTTCGGCTGCCTTTGCAACAGTATCAGTGCTTGGATTGCCCTCCGTCTGCGTGAAGGCATCGCTTTCAATGCCAGCAGCCTTTAAAGCCTCCCTGCATTTATCAACCATTCCTATTTTCTCTAAATGAGGTCCTGAGATGATGTATGCTTTGCTTTTTTTTAGATTTTTTGCAAGCTCTGGGAGGCGCTTTAAGCTCCCGGCTCCGACCACAATATTCTGCGGAATTGTGAAAGAAAAACTGTTCATGTAAATCGCCTCCTGAATCGTTACTCTGATTTTGGTAATCCCTTATTTTGAAAGAGCCTCAACAGATGCCTTGATAATTTCAAATGCTTCATCACAATCTTTTTCTGTAATAATTAACGGCGGTACCATGCGGATGGTGTGAGCACCGATTGCAGTGATTAAAAGATGTCTGTGCAGACACTCATGCTTTACCTCAACACCGCTAATAGTGTCATCAAACTCAACACCTACTAAGAGTCCCTGACCTCTTACTTCCTTTACGTGAGGGAGAGCAGTGAGCTTGGTCTTAAAATACTCGCCCATCTTTGCAGCATTTCCAGCAAGATCGCGGTCTAACAATTCATTGACCTCAGCAAGTGCAGCTGCACAGGAAACAGGATGACCGCCAAAGGTTGTTCCATGAGAGCCAGGTGTAAATGCCTTTGCCACTTCCTCTGTTGCACAGATAGCACCGATTGGCATGCCGCCGCCGAGAGCCTTTGCCATGGAGACGATATCAGGCTTTATGCCATAGTTCATGTAGCTCATGACCTTACCTGTTCTGCACCAGCCAGTCTGAACCTCATCAATCAAAAGAAGCATTCCATTCTCATCACAGAACTTGCGAAGACCTGTCATAAATTCCTGTGTTGCCGGGTGAACACCGCCCTCACCCTGTACTGGCTCAATCATAATTGCAATAGTATTTTCAGTGCAGGCATCCTTAAAGGCCTGTAAATCATTGTACGGTGCATAGGAGAAGCCATAGGTCATCGGACCAAAGCCTACCTGACAGCCATTTCCAGGCTGACCAGTTGCAGACATTGCACCAAAGGTACGTCCATGGAAGCCCATCTTAGCAGTGACGATATGATACTTATTTGGACCATACTTTTCAATGCCGTACTTACGAGCCATCTTAATCATTGCCTCGTTTGCCTCAGTACCAGAGTTCTGGAAGAAGATTTTATCCATTCCAATCGTCGTACAAACCTTTTCAGCAAGAAGTGCCTGCGGTATTGTGTATGGATAATTAAAGGTATGCATTACATCCTTTGTCTGGTCGATCACGGCTGCGACTACCTTATCGTTGCAGCTTCCTGCGGAGTTAACAGCAATTCCGGCATAGAAGTCGAGATACTTTTCACCATTCTCATCATACATGTACTGATCCTTAGCAGTCTCACAGAGAAAATCCATTCTCTCGTAAGTCTCGATCATATACTTCTTTACCTTATCCTTAATATCCTGTGCGGTTAAACCTGTGTCTGCTAATCTCATAATGCTCCTCCTGTTTATATCATTCAATTGTTCCAACCGGATGAATCATATCCGGTGTGATGATACCCTTAATAATAAGATACTGTTCAATTGTCTTTACACAATTTTCCACGCCAACGCGTTCACTGTTTAATGTCAGATCATAATTGACTGGATTAGTCCAATAATTGCCGTGTGTATAATATTTATAATAATCAGCTCGGAATTTGTCTGTTCGCTCAATAGTCGCGTTTGCAACTTCCTCGGTGACGCCCATATTTTTTATTGTGCGTGCAACACAGAAGGCACGCGGCGCTTCAATATAGATGCTTACTACATTAGGACGATCCCTAAGAACATAGTCTGCACATTTTCCAACAATTACACATGACTCCTTGTCAGCGAGCTCACGAATAATCTGGCACTGATAATCAAAGAGTTTATCATCTGATACAAACGCTTCATTTCTGGAAATGTAGCCCTTTGCACGTGGGAGTCCGCGCAGAAAATTGGAAAATCCGCCTGTTTCACGCATTTTTTCATTTACCTGCTGAAAGACATCCTCATCAAGACCGCTCAGCTGACTTGCCAGCGTTAAAATACGGTTTTCATAGCAGTGAATGCCAAGATCTTTTGCAAGCTGAGAGGCAATTACCTTGCCGCCTGTTCCAAAGCCTCTTGCAAATGTAACAACAAAATTTTCCATAGCTCCCTCCTTTAGCCTGCCAGATATCGCTTAAGAAATTCACGCGTTCTTGGATTCTTCGGATTTGTAAATAGCTCACTTGGAGCAGCATCCTCAGCGACATATCCGGAATCCATAAAAATAGTTCTTGTCGAGACATCTCTTGCAAAAGCCATTTCGTGTGTAACGATAATCATTGTAAGACCTGTTTTTGCAAGGCTTTTCATAACATTTAATACCTCACCGACCATCTCAGGATCAAGTGCTGAGGTTGGCTCATCAAATAAAAGAACTTCTGGATTCATGCAAAGTGATCTGGCGATTGCGACACGCTGCTTCTGGCCGCCGGACAGCTGTGATGGCTTTGCATTAATATATGGTGCCATGCCGACATCCTTAAGATGAGCAATTGCCCGTTTAAAGGCTTCCTCTTTTGGAAGATGAAGAACCTTTCTCGTACAAAGCATGCAGTTTTCAAGAACTGTCATGTTATTAAATAAATTGAAAGATTGGAAGACCATGCCAACTTTTGAACGGTATTCATTGATTTCCTTCTGGACATCGCGTACTTCCTTGTCGTGGTAAAGGATCTTTCCTGATGTCTGACGCTCAAGTTTATTGATGCAGCGAAGCAGGGTGGATTTTCCAGAACCTGACGAACCGACAATGCAGATGATTTCACCGGCTGAGACATCAATGTCGATTTTTTTAAGAACTTCATGGTCGCCAAACGATTTGCTCAGTTCTCTGATAGAAATGATAGTATCACTCATAGCGTTTCTCCTTACAATAGGTTTACTGGTTTTCCATGTACTCAACTGCGAGTGCATAGTCTGTCTTGCCCTTCATCTTCTTCTCAATGAGCTTGAACAGCTTATCAAATACGAAGCATAAAACAAAATAGATTACGGCAATGACAAGATAGGATTCAAAATATTTGTAATAATTTCCGCCGACTGTCTTAGCTGCCATAAAGAGCTCCTGAACAGCAATTACGTTTAAAACAGATGTCATTTTCAGGTTTGTCAGAAATGTATTTGCCATCTCTGGAATTATGTTTTTAAATGCCTGAGGAAGAACGATGTACATCATTGTCTTAAAAGGAGACATACCCATCGCCCAGGCACCTTCACGCTGACCAATATCAATGGAGCTGATGCCTGCACGAACAGTTTCGCCCATGTAGGCGCCAGTGTTAAGGATAGTTACAACAATTCCGGCAAATACAGGTGTCAGATCTGTAAAGCCCATCTGACGAATACCAAAGTAGACGATCATTGCCTGAACAATCATTGGTGTGTCACGAAATACTTCTACATAAATAGTAAAAATAACCTTGACAATTCGAATAATAATCTTTTTTATGATATGGTCGCCGTCATTAATTTTAATATCATTGACAATTCCGACTACATATCCCAGCACAAATCCAAGCAGTGTTCCGATAACTGCAATATAAAGCGTAATCCAGGTGCCCTTTATGAACATGCTTGAATATTTCTGTGCCAGAAATACCATCCATTCAATTGAATTACTTGGACTTTCAAAAATCATATCGCTACCTCACTTTTCGATGTCATTCACCTGGCTTACGCCCAAGCTGTGTTAGATTAGTTGGCTGCTGGCTGCTGTGTCAAAACGGAAGCCATCAATTCGTCCATCTTAGACTTGTCGTTCCATCCAATGTCATCCATTGCCTTCTGAATCTGATCTCTTAATGCTGTGTCATCCTTTCTGGTTGCGATACAAACGTTAACCATCTCATCATCACCAGTAAATGTATCATTTTCATCAAGTTCAATAATAGTAAGATCATCATTTGTCAGTGCTGCGGACTGTGCAGTTGGAAGATCCACGATACAAACATCTGCGCTGCCATTGGAGATTGCCATAAAGCATTCAGATGTCGTCTCAAAGTTTCCAGACTGGTTTGCACCTTCAATCTGATCAAGAAGCGGAATCCATCCAGTTCCAAGCTGTGTAGTAACCTTGCATCCAGTTCCAGCAAGATCGGAAAGACCCTTTACGTTTTCGTATTCGCCGCCCTTCTTTACAACGATGCAGTTGTCTCTATAATAATAAGGTTCTGTGAAAGAATAGGAAGCTTCACGCTCAGCTGTCTTGCCCATGCCGGCGATGATCGCATCATAGTCACCAGCATCAAGTGAGATACCAATAGATGACCACTCAACCTTGTGAATTTCAAGCTCCATACCCATCTGATCAGCCAGCTTCTGAGCAACAGCTACGTCATAGCCATATGCATAATAATCGGAGTCGTAAATCTTTACAGCCTTGCTGCCGTCTGGAGTTGAGTCGGTATCCTGTGTCCAGTTAAACGGTGCATAAGCACATTCCATTCCGACTCTTAAAACCTTCTTGTCGGATGCGGTATCAGAGCTCTTTGTTTTTGATGAGCCACAGGCTGTAAGTGATGAGAGTGCCATAATTCCTGTCAATGCCATAGCTGCTAATTTTTTAAGTCTCATAATGTAACCCTCCTAAAATCCATTATTGCATTTGCATCAGACGTTTTACTAAGTCGGATCAGAATCAAATCCTGAATCAGATCTTATAAAAAAAGACGCCGGAGAAGCTTTTTTGCTTTTCTCCAGCGCCTTTGCTGATAGTCCGTATATTAAACCTGTGCAAACGATTTTTCAACGTTCAAAATACACAATTTGACTGTTTAAAATGCACAATCTGTTACTGAAACATAAGTCGTTTAATCAAAATACAGTTAACCAGATCGAGATATGCCATAGAATCATCAAGGCTAATTTCTAAGATTTCTTCTATTTTTTTAAGACGATATTGAAGCGAATTTCTATGGACATACATCATCTGTGCAGTCTTGCCAATATTAAATCCACACATATAGTAGTTGAGTAATGTATCTATTAAAAACGAACCGTTAGTATTATCATACATTTCTAGCTTCTTCAATTTTGCATTGCAGTAATCAAGGATTTCCTGATGATTTTGGCTGTTAAACAAGAAGCGATAAACACCCATAGAGCTTGCGCTGAGCACCTTTTTTCCTGTTGGATTTGGAAGCAGATCCTTTTTCGGGATTAAATTTTTAGCTTCCTGATAGCTCTTTCCAAAGTCGGCTGGCTTTGTGTAAACAGAGCCAAGAATACATGTACTGTTGATAAGTCCGGCAAATGGTACACGATTGTCAAGCATATGCAGGATATTTTCAATCTGATGTTCAGTCTCTTTGTCTTTAGTTTCCTCAAAAAGAAGTACAAATTTATTGAGAAAGCGCATATACATAGGCCTTTTGGTCATATGTATTACTTCTCGGTTTAAACAATCCATGTAGTAGGCGTATGTGTGCTCATCCTGTTCAAGATTGACGCCATATTTTCTGTCAATCACAATGATTCCAACACGGTAAGGCTTATTAAATGTAAGACCGAATTGGGCAGAGATCTTTTCAATATATTTATCGTTCACCTCATAGCCAAACAATAGATTGTAGAGATAATCGCCAGTTCTTTTGTTGCTTACACCAGTTTCAAAAATAAGCTCTCCGATACTCTGCGCAATATCAACGAATGTAGCGCCCTGCCAGCGTATATAAAACAGAGGAAGCTTTAATGTAAGAGCTTTTTGAATCATGGCATCAGGTATCATTTCTTTGTCATCTACCACAGAGATGGCAAGGCCAGATATGCCAAGCTCATTTAACTCAATCATTGCGTCAAAGGCATCTTTCATGTCAAAGCGAAGATAATCTACGACAATCAGGGCAAAGTTGCCCGGATTCATATGATCAGCGTAAGGCTTTGTCTGAACCATGTAGGTCCAGGATACGACGCGTTCAAGACCAACTTCGCCTGTTAAAAGTTCAGTACCATCAAGCTGTAAATTTGCGACATCTCTGCAAGTAATCATAAGAATGCACCTCCCGTAGTTTGCATATGAGCGATAAAATCTTTACCGAATTTTATTTTAAATGAAAAAAGCTAACGGAGTCAAGATAGTGAAAATAATGACTTGACATTTTTTAATCACATTGTTATACTCTGTGTATCAGCGTTGAGGAGAACAAGTACTGATAAGGGAAACCAACAGAGAGCAGCCGGCAGGTGAGAGGCGCAGGGGAAGCTTATAAGGAATACCTCTCTGAGCTCTGCACCGAACTTGCGATTTTGCAAAAGTAGACTGCAGCGGCGCGGCAACCGTTATCTTGTCAGAGTATTCGCAGATTGACTGGATTGTTTTTACAGGATGCGTGTACTTGAAAGGCAGTTTGTGTGAGCAGACTGTGAAGAAAGGTGGTACCACGAGATTTCGCCCTCGTCCTTTTGTTAGGACGGGGGCTTTGTTTATTGTAATTCAAGGGGCGAAAGTTCAGGAGTTTCATGCTTGCATGGAAAAAGCCTGAACTTTATGCCCCGCCCAGACATGAGGAGGAGGCGATTTTCAAGGAAAATCAGCCGAGTCCGAATGGCTGTAGAATTGCGAGAGCTGCGAAGCAGCGGAGCAATTCGTGAATTACATAAATAGAAAAGTTCTCAGGCGAAAGTAATAAAAGCGCAGAAAAGGAGAAAAAAATCATGCAGGTTTACGAAGAATTAGTAGCAAGAGGGCTGATTGCCCAGGTAACAGATGAGGAGCGTATCCGCGATCTCGTTAATAATGGAAAGGCTGTATTTTACATCGGATTCGACCCGACAGCAGACAGCCTTCATGTAGGTCACTTCATGGCACTGTGCTTAATGAAGAGACTTCAGATGGCAGGAAACAAGCCGATTGCACTGATTGGCGGCGGTACAGCAATGATCGGTGATCCGTCTGGAAAGACCGATATGAGAAAGATGATGACAAAGGAGACAATCGAGCATAATGTAGAGTGCTTCAAGAAGCAGATGGCACGTTTCATTGATTTCTCTGATGGCAAGGCACTGCTTGTTAACAATGCAGACTGGCTGTTAAATTTAAATTATATTGATGTACTCAGAGAGGTTGGACCTCATTTTAGCGTAAACAGAATGCTGACAGCTGAGTGCTACAAGCAGAGAATGGAGCGTGGATTAAGCTTCCTTGAGTTTAACTACATGATTATGCAGAGCTACGACTTCTATATGCTGTTCCAGAAATACGGCTGCAACCTTCAGTTTGGCGGTGATGACCAGTGGTCCAACATGTTAGGCGGTACAGAGCTGATCCGTCGTAAGCTGGGAGAGGACGCAGGTGCAATGACCATCACGCTGCTGTTAAACTCAGAGGGTAAGAAGATGGGTAAGACTGTTTCAGGTGCTGTATGGCTGGATCCAGAGAAGACAAGCCCTTACGATTTCTACCAGTACTGGAGAAACGTTGCAGATGCTGACGTATTAAAGTGTATCCGTATGCTGACCTTCCTTCCGCTTGAGCAGATTAACGAGATGGATAAGTGGGAAGGAAGCCAGTTAAATAAGGCAAAGGAAATCTTAGCATTTGAGCTGACAAAGCTTGTTCACGGTGAGGAAGAAGCAAAGAAGGCTGAGAGCGCAGCAAAGGCATTGTTTGGTGCAGGAAATGCAGCAGAGATTCCGGCAGTTGAGCTTAGCGCAGCTGATTTTGCAGAAGGTGAAGGCGAGAAGCTTGATATCTTAAGCCTTCTTGTAAAGGCAGGTCTTGCTAAGTCACGTTCAGAGGCGCGCCGTGCAGTAGAGCAGGGTGGTGTCAGTGTAAACGATGAGAAGGCAACAGATATCCGCATGAGCTTTGCAGCAAATGATATTCCGGCAGAAGGACTCGTAATTAAGAAGGGCAAGAAGAACTTTAAGAAGATTGTCGTTGCATAAAGATTACGAACTTATAATAGAGACAGGTATTGACAGAAGTTGGTACCTGTCTTTTTTGCGAATGGGCGTCCAGTGAACTGTAATTTGCACCTTCGGGCTTTGTAAAAGACAGCATACAAAAAGGTTGCAAGAATTAGAAAAAGGGAGTATTATATAAACAAAACTGGAAAAACACACAAATCAGAGCGTTAAAACCGATATAAAAACGGTCAAGATGCTGTGAAATATGAAAATAAGAGGAGAGATAACGATTATGATACATACGCTAGATACTAAGGCTGCAGACTACATTCCTGAGTTTGGTGACGGCTTTGAGGAAGGCAGTGAGGGAAGCGAAAACGCACAGGGATTGCAGGTAGCTGATTACTATGCTGATGCAGATGGCGAGGGCATTTATTACATCACATATAAAATAGAGACTGCCAAAGAAATAGAGCAGCTATTTGTATTTGCAGGAAGAAAGCAGCTATTGCGTCTTGGAAAAAGAAAGGCAGGAGAGGTGATTGAGGGAACACTTTATCTGCATTTTGGCGAGATGATTCCGCGTTTTCACAGCGAGTGCATGACAATCACAAAGATTGGCTTTTCAGTGGCTTGTGAGGATTTGACGAAATTAAAGAGTGTTGGCATGGCAGCAGAGAAGCTTTCTGCAAAGACAAAAATTCCAGCAGTCTATCTGGCAGGAGATTCCACAGTTACTGATCAGACTTGTCCAAAGCCATATATGCCGGGCGGATGCTACAGTTCATGGGGACAGTGCCTTGCATATTTTATCGGAGGAAGTACAGCCATTGATAATCAGGCGCACAGCGGACTTACCACAGAAACCTTTCGTAATGAGGGACACTACGATATCGTAAAGAAGAATATTCGTCCGGGCGATTTTTGCTTGTTTCAGTTTGGTCATAACGATCAGAAGCTGGCACATCTGCAGGCACAGACAGGCTATAAGGAAAATCTGATGAATTATGTAAATGAGATTCGTGGACTGTGCGGAGTCCCGATTCTTGTAACACCGCTTGCGCGCAATACTTGGAAGGATGACGGCACCTACAATGATCTTTTAGCTGAGCATGCACAGGCTGTTTTTGAGGTAGGGGAAGAGACTGGTGTGCCTGTCATTGACCTTCATAAATATGCGGCAGATCTGATCAAGAAAAATGGAAAAGAGGCTAGCCGTGTCTATTTCCACCCGGGAGATATGACACACACAAACGAGTATGGCTCATTTTTGTTTGCACATTTTATCGCAAGAGAATTGAGTAAGCTAGATCCTCTCACTTTCGCAATTGATGTGCAGGATGAAGAGGACTTCACACCAGATGAGCATACAGCCATTTTGACAGGAACGAGTAAGGCAGCAGGACGTAAAGATGAGCAAAAGGAAGTCTTTGATGCGATGGAGCGTGCTGGGGATAATCTTGTGGAAGCTGTGGAAAAGGCAAAAAAAGAGGCAGAAATGATGAACTAAATTTTGATTTTTATAGAAAAAAGCCTATAGGCTCAAAAAAGGAGGGATAAAATGCAGGAGCGCTGTAAAATAGGAGTTGTGATTGGCAATGCTAACTCACCGCACGCAGTCAACATTATGAAGGGAATTGATCAGGCATCAAAGGAGTGCGATGTGCAGTTAATGTATTTTATGAATGTGAGCAGTCCTTATACAGCGCAGCTGTATCCACCTGATAAATCCATAGGATGGGATTATCAAAAAAGTGCAATTTATGATTATGCGAGATACGTCAAAGCAGATGTCTTAATTATGACATATGGCATGATGAGCATTTTTATGAAGAGTGATTATGGAAAGCAGTATCTTGAATATTTTCGCAATGTTCCATGTGTGCTCATAAATGAGCAGACCGACAGACCTAATTGGACTTCTATTATTGTCGATAATTATAACGGAATGTATGAATTAGTGGAGCATTTAGTGCGTGACCATGGGTATCATAATTTTGCTTTTTTGGCAGGACCGCCTGGAAATACAGATGCCTGCCAGCGAAAAAGAGCATTTTTAGATGTTATGAAAAAATATGATCTGCCAATGGATGAAAGCCGCATTGAAACAGGCGATTTTTCAGAGTGTGTACAGAAACAGGTAAATGCACTGTTAGATCGAATTCCTAATCTTCAGGCAATAGTATGTGCTAATGATGTAATGGCACTGACTGCTTATCAGGAATGTGAAAAGCGTGGACTTCATATTGGACAAGATATTGCTGTTACCGGTTTTGATGACTGGGAGCGTATTCGTCACGTGCCAGTGCCAATCACGACAATTCATCAGGATTCTGAGCGGTCAGGATATATGGCTGTTTATAGTGCACTTGAGCTGGCGCGAAGCGGTCATGGGAAAAATATTGTAATACCAGCGAAGGTATGTGTTCGTGAATCATGTGGATGTACATGCAAGCAGTTTTCAGGTTTTGATCAGATTGAAAATATGGGGCAAAAATTTGTCTATGAAAAACAAAGAAATACAGTATATCGTCAAAAAACATGGATGGTTCCGATGATCTCCAGAAACATGCTTATTGCATTGCAGGATCGTGAGAAATTTCTTAAAAATGCATTAACGCCAATGTCTTTTTTTGGTGTTAAAACGGCGATGCTTTATGTCTTTAGAAATCCAGTTGAATATAATATAGAAAAAGGCTGGGAATTTCCAAATACGATTTATCTGGTTGCGCGTCAGGATGGAGAACGCGTAGAGGTATTTGAAGAATATAAAAATGAAGTTTCATTAGAAAAATGTGGATTTTCTGATGAAGGAAGTGCACGCTATCAGCATCAGCCGAGTGTATTTTGCCTTCAGTCTGGCTCAACGCAGTATGGTGTATTAAGTGTTGAGATTACGCCAGAGGAAGTGGATATGGTCTATTTGATCAGTATTCAAATGGCAAATGCGCTGATGGCGTATCACACAGAAAAAAAGCGTTTGTCTGTTCAGCGAGAGCGTGAGCTTTTGCTTGAGGAGCTTCGAAGCAAAAATGAAATTTTAAATTTTGTGTCAGAGCGAGATGAGCTGACTCAGATTAAAAATCGCCGTGGCTTTATGGAACAGGCAATGAAAATGAATCGTATTTATAAAAATAGAAAAGCAATTATTCTGTTTGCTGATATGGATGGATTAAAACAAATCAATGATAATTATGGCCACGCAGCAGGAGATATTGCAATTTGTGCCTGTGCAGATATTTTAAAGAAAGCTGCCGGAGTACATGGTATAGCAGGACGCCTTGGCGGTGATGAATTTGCACTCATGATGATTGGCGATGAAACGCGTGCAATTGAATTGATGGAGACTGTGCAAAAAGAGATTGCCATGTATAATGCACAAGGAAAAAATAAGTTCGCAATTGATATGTCGGTTGGATGCCAGATTGTATTATGTACAGAAGAGCTTTCTATTCCAATGGTGCTTGAAAAGGCAGACAAGATCATGTATGAAGAAAAGAAAAAGAAGGGAAAGGCAAGATAGAAAGCCGAGGGAAGGATCATATGAGAAAAGAAATTGACAAATTTGTGGAACAGCGCTTGATTTCAGTTGTGCCGTCCAAACGGCAGATTGCGCATCAAAGAAGAGAATTTTATGGCTTTGTTCATTTTACGGTTAATACATTTACAGGAAAAGAATGGGGCGACGGGACAGAAGATGAGGCTATCTTTAATCCTGTAAAAATGGATGCAGATCAGTGGTGTGATGCATTATGCGCTGCAGGCATGAAAGGGCTGATTTTGACATGCAAGCATCACGATGGTTTTTGCTTATGGCCAAGCCGTTACACAACGCATACGGTAGCAGCAAGTTCGTATCGTGAAGGAAAAGGCGATATTGTAAAGGAAGTATCAGAAGCCTGCAAAAGACATGGACTGGATTTTGGAATCTACTTGTCTCCGTGGGATCGAAATAATTATTTATACGGACAGGGAAAGTCATATGATGATTATTTCGTAAATCAGTTAACGGAACTTCTGACACAATATGGACCAATCTTTGCTGTGTGGTTTGACGGTGCATGTGGGGAAGGACCAAATGGGAAAAAGCAGTACTATGATTGGGAGAGATATTATGAAGTTATAAGAAGACTGCAGCCAAACGCCTGTATTCATGTGTGCGGACCAGATGTGCGCTGGTGCGGAAATGAGGCTGGAAGTACGAGAGAATCTGAGTGGAGTGTTGTACCGCTTCGCACAAGAGATACGGAAAAGATTCAGGAAAACAGCCAAAAGCAGGATGATACGCAGTTTAGAGAGCGCATTGTCCGTGCGTCAGATAAGGATTTGGGAAGCTATGAGCTAATAAAGGATGAGAAGGAGCTTATCTGGTATCCGGCAGAGGTTAATACAAGTATTCGTCCAGGATGGTTTTATCATGAAGAAGAAGACGATCAAGTCAAATCATTGGAAACATTGATTTCAATATATGAACACTCCGTTGGAGGAAATGCGACGTTTTTATTAAATATCCCGCCGACAAAAGAAGGTTTGTTTCATGAAAATGATGTAAAACGACTGCATGAGATCGGTGAATATAAAAAGAAATGTTATGGCAAAAACTTGTTAGAGAAAGCATCGCTTTTCTGCGAAGAACAAAAGAAAGGTTTTGAAATCGAGAACGTAAGAAATGATGATTATGATTCATATTTTACGACATCAGATGGACAAAGAAACTGTAGGATTCACATAAAATTTGATAAAGAGTATGATATTCACCGTGTAGTATTGAAAGAAAATATAAAAAAGAGTCAGCGTATAGAAGCATTTAGAATTTTAACAGTGCATGATGGCAGTGAAAAATGCGTTTTCGAGGGAACAGTGGTTGGCTATAAAAAGATTGCCTTGTTAGATCAGATCCAAACAAAAGAACTAGTAAAAGAGCTAGTAATTGAAATTATAGATTCAAGAGTAGCGCCGACGCTGTCCTATATTGGAATTTTTGACTTGAATTGCTAATTAGTTTTCCTTTTTCTCAATTGCAACCTTAAATTCGTCAAGCGTCATCTTTGCACACTGAGCGGCAGTTTCGATAGGCAGAAGATTTTGCATAACAAGATCAATTAACTGGTTGATGCGTCCCTGTTCAATACCTTGCTCAATACCCTGCTGAAGTCCCTGCTCAATACCTTGCTCAATACCCTGTTCAAGTCCATGTTCAAGTCCTTGTGCGAGTCCTTCTTGTATTGCTTTATCTCGGCTTTTCTTTAACTCTTCTTCAATTTCTTCCTTCATAAGCTCTCTCAATGCCTCACACATATCCGAAGTCCTCCTTACTTTGTCATAGTTTTTTCTGTTTGCAGCGACACTTACCTGTAATACAGCGTCAGCCTTTTCCTTATCCCCAGGCTCTGTAAAACTCTGAGCAAATCTTGTGAATCTATGAATATCGTCAGTATTGGCATTTTTTGATAATACTTTAAGGCTTTCATGATTCTTAGAATTAAGTTCGTTTGTCACAACAATCTGCATAGGAATTGCAAACCCATTTATGTAGTATATGCCGGGTGTATGTTCTTGAATAGAAAATCCATATTCAGATAGTTGAGTTAAGAGTCCTTTCGGTGAAGATGCCCGAAAGAGAGAAACTGTTAATTCTCCTAGTGGGATTTGATTGACGTGATCGCCAAGCCCTTTATACAGGTAGGCATATCCTATGTATCCTTGACCTTAATGTAAGATCATTTATCATTTGCACGGTGTAAAAGTTCTTTTCAAGATAAGTATAACACTAGAATATATGTTTTGCAACACAAATTTCATTGCGAACCTTTTCTTATTTTGGTATAATTACAACAAACGTAGTTTCGCGAATTTTGAGGAAAGTGTGGAGGAGAAAAAGATGGCGTTGAATGATGTGGAGGAAGATCTGCCATATACTATGGGGCGTCTCATAGCAGGTGCGAGAAAAAAGAAAAACATCTCACTGGAAGAACTTAGTCAGGGAGTCATGTCTGCTGAGGATTTAAATTTTATCGAGAAAGATGATGAGTATGCAGACAAGACAACGTGGGATTTTCTGTTGGGACGTCTTGGAATTTCGCCTCTTATCTATGAGTGCTATGTGGAGCAGGAAGAGTATGATCTGTTTAAGGCGCGCAAAGAGATGCGTGAGATTAGCAATCAGATCATGAGTAACACGATTATGGGTAATGAGAATATAAGTAGCTCGATTATGAGATGCGAAGATACAGCGCAGCTAAAACTGCTGGCAGATCAATTAGAAGAACGCTGCCAGAGATACGCTGCACTGCTGAATAACGTAAAAAATATAACGGCAGCAATCCATCAAATTTTTCTTGCGAACATGAAAGGATATGTAATACTGGCAAAACAGCGAGGACAATTGTGCAAAGCTGACGCATTAAAGCTTTATATGGAATCAGAATGGGAACGAATTTATTCATCGGATGCAGTTTCTTGGATTCAAAAACCGCATAATGTACTGATGGCAGTCTATGAGCAGGAAATGCTTTTTCTTCTAGCGCAGGGATATGAAGAAAATGGAGAGATTGAGAAGGCAATACAGATTCTAACGTGGTTGTGGGAACAGAGAAAAAGAGGCGGTGATCCAGAAGAAAATACACGTGTATTATCTTTTGCTGCATGGAAGCTTGCTGCATTGGAGTTGAACATAAACAGACAGGAAAAAGCCATGGAAATTTGTCAGGAAGCGATTGACCGTTCCATTCAGGCAGAAAGCTTTCGTGGATTGCTGCCGCTCTTAAAGCAGCGCTTGTTCTTTGAAAAACAGTTAAAATGGAATCAAGAAGAATGGGATGAGCAGGAAAAGACGATAGTGATGATAGATGAACTCTTTGCAGAGTTTCAGGTCAATCCGTATGGTCTGTTTATGCTGACCACTTTTGAGAATGCGCGTATAGCAGATGAGATTATTCAAATACGAAGAAAAGAGCAGAATCTGACACAGACAAAATTAAGTGAAGGTATTTTGGAGCCGGAAAGCTATTCGCGATTTGAGTGTGGAAAGCGAAAATTGCGCTGGAAAAAGAAGAAAAAGCTGCTAGAGAGACTGGGAGAAAGAGGAAATAAGGTAAGTCTTCTGCTAGAGAGCACCGATCCAGATGTTGTGGAGGAGTACCAGAGGATAATGAATTGTCTATATAAGAAAAAATATGATCAAGTGAAACTAATGGTATATCAGCTAGAAGAAAGATTGTGTAAGAAAAGTAAAATTAACAGACAATTTTTAAAATATATTAAAAGCGGTTTGGGTATATACTATTTTCAAGTTTTTAATCAAAACAATATATCAATTCAAATAGATGCGCTAAAAGAAGTTGTACCACAATATAATGATGCAATGGTTGCAAGACGTTGTTGGTCACGGACAGAATCTGCGCTTATAAAAAGTGTTGCAAAAGGTTATAGAGAAAATAAAAATCCAGAATCAGCAATTACAATGCTGATAATGGCAATAGAAAGTTTTGATAAAGAAACAATAGGAAGAGAAAATGCTTGTTTAGGTAAGCAGTTGTTATGGGAGGCATTCGCGACTTACTTAGGAGATGTAGCAAAATATAAAGAAGCAATTTTATTTGCAGAAAAAGACGTAAAATCAATTTTGCAGAGCGGTAGTGCGAAGGGAATTAGTGATGAGTTATATGAAATTGCATGGAATGAAAAAGAAAAAGGACAGATAATGGTGCAAATATATAAGAAAAAGTATTTACAGTCATTGGAGCTGTCCATTTTATTCAAGGAAAGAGAATATACTATTTTTTTGAAGGAAAGAGAACATGAATACCTAGTATAAAAATCACTTTCCTACATTACCATGATTATCTGACAGTGGTCGTTCAGCGGCAGTGGTTTCTTCTTGCGTAGTAGGAGTGGAATCATTGCCGCTTGTCGGCTTTATGGTGCTAAAAATAGCGGTAAGGCTAAGAAGAGAAATAAGGGATGCAAGACATACTGTTTTAAATTTTTTCATGTGACGTTCTCCTTTCGTAAAATGTTTAAAATTATTAGTCACTAACAAATAATGATAGCATGTTTTTTAAAGAAAGTACATGACCAAAATCAAAGAAAAATAAGAAAAAATATGGTGTTTTGGTCATGTACTTTAAGTGTGATATGTGCTATAAAGTAATCAAGTAACTTGAAACTCGTGATTATAGAAGGGAAGGTGAGTCCAGTGGAGCAAGAAGTAAGAAGAATAAATTTGATAACATAGGAGAAAATATGGGAAGAAATTCAAAACGAACATTATTAGGCACGATTGCATTGGTAATGTTATTTGCACTGACTGCTTATGCAGCAGATATAACCTATAGCTTTCATATTGAGAAAGAAGGCGTAGGCTATAATTCAGGACCTCAGGCTAAGGCAGCAAACCAGTGTGTTGTTACTATTATTGTAGACGATATTTCACGTGATTGGATAGGGTATCAAAAAAAATCAGTTAATATGCTTGTCATTAAGAGTGACGGTGTACAGGTCACAAATAATATTGAGATGAGTGCAAGTGATCAGCTTCCTCAGTATCCATCATTTGCCACATTAAATTATATTTTTGATGGCAAATATTATGGAGGAAAATCGGAAGTGGTCATGATTCGAGCAAATTCTACACTGACAAATGCAGGATTCACAGTGAACGGAAGATGGAATCCAAACGCTGGAACAGCATATTCGGGACAGTAATATAATAATTCAAACAGGGTGTCTGAAAAGACACCCTTGCTTTGCAGGAAGAACAAATTAGATAAGAGGGAGAGTAGATATGCAAGATAAAAAAATTTTATATGCGTTTTTTCTCATAGCTCCCTTTATGATTGGCTGTCGTTCTATTTACATGTCGGCAGAGGAAAGAAATCAGGGAGCTATTATAGCAGAAGATTCTGTTACGCTTAACGAAGCTTCAGAAATGAATAAAATGTTGTGGGAGGAGGTTCGTGTTAAAGAGTATGAGATGGATAAGATAGCTTCTACATTTTTAGAAATCACAAAAGAGCAGATAGATACGTTGAGCGTGACGGATGAACATGGCTATTGTTTTCTGGAGTATGGTAGTGATGACAATCCAAATGAGAAGGCAACGGTCAGTGTTACGGGACAATATTTTAGAATTCAATATCCATATTCTGAGTGTTATGAAAGTGCTATGAATAAAGCAAGTTATCTAACGAATGGAAAATGGTCATTTGGAACACTTTACAGTTATTATGATAGGGATCAGTTAGATGGATTATCGTTAGAAGAAGCAAGAAAAATTTGTGAAGATGCAATTTCAACGGCAGAATTACCATTTTCATATGTAGAAGCAATTGCACTTGATTGTGAGCATTTGAATCAGAATATTATCCAACGAATAAAATATGAGGAAAAGTATGGCTCGAATGAGTTTTTTCCAAATCCATATGGTGGACCATCCTATGTATTAGGAGAGACAGAAGAAATAACAAATTCATGGAATAAGGAAGATGAAGCATATATTCTTTTCTTCCAGCAGAATTATAATGATGATTTTATTTCGCCATTGTCACTTGTGGAATATCTTACTATTGTATGCAGAACGGATGGAAAAATTGTATTTGTTTCAGGCGGTTCAATGTTAGAAATGCCTGAGGAAGAGGGAAAGGTTGAAAATACAATATCTGCAGAAGAGGCATATTCTTATGCGAAGGTAATGTTACAGCAAAACGATATGCCGGAAGCAATAATTTGTTCGGTAACAATGAATCATGTTGCAAGATATACATCCGATGAGAATATGCGGGAGGTTTTTCCGTGTTGGACAGTGGAATATAAAGAAAAAGAAGGCAGAGTTTCAAGTTATTTGCATTTGGATGCAGTGACAGGAATGGAGGCAACAAATGTTTCGATTTATTAAAAAAAACAAACATGGAATGCTGATATCGGAATTATGTAGGCTGTTTACTGTAAAAAAACTGCTGATTGGAATATTGCTTACAAGTGGAATTGCTGTTTTTTCGGTATCGGATTCAATTTCATTAGAGTCAATTTATTTATCGAGGGAGTTTAAACAAAGCATTTGCGATCAGCTCCAGTTATCTTTGACATTTGATCGCTATAAGTCACTATATGTGATTGCAACAAGTCTTTGCACAGTAACGATGGTTCCGAGTGATATTAAAAATCATGTGCTGCCTTATATTAGGCAGCGATCAGATACGAATGAAATGATAGTATCAAGATTGATTTCAGTTGCATTGTATATTATAGTTGTGGTTATAATGGGATTTTTATTAGCGGGAATACTTCTTACACCATTTATGGTTATTGAAACAAGTGGCAGTACTTCGTATGGGATTTTTATGCCATTGATGAATCGGAAACTGGCATGGATTTATTTGGGAATAATGGCATTTAATCTTGCATTGTCTATTATTCCGGTATGCTATCTTGCAATTATAGTATCGATCTTTAGGTCAGACGGATATATTGCAATTGGAGCAGCCTTTTTTTCTTTTTATTTTTTGTTTTATTGTACCAATTCGTTGCCATGGATATTTTCTTACAGTACACTTAGTTCGCGGCCGGGAAATGCCTCTTATAGCGAAATGATATATAATTTCCTCTTTTTTAGTTGTTGTATGGTGTTGTCTGGATTAGGGGTAAAAAAGGCAATGGAAAGGAGGTTTGCCAGTGGAATGGATTAGAGAAGGAATCTTAATTGCTAAAATGCATTTTTTGTGTTGGAAGAAAGATTCGCGTGTGTGGCTTGTATTTATTGTATCCGCATTTCTGGTTGTAAAAACGTTAGGCGGAATAACAAAATTTGGGCTGCAATATCAAATGACAAGTACACCGTTTCTTCTTCCAGTGTTGTTTGCGGATAATTCGATTGCAAATGGTTTGGCAAAGATTATGCTATATTTTGCATTTATTGTTTTAATATGCAATGCACCATTTAAGGACGAACGGATTTGCTACATAATTGCCAGATCAGGAAGACGTGCATGGTGGTTAGGCGGAATTCTTTATAGTGTAGCGACATCATTTCTTTTTCTGCTATTTTTAATGATCGTAGCGGCAGGTACAATTCTTCCAGTATGTACATTAAAGCCATATTGGGGAACGGCTGTTAAAAGTCTTATAATAGCAAGTGGCGATATAAAGGCGCAGTATTTGGAGAGCAGTCTTCCAAGTGATGTCATAACACTTTTGTATCCACCGGCAGCACAAATGATTACATTTATAACGGTATGGTTGAACTTGATCTTTTTGTCACTTCTTATCTATTTTGTTAATGGCTGTAATGAAAAAATAAAGCTGGGAAGCATGGTAGCAGCCGCGCTGGTGCTGTTAGATCCAGTAATTAGGTGGATTGCCTATACCCCATCGAGGTTTTGGCTATATTATATTTCGCCAGTTAGTTGGAGCAGCATAGAAAATTGGACTATTGTAGGAAGTACACATCCGTTGAATGGACAGATTGTAGTATGCGCAAGTATCATTTTGAATCTGATTATGTTATGCCTTACATTTATAGTTGAAAAAAGAAGCATAGTGCAAAACAATCAGTAATTGACAAAATAAAAAGAGGTGAGAACTATGGCAGAAATTGTAGTTTGTGATATCAGCAAAAAATTTGGACAACAGGTTGTTTTGGATCACATATCAATGAAACTTTCGTCTCCACATATTTATGGACTTGTTGGCAGAAATGGTAGTGGAAAAACGATGCTGATGCGCCATTTATGTGGGTTTGTGCGTCCAGATAGTGGCAAAATATTGATTGATGGAAAGGTGTTAAATAAAGAAATTGAAAAACCAGAAAAACTAGGAATTATTATTGAGAATCCAGGATTTCTACCAGAGTATTCGGGTTATTATAATTTACATTTATTTGCTCTAATACAAAACAAAATTAAAAAGGAAGAAATTCGCGAGGCAATGCGCATAGTTGGACTTGATCCAGACAGTAAAAAACACGTAGGAAAATATTCGCTCGGAATGCGCCAGCGCCTTGGCATTGCACAGGCGATCATGGAGGATCCAGATATTCTTCTTTTGGATGAGCCGTTAAATGGACTTGACAACGAGGGTGTAGAAGAAATAAGAAAAGTACTGTTATCCCTGAAGGAAAAAGGAAAATTGATTATTTTGGCCAGTCATTCGAAAGAAGATATACAAATCCTTTGCGATACGGTATTTCGGATGGATCATGGGAAAATTATTGCGACGGAGACAAATTAAGCCGATGGGGACGGAAAGAGGCAGCAGAAAAGTAGGAAAAGCGAAGAGAATGAAGTACAAAATCTTTAAATATTGAGCTTCTGGTATTCTCTTGGTGAGACACCAAAATGCTTTTTAAAGATCTTAGAAAAGTGATATAGGTCTGGATAGCCAACAGAAATTCCAGCAGTGGAGGGAGATTGTCCGTAGACAGTCAAAAGTTCTGCTGCTTTTTCAAGTCGCAGTTGAATCAAATATTTCTGGGGAGAGATGCCCATGCGTTTTTTGAAAAGGTCAGACAGGTAGCTGCGGTTGATATTCAAGCGATCAGCGACCTGCTGGATCGTGATGCCATTGATATACTCAGCATTGATGCAGTTAATTGCCTTTTGCACATAATCAGTGTCAGATTTTGCATTGTCCAACAAGATACTAAAAAATTCCCACAGCTTTGCGCATAAAAAAGCAGTTCTGCCATTTTCCATTTTTTCGCACTGAAGCATTTCCTCAAAAATTTTGCCAGCACTTGGACAGTGAATGATCGGCTTTAAAAGCTGCTCAGGAACGGATTGGTCTGTTGTAAAGCCAATCCAAATATAGCGCCATGGCTTTTTCTGATCGGCTTCATAATAGGTTTTTTCGTATGGTGGGATTACAAAAATGTCCCCAGGCTTGACCGAGTAAGAGATGCCGTCGCGCTCGAAACGACCAAAACCATACACAATATAATGCAAAAGCCAGTGAGTACGCACACTCGGTCCAAAGAAATGACCGGGATCGCAAGTTTCACTGCCAAATTGCATGGGACTAAAATCTCTATAGTGTTGATCAATTATAATTTCACTTTTTATCATTTGATCGTGTTTTCCTTTCACTTGTAGTTTTTGCGGTTTGTTTTATCATTTTTATTTGTTTGTTTTGTTTACATTCATTTCTAACATAATAACAAGTTTTCCAGACAAAAATCAATCCCATTTTAAAAGAAATCTGTTAGAATGAAGATACACAGAAAGACAAGATGTTGGTAGCTTAAGATAGCTAGGAAACATCTTGATGGGTAGAAGAAATCAACTAAAAAAGAAAGGAAAACTACTATGAAAATTACTTTTATGGGTGCTGGAAGCACTGTATTTGCGCGAAATGTAATCGGAGATTGCATGTGTTCAGAGGTGTTAAGAGATAGCACATTTGCTCTGTATGATATCGACGGTGCAAGATTAAAGGAAAGCCAGACCATCTTGGAAGCGATGAGAGAGACGATGGGCGGCTATGGAAAGATTGAGTGTTATCTGGGCGTGGAAAACAGAAAAGAGGCCCTTCGAGGTGCCAATTTTGTTGTAAATGCAATCCAGGTTGGCGGCTATGATCCGTGCACAATCATTGATTTTGAGATTCCAAAGAAATTTGGTCTGAGACAGACAATTGCAGATACGCTTGGAATCGGTGGTATCATGCGTGCACTTAGGACCATTCCGGTGATGGATGATTTTGCAAGAGATATGGCAGAGGTTTGTCCAGATGCTCTGTTTTTAAATTATACAAACCCGATGGCTATGTTGACTGGCTATATGCTTCGCTACACACCGATTCAGACAGTGGGTCTATGCCACAGTGTTCAGGTTTGCTCAGAGACATTATTAAAGGAAGTTGGCATGGAAGACAAGTTGGAGGGAAGAAAAGAACTTATTGCAGGAATCAATCATATGGGTTGGCTTATTGAATTAAAGGACAAAAATGGTGTTGATCTGTATCCAGAGATCAAGTCACGTATTGGAGCAAAAATGGAAGATCCTGAATTTAAGGATAAGGTACGCTTTGATTATATTCGAAATTTTGGATACTACTGCACTGAGTCAAGTGAACACAATGCAGAGTACAATGGATTTTATATTAAGAGCAAATACCCAGAGTTAATTGATCGCTACAACATTCCACTAGATGAGTATCCGCGCCGCTGTGTCAACCAGATTGATGGTTGGAAGAAGGAATATGCCGAGTTGATGGAGAAGGGTGTGAAGGAACATACACGCTCACGCGAATATGCATCTCATATCATGGAGGCAGTTGTCACCGACAACGCATATCAGATTGGAGGAAATGTATTAAATACCAATCATTTAATTTCCAATCTTCCGGTAGAGGCATGTGTAGAGGTACCGTGCCTTGTCAATGGTTCCGGCATTCATCCGTGCGCAGTTGGATCTCTTCCGGTTCAGTGTGCAGCGATGAATATGACCAATATTAACGTGCAGCTTCTAACAATAGAGGCGGCAAGAACGCATAAGCTAGAGCATGTCTATCAGGCAGCAATGCTTGATCCGCATACTGGCAGTGAGCTTGATATTGACACGATTAAAAAGATGGTAGATGAGTTGATTGCAGCTCACGGAACGTATCTGCCGAAATTCCACTAATAATAAATGCTGTTGATACCAGGGTCTTAAGCTCAAAAATCTAATCGTGCAAGCACGAACGGCTTTTGGAGCTTTTGAAGTTGGCATCAAGTAGATAAAAGCCATGGGAGTCTATTTTCCCATGGCTTTCAATCATTTATCACAAGATTATCTTAGTCCATTTTCGGTGCATTTCCATTTAAGTAGGAGCACAGCAGACGGAAGGTATTTACTACACCGTCCTTGTGGGAGCGCTCATATCCGTGGGAAGCGTAAACACCGGCACCAATAAGACCGTGACGGGCATCCTTTCCTGCACTCAATGCAGCATCGGCATCAGAACCGTAGAACGGATAAATGTCAACAGCATAGTCAATGCTGTCTTTTTTTGCTGCATTTACAAGACCAGTTGTCACCTGATAATTGTAAGGACCGTGACCATCCTTTGCGCAGATGGATACCTGGCGCTCGGTACACTCAAGTCCATCGCCAACACATCCCATATCAACAGAAAGAAGTTCAGTAACATCTTCTGGAATGGAAGCACATGCACCATGACCAACCTCTTCAAATACTGTCATATGCTGATAAACCTTGCGAAGCGGTGTGATGTTATTTTCGCGGATATATTTTGCATAGCCAAGTAAAATTGCAGCGCTTAGCTTGTCATCGAGGAAACGGCTCTTGATGTAGCCAGAGTTGGTTACAACGAGATTTGGATCTGCACAGACAAAACAGCCGTTTGTGATGCCGAGTGCCTTTACGTCATCCTTGGAGGTAACAGGCTCGTCTAAGACAACCTCAACTGACTGGAATGTACGCTGTGTAGTAGAATATTCCTTATTTACATGAAGGGAAGCATCTGCCAGTTGGATGGTTCCCTCATAAATTTGTCCGTCGTAGGTGTAAACGCGGCAGTTATGAGCTTCTGCATTGTTTGCGTTAAATCCGCCTACAGGAGACAGACGTAAACGTCCGTTTGACTTAATCTCAGCGACAACGGCACCAAGTGTATCTACGTGAGCCATGGTAAGAATCGGATCACCCTCACCGCCGATCTCTGCAATTACGCCGCCTTTAACGGTACGCTTTGCGCTATAGCCAAGACGTGCGTACTCCTCTAACAGGTAGTCGGTCACTTTTTTTGTGAAACCAGATGGACTGTCAATTGCCATCAGCTTTTCTAATTGTTCCATGATGTAATCAAGATACTGATTCATGATTTTTCTTTTCTCCT
>ERZ1673738.1079-NODE-1079-length-43681-cov-7.287466_pt1 | contig 43681 bp, 37 predicted proteins | sample MGYA00580198_ERZ1673738 | MGnify/ENA primary metagenome ERZ1673738 (study PRJEB41218, sample SAMN15661784) | gut metagenome | host: Homo sapiens | place: Canada: London | collected 2015-08-20/2019-03-30 | study: EMG produced TPA metagenomics assembly of...
TTATGGGGACGACTATCTCAAGGAGCTAGAAAATGAATGACCAGCAAGAGCCAACAGTAACCTGAAACACTGGATAAATTACGGACGCTCATTAGACGATGAACTCAGTGGAAGTAAATTGAGTTTCGGTGAAAGGACGAACCGCATTGGATCAAAACAACATAACTGAAACATGGTGGTATATGAAAAGTACATTTACCGTAGCAATCACGACGATTGCAATCTTCTTGGGCTGCATCTCGCCTGTAATGGCGGGACGGGAAATCGTTCCTGCGGATGTCACGGTCAAGGTGCAGTATCAACTGAAGATGGACGGTTACAATTCATGGACGACAACGAACGCTTCCTTGAGGGGAGCGGTCACGGAATCCATGATGATCGGCCAGCTTGCAGCCAGACATCCCAACGGACAGATTCGCATTCTGTCGGCATCCTATGGCAAGACTGTTGCCCATACTGTCCGCTACCAGATGAAGAGGGGAAAGTCTGCCTGGACGAACGGAACCGTTACATTGAACAATGCCTTGACTGAATCAATGGCAAGGAATCAGCTCAAAGCGAAGTTCCCCGGAGCATCCATCCGAATCCTGAGCTTCGTAAAAAAGAAATGACAGAGGAGAGTTCCCATGCGATTACCCGTAGCGGAAGACAGGAATTGTTTTACGACAAGGCTCAAGTACAGACTTGAACCGAAGAAGCTGGCTCAACAGCGGTTTGACAGTTGGCGGGAATGTGAAGAGCCATATCGAATGCAGAGAAGTGTAATTACCAGTATCAATGGGTTTTATCTGATCCACCGCATGGTAATGATACCTTACCCACCTCCGATATGGTTTGCCAAGTCGAAACTGCGTCCCGATCAGATCGCCTACCTTGAGAAACGCAGAACGGAAGCTGCTGAATGAATCAAAAAAAGAACACTCTGTCAACCGGGACACTCACAGCGAGTGCCCCGGTCTGGTTTATGCCTTGAATCGCAGATGACACTTGGGACAGTGATACAATCCGATCACGTTTTCATCGATCAGCTTGCCAGCCTGAGCACCGAGCAGACCTCCGGAAGTGACACCCCAGAGGAGATTCAGGATTCCACCGGCAACAGCTCCAATGGTCGTGCCGACAACTCCCAACGCGCTCCCGGCACGGGCACCGCGAACCATGCCGACAATCACGACAGCCCCTCCAGCGGTAATCCCGGTTGCGGTTCCAACCGTACTGGCCCGATGAAGCGGGTTGGCAATCGATGCACAATTCGGACAAAAGACTTTCGCCATAGTAACGACTCCTTCTTTCAGTTGATAAAACCGGCGACCGAAGCCGCCGGGGTGCGAGGTACTCTGTCGTTTGCACCACTTCCGACAGAGGGCGTGCCAAGGGTGAATACCCGTGGACTATCTTTTCCACAATTCCGCCGGTTTGCCGTCCAGTCCGAACAGTCGGGTCAGACTGCGGTAGCACTGGTCGGCACGGGCGGGACTGTACTTCTTGGCGGTTTCAGTAAAGGCGTTCAACAAACTCCACCGGGTCGGCTCGGCGAACTCCTCATGTCGGGGATGTTTGAACTCCTTCCAGACAGTCAGAATATCGCACGACGGAATCGCCTGACGTTCCGCCGCCACCACCAGCGAAGCACGAACTTCATCATCATCGAGTTCATCGATCTTCAACTCCTCTGCTACGTTTTCCAAAGTCAGAAACTCCAGTTCCAGAGCGTTCACCGCTTCCAGAACCAGACCGTTCAGTTCGATCCGGGAGGTATGCCGACGCTTCAGAACCGTACTTCCTCCGAAGCACAAATTACTGCACACGTGGACACTGATCCCAGCGGACAATCCAACCGCAATTGTGCGGTCATGGCTGTTGCGGATGCCAATACAGCGGCTCCACTCCATGCTCGAACTTTTGTTGATCCGGATCATGCCGAACATCCGCTGTCCATCACGGGCCAGACCGTACTGCTCGTCAAGGATCGTCCAGCGATGCGCTTTCACAACATCCGTTACAGCATCGATCACCTCGCTGTGAGGAACAGGCTTCCAGCTCGCGGTAGCGGTCGGAGTCGGAATCATTGCAATCTCGTCACGTCCGACGAACTTCCCTTCACACATCGTCAGTCCCATCATCTCACCTCCATTTTTTCAGATGCCACTGTCTGCAACGATTCCAATACGGACACTCGCCGCAGGCAAACGATGTTTCATTGGGCAGGAACACGCCTTTGTCAATCGCATCCTGCGCCCGGTTTGCCAACGCCTCGAAGCGCCGGAAGTCATGAAAACCGCGACTGGTGTAGTGGCTTTCACACCCCGGATTCTTCGTCTTGGTGATGACATCAAACCGAAAGAGCGGAGCCGTACCGTTCTGCTTCTCATAAGCGTAGCTGAATACCGTTGCTTGAAGATCGCGGTCAGCCTTGCCAGCAGGCCAGCGACTCGCCGAGGTTTTCCAGTCCACGATACAGGCATCCCGTCCATCCTGAACGATGAGATCGAACTCGCCGATCAGGGGCTTGTCCAGTCCGGGAACATCAACCTTGAATGCCTGCGCCACACCCTTGATCGTGTAGTAGTCCGTCCAGTTCGCCAACGCCGCATCCAGCATTTTCGTTGCAAGAGCGATCAGAGAGTCAAAGTTCTCGCCCTCCTTGTAGATCAGATTCGGCGTCGCTTCGGCTTCGATTCTGAACGCCTCCGAGAAACGCTCCACAAGCTCATCCTGCCGCAGAGAGTTTCCCATCATACATTCCCACGCCTGAGCGGTCAACGCCGCATGAAACGCCTTGCCGAACGGAAAGCAGACCGAAGTCCGTTCGACCTCGGCCTGATCCACGTAACGGTACATGAATTGCGCCTGACAGACGTTGAGGTACGTATTCAACGCCGAATACGACCAGTGTGGTTCCTTCCGCAGTTCGTCAATGGTCGCCATCACGCCGCCCTCCATTCATTGATCTGATTGGAGCACTGCTGACGGGACAACTGACGCACATCCGGAACTTGGAATCGGGCTGCGATCTGCTGCGGAGTCACGCCACGCTGACGAGCCAGATCAAGCAGATACGAGAGCTGCTTCGGGCTCGCCGGGCCGTCGTTCTGACGGTCTCCTGCCCTCCTGCCTTGAGGAGCGTTTTTCGGCCCGTTTGAAGCAGGATAAGTGCCGTAATTACGGGGATCGTTTCCGTGCAGTTCCGCTTCGACCGAGTTCCGTACCAGATCGAAGGTTTCATGAATACGGGCTTGGAGAGCTTCCCCGGACAAGCCGTCCGGAAGTTCAACCTCGACCGAAGCATGATAGCTCTGGCTCGAATACTCTTCTCCGGCGGGAACCTTCTTGGAATACGACGCATTGAGTTTCAACATTTTGACTTCTCCTTTCCGGGATCATTCCCAGTTGTTGATATAGCTGTTATAATTCTGTACGGCATTCCGGTAATTTTCATTGCTGGACACTTCCATACTGGCATCGGTCAGAAATTCCTTCCCGTCATCGCCATAATGGATGTAATAGGCCAATGCAATAGCCTCCGCCTCATGTTCAGGCATTTCAATTTCAAACTCTCCGCGGAGAGCATTGACACGTCCGCAGTTGTGTCCCATATCCTCATCCGCGTAAAGCAGAATGAAATCCACATGTTCCGCCAAAGCTCTCAGCCAGCCTTCAGGCATACTCCAGGCAGTTTGGAACTCTGGCAAGCAGTCCCCTGCCTCTTCCCCATTGTCCACATTCCATTTTGTTCCCCAATGGCTGACCCGCCAATCATACCAGTCCGGAAAGCCGAACTTCTGGCGGTTATAGAGAGCCAAAGCCATTGACACAGAAATGCCCTTATCCAGACATTGCTGCAAGAATGTATCCAAAGTCGAATTCACAATCTCCGGGAAAACAAATCCCGAAGGCAGCTTGTCATGCTGCGGAGATGAGATGTTCAGCGTTTCAGGCATCGGCAGCAGAATATTGAAATCGATACGGTTTGTCTTTGGATTGACGGCAACGTTTCTAAACTTGTTCATATCGCTGATATGCTGAAATTTGCATGTTACCCAATTCGGCATTTTTCTCTCGCTTTCTTTATAATGCAAAACGCTCCGGACAAGGCAATTCCCTGTCCGGAGCGTTTTGTTGTTGCTGGTCTATTGGCTGTCAGATCGCCATCTTGATCCGTTCGATGGCACGTTTGGCGAGGATAAAATCCCGTTCCTTCTGCTTCTGTTTGAGCACAGCCTCCTTGACCTTGCGGGTCAGTACACCGGTTTCATCGAGCAGCAGCTTGAGCCTGCCGCGCAGTTCGTCGATTCCGTGATTCAGCTCCTCCATCGGATCGACCGCTTCGGGAACAGGTTCCGGGTTACGAACGACCGTCTGCACAGGGGCGGACACGACTCTCATTTCATTGTTTTCCATTTTGGGTTCCTCCGTTTGAGTTTGAATGGGTTTGGGTTCCTGATTCTGTTTTTGAGGCTGATATAACGGTATCGTGATATAACGTCCCATTCCTCCGGTTGCAAGGATCGGGAAATGTCCGTCACCCGCTTCAATCTTCGTATGTCCCTCCGATAACAGCCGAAGAAGCACGTGCTTATTGAGTTTGATCGAAACATCGTTCCAGTTACCGATGAACTCCGCTGCTATGCTGGTGTGCATTTCGCCAGCGAGAATGTTCAGATACCCCGGTTCGCTCTGGTACAACTCCACAGGATTATGCGGAGGCTGATCGGGTACGTTCTTGAGGAAGATTTCAAGCTGCTGACCGCGTTCCGGCAGAAACGATACCGAACGTACCAATGCCTTCTGCGAGGGGATAACCTGTTTCCAGTTCGGATAGTTCCCCTCCAAACCTTCCGCATACCAGACCCAGTGTTCCGTTTCGATGCGGCACATCTTCCCGGTTCTGTCCGTCCACGTGCAGAGCGTACCGGATTCCGTTGTTTTGGTCTGCATCAGAGCCAACGGAAGCGGTATCGTGAAGTCATCCACATTCAGCGGAACGTAGATGTTCAGCAGTTCCCTGCCGTTGGTCGTAGTGATCCCCTCCCGGCAGAGGTTGATTCCCTGCAAGACCTTGCGCGGATTGTTCCGGTCCACAAGCGGAGCTGCCGCAGCAAACAAAGCGACAAAGTCCTTCGGAAGTTCGCTGACAGAGCAGTGTTCACCCTCATCGGGAACCCGCCACTCCACACCGGACATCGGAAACAGAGTTCTTTCCCCAACGCGCAGAGTTCCTTCGTTGTCTTCGATCTCCAGCACCTTGTTCCGGTATCCGCGCACCGCATCCCGGAACTCATCGAATCCCACAATACAGTGGAATTCGACTGTACCAGCGCATGCCGTTCGGAACGTCATCTGTTCAGACGGAGAACGGGTGCTGAAACAGACCTTGCCATCCCTGCATTCGATCAGCAGAGATTTATGCTCCGGAACCGGAGACATCCGGCTGATCAGTTTCCCAAGCGCGATCAACGCTCTTTCCAATTCATTTTTGTTCATTTCAATCTTCATACACAACCTCCATGATGTTGAAAATAACAAGCCCCTCCGATCCCGAAAGACCGGAAGGGCCGTTGATAAGGTTCAGGCCGATATCCTCAGCCTGCTGTCACGGGGTTATATATACGTGAAATTGGAATGAAATACACTGATAAAATAAGAACAATCCTATGCAGAGAATAACTCTGACACCGTGTTTTTGAGCTCAACTAACCACGATCAAGGAGAAAAGCCATGACTGAATCCCACCCATTGCAAAGCGTTATCCACAACATCATCGAACGCTATCTTGGCAGGTATGAATCCGTATCTGTTGGAATCTATCGGTTCCATGCGATCAATGGCGGAGAGTTCTCCAAATACCTGAACTCTCTTAAGATCACCTTGAGCAGAAAAGCATTCATCCCGACTTACTGCTGGCATTATGATCCATACGGAGAACGCTACATCCTTTTCCTTTTCATCTGCAATGGATACGGACGATACGACCTTGCCGATCTTCTGTCTGTAATCAAGCGTCTTTGGAGTTGCCACTCCATGAGTCCTGTTGAACAGATGGACTGTATTCATATCACAGTAAACAACTCAATAGAAATGATAAGGCATCTGGATCAACGGATTCTGAATCTGACAGAATCACAGTTCTGTAATGAACGAATACCACATCAGCGGAGCTACGGAACTTCTCAAATGATATGAGCTTATTTCTCAAGAAACGCTTTTGTCATATCCTCTGGAAGATTGAGGAAACGGTTCAAAGTGCAATTCCAAAGTGCAAATCTTGCACTTTAGAGGAAGCGGCAGTACTGGAGTTCTTGTCCCAGAACCCACATGCGACACAGAAAATGATCGTTGAGAAAATTGGGAAATCAGAGCGAACCGTGAAGTCCCTGACAAAAACATTGCAAGAAAAGAATCTTCTTACTCGTAGAAACGGAAAACGTAATGGGGTGTGGGAAGTTCAACAATAGACATGAAGATTGATAACTGGATATATTACTGTTGTAATGGTTGACCAGCCAGATACGATTGATAGATATACTCCGGATTTTCAAAGAACATGCTGCTGTTGTAATCATCCAGTCGGTCGGCTATCCAGGAGTTGTAAACTTCGATCAGTGCATCGGAAAAGTCAATCCCTTTTGCTTGAGAAACCTCAATGATCAAGCGTTTATAGACTTTGCCAATATCAAAAATGGAAGGAACAGTATAACGGCAGGCTGCGACATTATCGAAGGTTCCCTGCGGTATATGGTATTTCTCTGTCAGATTGTCGATCAGCTTCTCCATATTCTCGCTGTGATAGATGTCTGCCAGCTCCAGCAGATGACGAATTTCAGCAATCCCGAGAGCGTTTACGACTACACGCCGATGATTCTTTGTCTTCCGCCCAATCGCTTCGATCAGTGAACAAACAAAGAAAAGATCGTTTCCCTGACGGTCTTCACGTCCGGTCATCGTGTGACCTCCTTGCTTTCCAAGAAAGTCAAACAGGATAACACTCTCGGGGTGCAAAACGTAATCTGATGAGTTGGATGCTTGAATTTTGCCAATACCCAGAATTGTTCTCTGGTGAGGATTCCGCTGATGAAATCGGCAACATAGTTCCATATCTGATCGTTGGCCATCGCGCCAGCTACGATGTCATGAGAATGCGGAGTTCCGTTCCGGCAGGCTACGATGAAGTCAAGCCACTCCTCCGTCATCTGATCGAAACTCAGAATATCCAAATCAGGATCAGGTGTATATTCATAAAAACTGACAACAGGGGTGTCGAACCGCCTTGACCAGCGTTCTGCTTGTGACAACAACTCCGTACAATAGAAACCGGGACCGAAATCTTTATTATTCCGGCTCGGTTTTATTTCCGGAGTCCGTATTTCACAATATCCGCCGTGGTAGACAATCATTGCGACCTTTCCTGTTCAGCAACTCTTCAGTTTATATCTTCTCTAAAATCTTGAACACGTAAAATATATCATCCATGGAGACATTTGCAAATCAAGGTTTGACTTTTACTGACGGAGCCATTATAGTAAAAGTATCATCGTTGGGAACCATGAAAGTTCTTTGAAATGGTAACAAATGGTAATTTTACCATATTGACGAGGTATAGGTACAGGAAGACGGAGTCAGAAAAGAGGGTGCCATCAGGTGTCATTTTCAAGGTGCAAACGCCAGAAATTACCGTTTGAGCCAGCTTTTTTCGCCTGTGTGAAAGTGGCCAAATTCGCCACTTTTGAGCTCAAATCTTCCTGATTGGAAACAATTTGAGGTGCGAAAAAATCTTCGGACGTTCCAGCTGCCGGAGCCATTTTTTACCTCCGTTTTCCCGTGATTCAGCCTCAAATTCAGCATTGATCTTCCCTTTTGGAAGCCTGTCGCATCTCTTGATAAGATGCTCTCAAACAGGTCGAATAAGTGGATTATAAGGTGCCCATAAGGAGGCAATAAATTACTACCGACTCCGAATCTTTCAAGTCGCTCCCCTATTCATTTTGACCAGCGATCCAACCTCACGGCTCTATAACGACGATTGAGCCACCTACTCTACCGCTGAGCTATGCCGGAACGTTGATGGGACTGATGAAAGTGATGAAAAATGTTGGTCTGCCACATCACATTTTCATTTACTGAAAAAGATCATACTCCTTCCAGCGGCCAGCCGACAGCAGGAAGGAAAGCTTAATCACGGCATTTGAGAACCGCCGTTGATTTTTCGATTGAACTTTAAATTTGTTCTAAAGTATGACACGAAATGTGACACCGGAAGAGAGCATGTTGGCAGTGCTAACTAATTGTATATACAGATTACTGCAAATTAAATTGGCGGAGTTCCTCTCTTCCCACCAGTTTTTCTATGGAGAGTAATTGATTGTCCGCAACTTATAACAGATGTTTTTCCGCCATACTTGAAAAGAACGGTATCTGCAATTATACTATTTCATTTTAATATAACACAGGAGAAAAAACAATGGGAACCAAACCGACAGTTCCGGTCAACTGCCTGTTTCAAGGATGTTACAATCCTGAATTCGAAGCGGAAATCCGTAAATGCAAGGACAAGTGTTACAAGTACAATCAGCTGAATCCCAATGACCGGGAGACTCAACGGAAAATGCTGGCTGAAATCCTGGGAAAAATGGGAGAAAATGTAATTTTCACCCCGCCGTTCTGGTGCGACTACGGATATAATATTTTCGTCGGGGATTATTTTTATGCCAACCACAACCTGATTATCACCGACGGAGTGAAAGTATCGTTCGGCGATCATGTTTTCATCGCCCCGAACTGCTGTTTCACAACCGCCGAACATCCCATCGATCCCGAACAGCGCAAAGCCGGTCTCGAAATCGCCAAACCGATCACCGTCGGCAACAATGTCTGGATCGGAGCCGGAACCACCGTCCTTGCCGGCGTAACCATCGGAGACAATTCCGTCATCGGAGCAGGCAGCGTAGTTTCAAGGTCCATACCGGAGCATGTCGTCGCCGTCGGTGTCCCCTGCCGTGTGATGAGGCAGATCACCGAGGAGGACAAATACCGCTATCCGCGTTACAAGGGAAACTGAACCGGCATTCACAGGAAAAAACAGCAAGGAGGCCAGGATGCAATACACGAATCATTATCAGTCGCCGCTCGGCGGCATTCTGCTGGCAGGCGATGAAACCGGCCTGACAGGGCTCTGGTTTGACGGAGAAAAATATTTTGCCGATCATCTTGACCCGGAGCATGTCGAAAAAGACCTCCCACTTTTCAGGGAGACAAAGCGGTGGCTTGATATTTATTTCTCCGGGTCCGAACCCGGTTTCATGCCGCCGCTTCATATGACCGGCTCCCCTTTTCAGCTTGCGGTCTGGGAAATCCTGCGTAAAATTCCTTACGGCTCTACCACGACCTACGGAGAAATCGCGCGGATGATCGCCGCACAAAAAGGGCTGCACCGAATGTCGGCACAGGCAGTAGGGGGTGCGGTCGGACATAATGAAATCTCCATTATCGTCCCCTGCCACCGTGTTGTCGGGGCAAACGGCAGTTTAACCGGATATGCGGGAGGAATCAGTAAAAAAGCAAAGCTGCTTGCCCTGGAAAAGGCGGATATGAGGCATTTCCATATTCCGGAAAAAGGCACGGCTCTATAACGGACGGCATTTGAAATCCTTCCATCGGCAGATTCCCGAACAGCTTATTTTTTCCGAAAGATTGCTCTTTTCTTTTTGAATATCACGGCACAAGAGTGTAATTTACTTGTCTGTATATTTTTAAACAAGAAAGGAAAGATATCATGCTTGAAAAACTCCAGACCAATCCGAAATTCCAGAAAAGACGCGGCCCGGTTGTCCTGATGATCATGGACGGCGTCGGCATCGGCAAATACAAAGAAGGCGATGCGGTTCTTGATTCGCCGACACCTTTCCTCCACAAGCTCATGAAAGAGCTCCCTTTCACTACACTCAAGGCGCACGGAACGGCGGTCGGACTGCCCAGCGACGACGACATGGGCAACAGTGAAGTCGGACACAACGCAATGGGATGCGGACGCGTTTTCGCTCAGGGTGCGAAACTGGTCTCCGAAGCAATCGCCTCCGGGAAAATGTTCGAAGGCGAAACCTGGAAGAAAGTCATTGCACAGGCAAAGAACGGCGGCACGCTTCATTTCATCGGACTCTTTTCCGACGGCAATGTCCACAGCAATATCGCGCACCTCAAGGGAATGCTCGACAAAGCCAAAGCCGAGGGAATCACAAAGGTCCGTCTCCACATTCTTCTCGACGGACGCGATGTTCCCGAAACCTCCGCCCTCGACTATATCGATCCTTTTGAAACCTACCTGAAAGAGCTCGGACCTGATTTCAAAATCGCTTCCGGCGGCGGACGCATGGTCATCACGATGGACCGTTACGGCGCAAACTGGGACATGGTCCGCAAGGGCTGGGAAACTCATGTGCAGGGCAAAGGAAGAATGTTCAAAAGCGCGCATGAAGCCGTTGAAACGCTTCGCGCGGAAACCAAGGCGATTGACCAGGACCTGCCGCCGTTCGTCATCTCCGAGGACGGAACGACGCCTGTCGGTCCGGTCAGGGACGGTGACGCCGTAATCTACTTCAACTTCCGCGGGGACCGTGCGATTGAGATCAGCCAGGCGTTCGATCAGGGAGCTGAATTCACTCATTTCGACCGCGGCGCCAAGCCGGATGTTCTTTACGCCGGCATGATGGAATACGACGGAGACCTTCATATTCCCAACAACTATCTGGTGAATCCGCCGGAAATCGACCGCACGCTTGCCGAATATCTCAGCGTTTCCGGCGTGAAGCAGTTTGCGATCAGCGAGACTCAGAAATACGGGCATGTGACCTATTTCTTCAATGGCAACCGTTCCGGCAAATTTGAAAATGAAGAATATCTTGAGATTCCCTCCGACGTTGTCCCGTTTGAACAGCGCCCGTGGATGAAGTGCGCGGAAATCACGGATGCTGTCGACAAGGCGATCGAGAGCGGCAAATATGACTTCATCCGTCTCAACTACCCCAACGGCGACATGGTCGGGCATACCGGAATCTATCAGGCGGTCCAGGTCTCCATGGGAGCGCTGGACCTCTGCCTTGAGCGTGTTTACAATGCGGTGAAAAAAGCCGGCGGCATCCTTGTCGTTACAGCAGACCACGGCAATGCCGACGACATGTATGAACACGACAAAAAGGGTGAAGTCAAATACAACAAGGACGGTTCTCCGAAACGCAAGACCAGCCATTCCCTGAATCCGGTTCCCTGCTTCATCTTCGATCCGGAAAGCAAAGGCGAATATTCTCCGGTCCTGAATCCGGGGCTCGGTATCAGTTCCATCGCCACAACCTGCATGGAACTGCTCGGATTCGTTCCACCCGCCGATTATGACAAATCCATCGTCGATATGGCGAAATAACGGAAGGAAGAAATCATGGCTGCACCGCTTCTGCTGATCGACTCCTATTCCCAGATTTATCGCGGGTATTATGCGATACGCGCGCTTACAACCGCTCAGGGAATACCGTCCAATGCGGTGTTTGCCATGACGAAACTTCTGATGAAACTCAAAGAGGAATACGAAGGCTATGAAGGCGCGTTCGTATTCGACAAGGGGCGCCCGGCGCAGAGAATGGCGCTCGCCCCCGCCTACAAAGCGAACCGCCCGCCGATGCCCGACGACCTCCGCAGCCAGCTGGAAATCATACGGGATATGATTCATGCTTTCGGCTGGAACATCATCGAATGGGATGGGTCGGAGGCGGATGACCTGATCGCGGCAGCGGCGGCAAATTTCACAGACCGCAAGGTTCTGATCGTCTCCTCCGACAAAGATATTTCGCAGGTGATCGACGAACGGGTCGAGATGCTCGTGCCGGATCATGACGGTAAAGGTTTCACCAGGCGCGGAATAGAAGAAACCGTTGCAAAATTCGGCGTAAAGCCTTCCGCAATCGTGGATTATCTTGCACTGATCGGGGACAGTTCCGACAATATTCCCGGAGTCGAAGGAGTCGGTCCCAAGACAGCCGCCGCTCTCCTGAACCAGTTTAATTCCATTGACGATATGCTTGCAAGAGTAGATGAAATCAAGCGTGAATCCCTGCGAGAAAAGATCAGGGCGTCCGCCGAGGTCATGCGCCTGAATCAGAAATTGATTCTTCTGGACAAGACGATCCCGGAAGGTCTGGCGCTGACGGAAGACTCTTTCCGCCGGAATCTTCCGGATTACCGGAAGATCACCGAACTGGCTTCCAGAATGGAACTGAAAAGCATTCTGAGAGAGTTGGAGAAACAGGCGCCCGCCGTCCCGGTTCCGCCGCAGGAAACGCAATCAACACAGCTTGAATTCAATTTCTGACCGCTGACCGAAGATAAAAAATCTCCATTGCGGATTCTGCCGTCAATGGAGATTTTTCAGTATTTTCAAAACAATATTATAATTCTCTGTTCCGGATTACTTTGCAAATGAGAGATATGCGGCGGTTTCCCCCGGAGTCCTGCCGGAACGCTTCGCATAGTCCGCAAGCTGGTCGTCACCGATTTTTCCAATGCTGAAATACATCGCTTTCGGATGCGCAAAGTACATGCCGCAGACCGAAGCTCCCGGCTGCATCATATAACTTTCCGTCAGTTTCATTCCGAACTTCCGCTCTACATCCAGCAGACGGAATATCTCCGCCTTGAGTGCATGATCCGGCGCCGCCGGATAGCCGGGGGCGGGACGGATACCGCGGACCTTCCCGCGGAGAATGTCGGACAAAGAGACGACCTCATTTTGCGCGTATCCCCAGAACTCGCGGCGAACCCGCAGGAACAGATATTCCGCAAAAGCTTCCGCCAGACGGTCCGCAAGTGTCTTGACGAGGAGCGCGGAATAATCGTCGCCTTGATCCATGTAACGCTTTCCGAGCTCATCCGCTCCGGCGCACGTCACGGCGAAGAATCCCATCCACGACTGGAAGCCGGAACCTTTCTGCGGCAGATAATCCGCAAGGGAAAGATTCGGATTTTTTGTATTTTTCTTCAACTGCTGGCGAAGCATCGGCAGACGCGCCAGCACCTCCGTGCGCGAAGAATCCCGGTAAACTTCGATGTCATCCTGAACGGAAACAGCCGGATAAAGCCCGGCGGAGGCGGAACAGCGGAACAGTTTTTCCATACGGATTTTTTCCAGCAACGCCCGTGCATCGCGCATCAGTTCCTCGCGGGTATGCGCCGCGGCTTCCGTGTCGATCTCCCAGGTATTCAGGAACATATCCCAGTCGATATACGGAATGATCTCCTCCAGCGGTTCACCGGCGAGATCCGTGATTCCCGGATGTCGCGGCATTTCATTCGGCGTGACGGACCAGTCGGGACGGAAAGCATTCGCACGCGCTTCCTCCAGCGAAAGCAGAGGAGCATGCTTCTCCCCGGATTTCGCGCGGATCGCCGCGTATTCCGCCTGTGTTTCAGCAATGAACTCATCCCGCGTGTCCGGATTCATCAGCGCATTGACCAGCAGGACTCCCTGCGAAGCATCAGCAGCATGCACCACGGGACCGCTGTACTGCGGCTGGACTTTGACGGCGGTATGCGCCTTTGAAGTGGTCGCCCCGCCGAGAAGCAGTGGAATCTTCATCCCCCGCCGCTCCATTTCGGCGGCAATCGCAACCATCTCATCCAGAGACGGCGTAATCAGTCCGCTCAATCCGATCAGATCGGCTTTTTCCTTCTCCGCAGCATCGAGAATGGTCTGCATGGGAACCATGACACCGAGGTCGATGATCTTGTAATTGTTGCACTGGAGCACCACGCCCGCGATGTTCTTGCCGATGTCGTGCACATCCCCCTTGACGGTGGCAATCACAATCGTTCCGTTGGAGGACGCCGCGCCGGAATTGCCTTTGCGTGCTTCGATGACGGGCAGAAGTTTACCGACAGCCTTCTTCATCACACGCGCGCTTTTCACGACCTGCGGAAGAAACATCTTGCCTTCTCCAAAAAGCTTGCCCACCTGCTTCATGGCAGTCATGAGAGGGCCCTCGATGATCTCCACTGGATTTTCAAAGACGCCGAGCGCCTCGTCCATATCAGACTCAATGAAAGCATCGTCGCCCTTGAGCATCGCATGACTGACCCGTTCCTGAAGCGGTTCGTTCCGCCAGTCAAGGGAGTGGTCTGCCTGTGCGGACGAGGCGTTTTTTCCGTATTTTCCGGCGACTTCGATCAATTTCTCCGCCGCATCGGGATGGCGGTTCAGGATCACATCCTCGGCGGCTTCCCGGAGGTCCGGGGGCAGGTCCTCATAAATCGCGAGCTGTCCCGGATTCACGATTCCCATGTCCATGCCGTTGCGGATCGCATGATAGAGAAATACGCTGTGAAGAGCCTCGCGGACAGTATTATTGCCGCGGAAGGAGAACGACACATTGCTGACACCGCCGCTGATCCTGCAAAGCGGCATCGCCTCTTTGATCGCCTTGACCGAATCAATAAAATCCTTCGCATAGTTGTCATGCTCTTTCATGCCTGTGGCGACGGCAAATACGTTCGGATCGAAAATGATATCCTCCGGCTTGAAACCGGCTTGCTCCGTCAGCAGCCGGTAAGAACGTTTGCAGACCGCAAGCCTGCGCTCAAGGGTATCCGCCTGCCCGTTTTCATCAAATGCCATAACGAGCACCGCCGCACCGTAGCGCCTGATTTTGCGCGCTTTCTCAAGAAACGGCGCCTCGCCTTCCTTGAGGCTGATCGAATTGACCGCACATTTCCCCTGCACACATTTCAAACCCGTTTCGATGACCTCCCATTTGGAAGAGTCGATCATGACGGGGACGCGGGCAATATCGGGTTCGGAAGTCGTGTAGAGCAGAAACTTTTTCATTGCTTCCGGAGAATCGAGCATCGCATCGTCCATGTTGACGTCGATGATCTGCGCACCGTTCTCAACCTGGCTCCGCGCGATATGGACGGCTTCCTCGTAACTGCCCGCCTTGATGAGATTCAGGAACTTCCTGGAGCCCGCCACATTGGTCCGTTCGCCGACATTGACGAAGTTGGTGTTTTCCGTGACGACCAGCGGATCAAGTCCGCTCAGCCGGAAATATTTTTTCACATCCGGCACGCGATGCCCCGGAATCCCCTTGACCGCATCCGCAATCGCCTTGATATGCGCCGGAGTCGTGCCGCAGCATCCGCCGACAATATTCAGCAGGTTCGATTCCGCAAACTCTTTGAGGATGCCTCCCATCATCTCAGGAGTCTGTGCATAACGCCCGAACTCGTCGGGCAGTCCCGCATTGGGATGCGCGCTGATCATGAACGGCGCCTTTGCCGCAAGTTCCGCGATATGGGGACGCATTTCGGTTGCGCCGAGCGCACAGTTGAAGCCGATGGTCAGTAGATCGGGCGTATGCGAAACCGAAATCAGAAACGCCTCGACGTTCTGCCCCGTGAGCATGCGCCCGCTGGCGTCGCTGACTGTCCCGGAGATCATGACCGGCATGCGGAGTCCGCGCTCCTGAAGCGTGGATTCGATCCCGTAGATCGCCGCCTTGCAGTTCAGCGTATCGAATATGGTTTCGATCAGCAGAATGTCCGCCCCGCCATCGATCAGCCCCGCCGCGGCGACTCTGTAAGTTGCCGCAAGTTCATCGAACGTGATATTGCGCATGGAGGGATTGTTGACGTCCGGCGACATGGAGGCAGTGCGTCCGGTCGGCCCCATGGACCCCGCCACGAAACGCGGTTTGCCCGGATTGAGCCGCGTATAGGCATCCGCCGCTTTCCGCGCGACAGCCGCTCCGGCTTTGTTCAGCTCGTAAACAAGATCCTGAAGCCCGTATTCCTCCTGCGAAACGGCGTTCGAGTTGAAAGTATTGGTCTCGATGATATCCGCGCCGGCTTCAAGATACGCATTATGGACCTTCAGCACCGCTTCGGGGCAGGTCATGCAGAGCACGTCGTTGTTGCCCTTGAGTTCTTTCCTGAAAGATGTGAAATGATGTCTGCGAAAGTCTTCCTCCGTAAGCCCCTGCGCCTGAAGCATGGTGCCCATTGCGCCGTCCAGAATCAGGATTCTTTCACGGAGCGCGGCATGAAGAAGATCCATATTCATATGTTTTTTCATTGCTGAACCCGGTATTGTTGTATTTCATTCCTGCTTATCGTAAGCGTGTACTATATTGCATAATCGCGGTTTTTCCAAACTTAAACGGGGAAAAGGCTTGATTTCGCTCAAATTTATGGCATAGTTCCCTGCAACAATCAAAAACAGAAAGGCGGAAAACAAGATGGATGCGGCAAATCTGATTGCGGAACTCAACGGAAAATTCAAATCGGAAAGCATTTTCTTCGGTACATGGAAAGATTCCTCCCTGCCGACGGCATTTATTTCCAATCAATACTGCAAAGGCGCGGTATCTCCCTACGGCGCACATGTCCTCTCCTATGTCCCGAACGGGGAAAAGGACCTGCTCATGGTATCGGAACTCAGCGCATACGAGCCGCCGAAAGCGATTCGCGGCGGAGTGCCCGTCTGCTGGCCGTGGTTCGGACCGGCGGCAAAACCGATGCACGGCGTTGCGCGCATTCAATACTGGAACATGACGGCTGTCAGGAAAGAGAGCGACGGCTCCGATACGGTCGTATTCAGCCTTTCCATTTGCGAACCGCATCGTCTCGACGCCGTTTTTGAAGTCAACTTCGGCGCAAAACTTTCCATGAAACTGATCACGGTCAATCAGGGGGACAGCGCCTATTCCCTCGGCGGCGCACTCCACACCTACTTCTCCGTCGGGGAGATCGAAAAGGTCACGATCTCCGGGCTCGGCGGCTCCACCTACTGCGACCGCGCAGGCGGTGGAAACATTCCCGGCTGTCTCTGCAAAGGTGACTTCGGTTTCACCGCCGAAACGGACAATATTTACGCATCGAATGCCGCGGTTACGATCATCGACCCCGTGTTCGACAGGAAGATTCTCGTGGAAAAGAGCGGCTCCGAAGCAACGGTCGTATGGAACCCCTGGGTGGAAAAATCCAAACTCATCAGTGAGTTCCGCGACGATGAATATCATGTCATGGTCTGCGTGGAAGCCGCCAACTGCGGCGACGACATCATAGACCTGAAACCCGGCATGAGCCATACTCTGACTCAGACAATTTCACTGGTCAGGTAAAGCCCAATAAATACAGGGCGCGAAACGTTCTCCGGAAGAAGAACCCGTTTCGCGCCCTGCCCTTTTCCTCATCTCTCCTGTTTTCCACTTTCTCCTGCCATGTTCCGCGTGATGCGGCGGTCCTGCGCCCTGCATCGGCATATATGATTGTTTTTTTATGAAAACTTCTGCATCCACCTCTTGACAAATCGGTTTTTATGTTTATAATTATAAGAAAATCGAAAGTTATTGTATTATATGATAATACATAAATGGATAACCAGATGGTAAAAAACGGAAACAAAGTATTGAAGACGGAAGCGGTGGTCCACTATCTCTTAAGCCGGATCAGGCATGCGGGAGTGGACCCGGAACTCCTGCCCGGCGAAATGGAACTCTGCGAAAAATTCAAGGTCAGCCGGGTTACGGTCCGCCGTGCGATTGAGTCCCTGATCGCAGGCGCCTACATCATCCGCCTGCCGAAACGCCGCGGCGCCTTTACGAATCCTGAAATGGCGAAAAGCATACCCTATCCTGTCGGAATCGCGGTGGATATGGGATACACTTTTTCCATCGACGGTTCCGCAGCCATGGCGCTCAGCGGCTTCCTGAAAAAAATGGGTTCCGATGAAAACTGCTCATGGCTCTATATTTACCTGAACATCAGTTCCGGTGAAAGTCTGGAAAATATCATTGAGAACAACAATCTCCAGGGGCTTTTCTGGATCTCTCCATGCGAGAAGATTTTCCCTGAACTGCGCCGGCTGACGGAGCGTCGTTTTCCCGTGGTCAGCATCGGCACCCCTTTCACATCCTATTATCCGGTTCTGGAAAAAAATACGATCCTGAGAAATTACGCACAATCCGGTGAAGACATTGCCCGATTCCTGCTTGAAAACGGCTTGCGCCGTCCGGTTTACTGCGGATACCCGAATGAATCTTTCAGGCGTTTCGTTGAAGTTCTCGGCAAAGAAGGCATCTGCTTCAATCCGGAAAATCTTCTTGCGGAACCCGGAGAAATTGAAGAAAAGCTGCCGTCTCTGATCGAAAGGAACAAAATTGACTCCATTTCATCGAGCGGAGCCGCCTGCCGCTACAATCCGCTGATGAAAGTGTTGTCCGGACACCCGGAAGGCAGGAGAATCGCACTCCTGTTGGAACGCTCTCCAATCACTCTGCAATATAAAAGGGATTACCCGAACCTGAATATCAGGCTGAACGGAGAAAACACGATTCAGAAATATATGTATCGCGCCGGCATACAGGCGGCGGAACTGTTTCAGAAACTGATCCGGAATCCGGGAATGGTGTATGATCCGGTTGTCATATCCTGAACAGGAAAGGACGGTTTTTAATGACAGACGAAAGGAAGAAAAAATGGGCAGGGAAAAGAAAATTTTCACATTGATCGAATTCTTGATGATGAGATTCCATAAAAGGAGGATTTCATTCCGGCAGCAAGACAGGGCGCAGTCAATCCCTGCCCTGCCTCGCTTCTTCACTCGATTGCTGAATTGTTCTAATGTTCGATTGTTCCATTGTTTTTCTATTTTTTCCTTCAGAATTCCCTGTTCGATATTTTTACTTCGCAGGATGAAAACAAGAATTTTCACCCTGATCGAGCTCCTGATCGTGATTGCGATCATCGCGATTCTGGCAGGAATGCTTCTGCCTGCATTGAGCAAAGCGCGCAACGTTGCAAAAAGAATCAGTTGCGTCAATAATCTGAAGCAGGTGGGAACCGTTTTTCTGTTTTACGTCAATGATTACAACGACTGGATGGTCCCGCGATACTATGTGCCTGACGGTCTGGCGTGGTATCGCCGACTTGAAAATATCGGATACATCAATTTCCGGAAAGACTATAAATGGCTGTATTGTCACTCTTACATCACCCCGGAACAACAGGCTGAAATCGACACATTTCCGACGGCGACAACAGGCTCCATGTATATTTACGGAATAAGGGAAGGAACGGAGTTTCTGAAAATGAATGAAATTTTTCGAAATAAAAGCTGGAATATGGATTCCCTTGAAAAACTGGACTGGTTCTCCGACACGAAACAAAAAGACTCTCCGCTGCAGGCTTATTGGTATTACCCGGATGGCGCAAGCGGAGAAGGACCGAGGGTTCACATGCGCCATGAACGAACGGTGAATCAATGGTTTCTGGATGGACATATGGAGTCCAGGACAATTCAGAAATATATCATGGCACACCCATATGCCAGCTATGATTTTTAAAAATGAAACTGAGAAAGAAAGGTTCTTATGAAATTGATGAAACTGATGCACAGTGCCATGTTCTTATCCTGCCTGCTGTCCTTCGGCGGGTTGGATGCAAAGGAATATCCCGTCTACAAGATCTCCCGCGTGCCGGAAATAGACGGCAGGCTGGACGACCATGCCTGGAAGAAACTTCCCGAAGGACGCGGATTCATCGTATTGAAGAAGGATGCCCCGTATGCCAAAGAACGCACGACGAAATTCAAAATGGGATACCGCGGCGACTGTCTCTATGTGGCGGTGGAATGCGATGAACCCGATCTGAAAAAGCTCAAGGCGGTCGACACCTACCGTGACGGCTGGTCGATGGACGATGCTGTCGAACTGTTCTTCCTGCCGCGGGGGTCCAGGCATTACATGCAGCTCATGGCAAACGCCAAAGGCGCCCGCTGGTCAAAGCTCGACGGCGCGGAGCGGGAAACGGAACCTCCGATGGAATGGAAGGTCGCGGCGGGAAGAACGGACCGTTCCTGGACTCTTGAGATGGCAATCCCCGTCAAATTCCTGGGCGCCGTCGACATTGACGGAATACGGTTCAACATCGGGCGCAACATGCCCGGCGGCGTCAAGGAAAAACACGCCTGCTGGGCGGATGTCATCAGAGGCTACGGGGATTCCGCACGTTTTGCACAATTGGCGAAACAGGACTCCAACGGACCTGCGGACGTGGAGCTGGAAAGCCATGAACTGAACAGGAAATATGATACATGGCTCTATCTCCGGCTTCGGGAGATCGCCGTCAAAGGCAGATCATACAAAGAGCTGGAGACCCGTTTTTCCGAAGCTCCCGACTTTGACAAAGTCCGTATGATGCAGAAGAAAATCGCCGGTATTTATCAGCAACTCCCCAAGTCCGAATATGCCGCGCTTTACCGCGACTGGGAAAATACCGTTGCAAAGATCAGCATACCGAGATGTTCCATTGAGTTCTCCGTTCAGGAAAAAGGGATGAAAAATCTGAAGTTTCAGGTGAACGGCGCACCTGTCGCAGCGGAAAACGGCAGATACCGTTTTTCTCTGGAAGAAGGCGTCACAACACTTTGCATGAGTGCGGAAAAAGCTTCGGGAGAGTCCTCCCTGAAATTTGATTTCAAAAATATGCCGGAACTCAACCGCCGCTGGGCATACTCCGCGGAGGCGCCCCAAAACTGGACGGATATCAGGTTCGACGACCGGAATTGGAAACCGATGCCGGAACGGTTCGATTCGGAAAAAATTTACCTGCGGCAGACCGTGATCTGGAACCGGAAACACGACGGGCGCTTCCGCTGCATCAATCCCTCCATTCACAACTGGGGCTTCTCGCTGGATTCCACGGAGCCGCTTTACCTCAGTCTCTATTCGCCGACAGGCCTGAAGGTCAACAGTTATGAATTCATCCTCGACCTCCCTGCCGGGTTCCGGCTGCTGGATATGGAGCCCGGCGCCCGCAGGAACCGTTTAAGCATTGCACCCCGCACTGTAAAAAGCGAACCTGCCACACTTGACGGAAAACCGTTTACCCGCTATACGCTCCAGTATGCAGACAGCGATATCGACGAATGGCGTACCGCGGACTCCATTCTCGGCATTTACAAGGACGGCACAGGCAAAGCGGGCGACAAAGGCGGTATTCATTATTCCCGCCGGATCAACGGAAATGTGACGGAGATCACGGGGACGCTCCCGTATCACATCCTCCCGCGGATCAACGGCGGAAAGACGAAACATATGGTCATGTCGTTTTATATGGGTGCCATGCCGCAGGGAATGAGTCGGGAAATGACCTCGGCATTCATCAGGGATGCTGTCCGCGCCGGAGTCGATATTTTTTCCCTCTATCCGGGCAGAAGTTTGCTCAATGATCTTGTAACCGCCAACGGCGGGACACAGATGTTCGGTTATCTGAACCATCCGATCTGGGGCGCGCGGGTCAAGGACGGCGGCGTCATGCGCCTGTTCCGGAAACACCCGGACCTCTACGCTGAATATTTCACCGGGAAGCGCCGCGGAGAAGAAGACAGGAACGCTCCCGCGCACACCTGGAAGTTTCAGTTCTGCCCGTCGCTGGTGCTTTCCAGATACAAAGCGGAATTTTCGGACGCGGTGAAAGAGGATTACCGGAATTTCTTCTTCAAAGCCTATCCCGATGCGAAATATGTCTTCCTCAACTGGGAACAGGAGCCGTGGACCGGCAGTATTTACGAGAAATCGTCCAATCCGGAAAATGCGTTCTGTTTCTGCGGGCTATGCAAGGAGAACTTCCGCAAATGGGCAAAACTCCCGGCGGATGCGGATCTCTCCAATCAAACAATATTCAAAGATTATTATGAACCGTGGAGAAAGTTCCGCTATTCACAGGACGCAGGAGTCCACCGGGTTGTGGTCGATGCGATCCGGTCGCTCGGAAAACAGGTCATGTTCTACTCCTGGAGCAATCATTTCGGATACTGGGAAGCGGCGGAAGGAATACCGTATACCGTATTTCTCGGATGTCCCGGTAACGGAACGGCGGATCGCCGTCAGCAGATTTCCATGGATGAGTATATGAAGTTCCACAAGGGGAAAATGAAACGCAGCCATATCGTGGGACAGCGTTTCGTGTTCTTCCCGCAGACCTACGGCTGGAACACGGAACAGAAAGAAGGCTGGCTCAAATTCAATGTGATGTCCGACGACGGCTATGTGCATCCCGAAACCTGGAAGGGAGAAACACTCCGTATCCTTGCGACTCTTCAGGGAGGGCTGGATTTCCAGAATCCGCTGGAGATGGTCGGCGGCATCAAGTATTATGTCGGAGAGGCAACGCGCATCATTGCGAAATACGAGAATCTTTTCTATTACGGAAAGCGCAATGACAAACTTGCGGTATCCAAAGAGATCGCCTACCCTGACCTGCTGGTGCTGGAACATGATGGAGAGCGTCTTGTCCTGCTCTTCAACGAATCCGGAACACCGAAACAGGTTACAGTGAAAAGCACCGGACTGCTCAGCGGGCAGAAGGGCAAAGCCTGCTACTCCGGCAGGACATTTGACAAACCGGAAAACATAACCCTGACTGTCCCCGCAAACGACGTGGAAGTCATTCACATCAAATAACAAGGAGTTGGACATGAAAAAAATCACAATCGGAACACTCGCCCTGTGCTTTGCGCTCGGGCTCGCCGCAAACGACGACATCGAAACCACCCGGATCAAAAACGACAATTCGTTCGATGAGGTTCTGGGCTACTGGAACGCAAACGAGGGAATGATGCAGAAACGCCCCGGAGGAGAGATAAAAAAAGCGCCGAACGGAAGAAGCGGTTCCTGCATGCAGATCACGAATACGGACAAGAGCTTTTCCGCGCTTTATTCCCGTGCGCTGATCCCCGCCGACAAAAATACGGACACGTTCAAGCTGTCCGTATGGGTCAGGGGGAAAGGCGCTTTCCGGATCGGATTTTATACCTATGCGAAAGATAGGAAATATGTCAGTTCCTACATGGAGCCTGCAACTGTAATCGACAGCGGGGAGTGGGTGAAAAAGGATTACACCATTCCTGCATCCAAACTGGACGGTGATGTCGGAAACGTCCGCATCGCAATCGAGGTCAATCCCGGCGCTGCCGATCTTTATTTCGACGATTTCAGCGGAGTCAAGGAAACGGCACTGCCGAAAAAGTGACGGTTCCGCAGGCAATTTCCGCAGAAACTGTTTTCCCCCGGCATGAGCGTTTCTGCGGAAATCCTGTATTTTGAATTCAATATAGATGTATGATTCCGATACCGCCCCGGCATCCGCGCAGTCGGAATTTCTGAAGGCAGCACACTGCACCGCAGTCACCGGCGTTTCGTTTTCCAGCCTTGAACCATGAGAAATTTCACAGGCATATTGCCCGCCGTTCTCTTTTTCCTGTATTTTTACACGGGGGGACTTGCAAAAACACGGCTTGCAATATATTTTATTTGCCAACGTTGGCAAATAAAAAAAGGAATCATAGTTATGGATAAACTGCCGGAAGTCACATGGTCGCTGATGCATCCGACTCCGCTGAATGTGGATTACATGAAACGTGTCATAGCGGAAGCCGCGAATTACAAAGTGGACAGTTTTGAAATCTGCGCGGCGTGCCACACTCTGCTGGGCGGTCTGGACGGCCTGGTTCTGTATGAGGATTATCCGGCAGTCGCGGCTTCTCTCGACCGGGAGGGAATCATTGCGAACCGCCGGCGGCTGAATGAGATTCTGGAACTTGCACATGCGTCCGGCCGCCCGGTCTATTACTGGCACCGGGAGGTCACGGTCTGGCCGGAATTCCTGAAAGCGGTGCCGGAACTGCGCGACGCCAACGGAGAATTCGACCTTCTCGGAGACGCCTTTGAAACGCTTCTGCGCTATAAGCTGGCGAAAGCGTTTGACGCCGTCCCCGCGCTGGACGGCATTGTCCTGACTCTGACCGAAGCCGACTTTTCCGCGATTCACAATTCCACCCCCGGCATTTATCCGCCGGAACAGGTGGTGGCGAAGATCGTCCGCATTTTCGCCGGGGAACATGCGGCGCGCGGCAAACGCTTCATCCTGCGCTCGTTCGGTTCCATTGCGAAGGATTACGAAGACATTCTTGCCGGAGCCGCCCTTGCCGCAAAAGGGTTCTCCTTTGAAGTCGAGACCAAGATCACGCCTTATGATTTCGATCCGTTCCTGCCGGACAATCCGTTCATGAAGCGGATTCCGAATCTGACCCTCGGCGCGGAATGCGACAGTCTCGGCGAATTTCTCGGAGCGGGCTATCTTCCCGCCGAAAATGTGGAAAATATCGTGCGCTACGTCCGCTGGGGGCAGAAATGCGGCGTGGACCGTTTTACAATCCGCCTCGACCGGATCGGAAACAATATCTTCGACTCCTATCCCGTCAATCTTTTCGCCTACGAACAGGCGATTCTCAATCCCGGAATCAGCGCACAGGAAATCCGCAGGCGTTATGCGGAAACACATTACCCCGTCTCCTGCCGGAAAGAACTGGAGGAGCTCGGTGCCGCCGGGTATGAGGTAGTGACAAAACTTCATTACATCGATCAACATCTGATTTTTCACCAGTTCCCGCTGCAGGCGGATCTGAAATGGATCAAGGCGGGCGGCATTTTCGGCGTCTTCAAAGATCACCGGAAGCTGAATCTGCTGAACGGCATCTGGTCAATCCTGAGCGAACGCACCACGCCGGGGCGCGAACGCATCCTCAGGGAAAAAGAGGAGGCTCTTGTTCTGGCGGAAAAGAATCTTGCGCGTGTGGAAAAACTGCGCCCGGAACTCTCCGAAGCGGAATCTCTGCGTTTGAAACGGCTCTGGAGCAATGCAGTGACCGCCGGCAAGGCGATCGGTTCTTTTGTGCGCGTGGTCTGTGCGTATTTCGACGATATGGAAGCGGGCAGAGAGGAAGCGCCGGGCATGGAAGCGGCGATTGCGTCCATGAAAGAGACTCTGCTTCCGCTGATGACGCATCCGGAAGAGTTTGAAGTCGCCTCGGCGGAGTTCGTGAACGGAATGGATCACCATGTCTTTACCGTGGCGGGGAATGACTTGGATCAGGTTTACCTGAAACCTCTCCTCGGAATTGTGCAACTGCTCCGGGCGGAGTATCGGGCGGAGTTCGAAGCGAGGAAAAAAGCCGGTGCGCTCCCCGGTGTGGTCGATTTCATTATCCCCGGCGGAATCACGGATGAATGCCGCTGCGGACGCTTCATGCACGCGAGCCATGCGCTTCTGAAAGACGGGCGCCCCGGACGCCTGATCGGGAATCAGGTGTTCCCGAACGGCTATCTGGAGTGTTTCCTCAAAGGCGACGCCTCCGCTCCGCAGTCCCTGCTCCTTGAAGGGACCGGGGACTGCCGCATATCGGTGAACGGCAGGGAGTCGGAGTGCCGTCTGGATGACGCTCCCCGCATTGATCTCGCTCCATGCGGAGAGGTGCATATTGTCCTGCGCAAACTCGGAAACCGGTATCCTCTGATCCGCAGCATCGCGGTCTGCCGGAAGTCCTGATCGGTCACGGGAAACGGAAAAGACATATTATTTCTGGCTTTCGTCCGTTCTTTTCCCGGAAATCACCAGAGCGCTGTCGATGTCGCGTCCCCGGAAATGCCATACTCCGGGGGCTTGCCGTTTCAGATTTCCAAAACGGGGCATCATGTCCGGATCACGGTCCAGTTCAATCACCGCTTCCGCCTCTCCGGAATCTTTTTATTCAGCCTTTCGTTCAATTAATTCAGCCAATTGATTCCGCCAACGGTAAAGATCGATGGGGTCAGACGTATGATCGACAAGGGAATTGACCAGCGATTCCGGTATCCGGAGAGCGGCATCAGCAGCCTTTAACCAAGCTGTATTCGCTCCGGCAGCTTTCGCAGCGGCAACCTTATCTTTCAAAATTTTGTAATAGGCATAATCTTCAAGACCATCGCGAAAGCCTTCCGCCCGGATTGACGGCAAAGGAATCTCATCCGGTCCTCGATAAAACAAGAGCCCATCACCATAAGTGCTGTCCCAGCTTGCGGAATTCCACGCAGTAAATACCTCATTTTCCAACGGCAACTGCCTGCCATTTAAACGCCAGTGCGTAGTTTCATAGTAGAGGAAACCATCCGGTTGGAATTTGGCTGTCATCGCCCCCATCAGCAGGCGGATTTCCAGCAATGGAGAATAGACAAAAACGTTCGGATAGTGGTTTCTGGGATCACAGCAGATATACCACCATACCTGCTTGCCCTGCTTGCGTAGCTTTTCTGTCGCCGGCAGGGTTTCTTCATAACGGTGAATCAGAGGACAGAACCAATCCCATGACGGCAACACAGTTGCAGTATTCCCCTGTCCATAATGATACGCAGTAGTAAGCAATGGCACGCCGGGAAATTCTTTCTTCATGATCTTCGCAGTAAGTTCAGACTCCTTGACGCTTCCGCTCTCGTCACACCCGTAAATATAGGCATGTTCAAGCAGTCCGAGTTTCTTTGCCTTTTCATAGCGAGGACGAATCCGGTCAATCTGAAACTGCATTCCGTGATTGTCTTTCGGATCAGTCAGGGCAGTATCAACATAACCCAGGTTGAAATGGTTCAAAGTTCCATCCTGTTTCATCTTTGCCAGCAGATCAAAATCCGGTTCGTAATAATAATCCCGATCCTGACGGCCTTGCAGAGAGTAAAGATTATCCGGAGTAATGTAATATTCCGTCAGCAGATCCGTCCATTGTTTCAGATGTTTTTCCTTCGTCAGAAAGGTAACGGCAAGCGGCAGCATCGCCCGGTTCGGCAACTCAAAATCATACACCCGCACTGCGACAGGAATACGAAACACCATTTTCCCGTCGACCGATACCGCAGCTGACCCGCGATAAATTCCCGAAGGCTGATTGCGAGGCACAGCAAGACGAAGCCAGAAAGACTGTGCCTCTCCGGCCTTTATCATTTTAACCGCATCAAGATGCGCCATCAGCGGATCAGGATAAAAGCCGATATAATCCGCCTCCGCCCCGGGCTGGACATAAACATACCCGACCGGCATCACCTTGAAAGCATTCCGCCAGATTTGCCCGTTGCCATTTTTCAAATCGGAAAGCACGACTTTGACATTTTTCAAATCCCGGCAGACAGGAAAAACGACAAGCTGCTGTGATTCGCGTTCATTCCGTGCGGCGGAAAACGAAAGTTCCGACGGCAATGGACGGAAAGAAGCCGCCCGGGGCAATACCTTCTCCGCCGAAGTTGCGCTTCCGAGCACGACATCGGCAAATCCCGGGGAAACCGTCACGGCAGAACGTGTCTTTTCAAACTCCGCGGCACTCTGCCAGAGCTGCCGGAGCGCGTTCCATTCCGTGCGCCGACACAGTTCAGTTGCCACTGCCGGATCATTCATCGCTCCGTCACGCATACGCTTGAAATAATTATCGCGCATCGCCTCAAGGCGGGGACGGACCGCCGCCGGCAGGGCTGCCGGGTCAAGTGCGGCAGATTCATGCTTCACACATCCGGGTTGAATTTCCCGCACAAACGGCGAAGAAAAACAAACACTGCCGGAAACACCCCATTGCAAATAAAGAACGAGCTGCACCGTGTCGTAAGAATAATTGCCGGGAGCAAAATCCATTGCAATTTCATGCCATTCCCGGCTTCCTTGGCGGACGCCAAGATCTCTAAATGCCACGCGCTTTCCTTTTTCATAAAATTCAATGGTGCATACGTGCGCAAACTCCCTTGAAATATTCTCGGTTTTCACGCGGACGCCAAACCGGTAGAAATGTCCCAGCTTAAGTTTCTCAACCGGAACAACGACACCATTGTATTCGTTTAAATCTGTGCGCTTTTTACAGAGAGTGTTGGTTTTTTCACCTTTTAAGAGCGAAAAAGAGTTCGGCAGATTCTTCAATTTTCTGAAATCGGGATCAAGAACCAGATTGCGACCACCATCAAAAGCTTCTGCCGAAAAGCAGAGCAATACCGTCATCCAAATAAAGCATACATTCAACAAACGCATTTAACAGATTCTCCTACTCTTCCCGGGCGATATTCCCGCCATCATAATACTTCCCAACCTGATAGGCATACACACCCTTGCTGTCTTCTTCTGTCGGTACCATGATTTCATCTGTTTTTAAGATTGATCTGCCAACTCGCGAACCAGCATGACCGTCAAGAAACAGAAGATTCGCCTGCCCGCCATGACGGGCGCTTATCCCGGGAAGTCCCCAGTCATCTCCGGCTTTACTCCATAATTTATGCCCATCAAACATATTTGAAGTGTAACTGTCAACTCCAAGCAAAGTACTACCGGGAGATACCGTTGACCCCTTTTCCTCATGAGTGACCCTTGTTTTATATAAAGGGATATACTTTTCATATGTTGCCGCTCTGAAAGGCATTGCATACCAAGCGGGAAAATCACCTTGGGGAGCAACAGCCGATGGACAGATCAGGCTTTTGGGAACCCAGCTCATATCATTTTTATCGTATCCGTCCGCGATAATCTCCTCAGCACTTTTTTTCCCTCCCAGATATGAAGTCAGAAAGGTGACATACACCGAGCTCCAGCATCCATTATTAAGACCTCCATTATTATTCGTATGCCATCCATCCCAGTCATTCGCATACTGCATGGATGCAAGACCGAGACTTTTCAGGTTATTGACGCAGCTGATGGAACGGGCCTTTTCCCGCGCCCTGTTCAGTGCCGGCAGCAACATTCCAGCAAGAATGGCGATGATCGCAATTACGACCAGAAGCTCTATCAATGTAAAACTTCGTTTTCCTCTCATCATTTTTTTGTTTACATTCATCATTTGTTCTCCTTATATTGGTTGGTTGGATTATCTTGATTGATTAAATTGCTGTTCAATTTCTCCGGAAAAATCCAGGTGTTTTCCGTTGCCGGCTGACCAGACTGCAAATGTTTCAGGAGCTGTTCCACCAGCAGATCCGCAATCAGTCTCGGGTTCACTTCATAATTGCTGATGAAACGGGCGGGAAAATCAATCTGGCTCTCCTTGTTTCTGAGGCAGACCAACTGCGGCAGATAGGTCAGATGCGGGTACTGCAGGCGCACCAGTTCCGAGAAAAACCCCTGCGCGATGATATCATCGCAGAGAACAACGCCGTCCGGACGCTCCTCCGGGGGAAGCGACATTGCCGTCCTCGCGAACTCCTGCCCCGCATCCAGCGCATAACCTTCCCTGTAAACCTCCTCCACGGAAAGACGCCCGCCGTCCCACTCCGCGAGATAACGTTCCATGCGCGGAATGCTGAAATTCCTGACGGGACCGGGGCCGATCATGACCCAGGGCTTCCTGCACCCGGCGGAACGAAGTTCGTCAAGCCCGCGGAGCATGAAACCGGGGGTGTCGATGAATACGCCGGACACGTTCGCGGAAGGCGGTCCCCCGAAGCAGACCGGCAACCCGAACTTTTCCAGAGCGGGAATCAGCTTCTCCCCGTTGAAATCGGAAATACTGATCAAACCGTGAACCGTCCGCTGGGAGAGTGCGGTTTCGAGCCCGAGAAAATCGGAAACCACGGGCATGCTGTGGTATCTGTCACGGAACGGGAACATGACGCAGAGACAACCGCGCGCCTGAAGCGCCGTCTGGAGGGCGTTTGCAAGAGTCCAGTTGAAAATCCGCGGGACATTCCTGACCTGCCCGATGACGCCGACGGAACGTCCGAGGTACCCTTCCGGCTTCTCCATCCGCACAAAGACACCGGTCCGCTTGCGGGCTTCGAGAACCCCGTCATTGACAAGGCTCTTTACCGCGCGGTCGATCGTGGCGCTTCCCGCGTTCAGCAGACGGCAGAGCGCCGACTGTGCCGGAATCCGGTCGCCTTCCTGCAGGTTCTTATCCCAGATATAGCGGATGATCGCCTGTTTTGCAAACTCTGTGCGTTTCCCCTGATTGTCACCGAAATACATCGTTTTTCTCTCTAATCTAATTTTGGATTATATTAATATTATATGCATTTCAGAGAAAATGTCAAGAGGTCATTGCAATAAATTTCAAAAAAAACAGCGATGCGGGCATTGCGCCGCCTGATTCCTTTCCGGGTTTCCGCCAACGCAATATGAATCAGCAGATGATCGCAGGAAAAGCATCCGGGCGGAGCTTGACTTTTCCCGGAGATTCACTATATTCCCGCTTTCGGCAACTCTTGCGGCAAATCAAAATGAAAGGCGTTTTACAGGCGTTGAATCATGAAAAAACAACCCGGCACAGAGCATTGGAAAACAGTTTCGAGCAAATACCTGTTCCGCCGGCCGTGGCTGACGGTCCGGCACGAAGAAGTCGAATTGCCTGACAGACGGAGGATTCCGGATTACTATATCCTTGAATACCCGGAATGGGTCAACATGATCGCGATTACGGCAAACGGGCAGTTCATCTTCGTCCATCAGTACCGCCACGGACTGCGGCAGTCCTTCTACGAAATCCCCGCCGGCGTCTGCGAGAAAAGCGATCATTCGCCCATGGATGCGGCAAAACGTGAACTTCAGGAGGAGACCGGCTTCGGCGGCGGAGAATGGACGGAATTCATGACTCTGTCGGCAAATCCCGCCAGCCAGACAAATCTCACGCACACCTTTCTTGCCCGCAATGTGATCCCTGTTTCCGCTCAAAACCTGGACCCGGGAGAAAATCTGACCATTCACCTGCTTTCTCCCGATGAAGTTCTGGAACTGCTTTTGAACGGGAAAATCGTGCAGGCGCTTATGGCGGCTCCGCTCTGGAAATATTTTTATGAAATGCGGCAGGGGAAGTGCAACATTCAGTAATCTCCGGGACAGTTTCCGTCCACGTTTCCGGCACAGCAAGGCATCAGGGAAAAAATTCAGGAACAATGAAGAAAGAGAAAGAGACGGCGAAGTCCCTGCCGGAACGGACAGGACAGTGTCTCATATCAAATCAGGAAAAAAGAAAGAATGTGGAATGACAGATTCAAAGGTCTGTGCTGCGGAGCACTGGCGGCAATGGCTTACGGAATGAACCCTCTGTTTACGCTTCCGCTATATAAAATCGGAATGACTCCGGATACAGTGCTTTTCTACCGTTATTTCTTCGCGATGGCACTGCTCGGCATCCTCATCCGGTGGAGAAAGGGCTCCTTCCAACTGTCCGCGAAGCAGATTTCACTGGTCGCCGCAGGGGGATTTCTGATGGCGCTCTCCTCACTCCTTCTTTTTCTGAGTTATAAAAAAATGGATGCGGGGATCGCGTCAACGCTTCTCTTCATTTATCCGGTGATGGTCGCCGTCATCATGGCTGTATTTTTCCATGAAAAGGTTATGGTTTCCACAATTCTTGGAATTCTGGCGGCATTGACAGGCGTCTGCATCCTCTACAAAGGCGGCGACGGACAGCCGTTGAACTTCACGGGGCTGATTCTGGTTCTGTTCTCGGCATTGAGTTATGCGCTGTATATGGTGGCTGTACGCGAAACCGGCATGAAGGATATTTCTCCGGAGCTCCTGACCTTTTATGCGCTGGTTTTCGGACTGCCGCTGTTTCTGATCCGGATGAATTTCGGGCTTGAATTGCAGTGGATTCCCACCCTTTCGGGCTGGGGCTGCGCGGTCGCCCTTGCGGTACTGCCGACCATCGTCTCCCTGCTTCTGATGACGGTCGCAATCCGTGTCATCGGCGCAACCAGGACGGCGATTCTGGGGGCGCTGGAACCCGCAACGGCTGTCTGCTTCGGCGTGCTGCTGTTCGGGGAACAACTGACACTGCGCCTTGTAATCGGAATCATCGTCATTCTGACGGCAGTCACCATCGTAGTCACGGGAAAGCGGATATCGACCCGGTTTCCCCGTTTCTGCAAAAAACATTACCTCGCTCTCATCCGCAAAACACGTTGACGGGAACCACGCGGAGACGGATGTGGAAATCAGAAAACAATCAGGAAAGATCAGAATAGTATCTTATCCCGGAACCGGAGTTGAAGTTCCGGCTCCGGGCATCTTTCATACAGGGAATCGCAAACGCAGAAAATCACGCAGGAGCATGGGCCAGTCGGTCTGGATCACGTTGAAGCCATGCTCCACAAGCCAGCCCCAGTTCGCCACGGGATCGACAGTGATTGCACCGTCATCGTCATGTCCGGCGGTAAGTATACTGTTCCCGAGAGTGATTGCGTTGCACCACAGAAAAGAGCCATCCCTTTTCAACTCCGCCTGAAACGCCGGATCGAGAAACGGGTGATCCTCCGTATCGAACAGCAGTTCACAGCCGACCGTATTAATCCGGAACTTCCTCACAATTTCAAGCTCGTCCGTTGTTTTCATGATCGGCATATACATGAAAGGCGTTTCGCAACGTTCCAAACATGCCAGATATTCTTCCGACACAGGAGTCTTGACAATCGCCTGATCCGCCATGCCGAGACGCTCCACCATAGAAAGAGTTTTCTCCCAGTGAATCCACGCACGGTCGATATTGATCAGTCCCTTGCCTTTCAGTCCGCAAAGCACGTCTTCAAGACGGTTGACCGGTTCCGCTGGCACGTCATTTGAGTTGCGGTAAACCATGCGGTCCACTTCGTGCGACGGCAATTCCCGGATATTCACATCTTTCTCCAGAAGATACCGTTCCATATCGTCATGAAAAGCATAGAGAACTCCGTCGGAACTGGCGCTGACATCCAGTTCCGCAATATCTCCCCCCATCCGCCAGACAGTTTTCAATCCTTTCAGAGTATTTTCCACAATATTCCCGCAGCGGCAACCGCGATGAACGGCAACCAACACCCGTTTTGAACACAAGGCATCATTCAGGAGCCGCCGCACAGCCATCCAGTCTTTCATTTCCTCATCCTTTCATTCCAGCTCATAAAGCACCGCGTCATCAAAGATGACTTTTCCCGCCCCGCCTTCCACTGAAAGCATAAACACCATTTTATAAGATTCATCCGGAACAGTTGCCACTATTTTCGCAGAGAACCAGCCGTCTTTTTCCGGGCGGGCAAACAGAGCGGATTCATCACGGTCCGTATTATTCCAGATACCGTTTTTATTCTGCCACCGGATCCAGAGAACCGGTGTCGCATTTTCCAGCCTGCAACGTACTGCCAGTAAATAACGCTGTCCCGGGCGGACAACACGTTTCTGAAGAAAACAGGCATGAGAAGCCTTCTCGATAAAGGCGCCTCTTGAATCTTTCACTCCAATCCGGTCCCGAACACCGTAAGTCCCTTTCGAGTTCCTGCCCTGCCAGAATGACCACTTCGGAACACTGTGTTCATTCTTCCCGCGTTGTTCAAAAGAAGGATTCTCAGCCAGATTCGACAGACCTTTTTCCGCTGCAATCTTTTCCGCATAGGCGGCAGGATCATGCGCCAGACGGATCGCCTCGGTTACTCCCGGAGCCTTTTCCTCCCAACGGGCTCCCGGTTTATCGCTTTTTCCCGGCCACCACCGACCACGCTCACCCCATGTCCATACATACTCGTCGGCAACCGAAAAAGCAGACACCAGATTTCTGTGAAGCAGACTCACACGATCCGCTTTTTCCGGGGAGAGCAGCTCAAACCATACACGCCCCTTCTGTGGAATCAGGTAGGCGTCGAGATAAAATGCCGGGGCAAGCTGAGTCTGCATCCGCGCTTTCCGGTAATTCGCCTTGTCAACCAGACGCATCAGCAGAAAATCATTCTCACAGCGCAGACGTTCATAATCTTTGATATCATTCGCTTTGTAACCGAACTCCTCATTTCCGTCCACGATCTTCGCTTCCGGCGGCAGACGGTCGTAGACACCGTTCATGAAAGGGACCGCAAGACTGTATTCCCCGATCGGCGTCTCCGGATGTGTCATGTATTTGCGGGCGACGGAAAGCCAGTAAAAACAGAAAAACGTCTGGTTCGGATATTCTTTGAAAATCGCATCGGCAAACTCGCGTCCACGTTGGCGCACCTTGCGGATCGTATCCTCACGGGAATGCCCCGATTCGGGAGTCCATGTGAAAAGCTGGCGATTATACATCTCCGCATCGAACGCCAGCCCTTTTACCCCGCACTCGCGTGCAATCCGCGACATAATCGCGAAATTGTTGCAGACCGCCGCCCAGTCCGAATCGGAAAACCAGTCCACACTTCCCGGAGAGACACTGGTACGGATGAAATTATCCGTTAATTTCCTGAATTTCGTCGCTTTCAGATCCCGCACGGCATCCGCAAACCATTCATATTTCCACGGGACATTGCTGAAAACCGTATTGTGCCTGGCGATAATTTTCTTTCCCTGATATTCCCCTTTCCCGACGACATGAATTCCAAGCCCGTCGTAAGGAGCATATGCTTCAATTGTTTCAATATTCTCTTTCAGAAATTCCGTTCCCGGACTCGACCAACTGAATTCAATCAGCTTCGTCTTCACCGGCTTCCAGTAATCGGGAAGCGGCGTTTCAGCACAAAATGCGGACATGGACATGAGGCATCCAACCCAAAGAATGAATCGATTCACTTTCAATATTCCTTATATTTATTCTGTTAATCTCTATACCACGGAGTCAAATTCAAATCCTGCTTGTTGTTCACCCCGATATGACCATCCCCCCAAAGCATGTTCGCACCGCCGGAATGCGCCTTGAAATACTGCACGGAAAGCACACCGTTGTCAAGAAATACAATCTGCTGCGTAGTTACGGAATTCAATACGGCGCTGGCTTTCCAGTTGTCCCCCATGACAGGAATCGAGGCCGGACCGCAATTCTTCGCCTGACTGAGCTTGGCAATCCTTTTATCCCAGAAGTCTTTTGTGGTCAATGCATTCTGATCAGCGCGCATCACCAGCAGGGAAACCGGATCAATTCCCATATTGTAGCCGTATCCCAGAATAAAAGGACCTTTCAAAGCGACAATATACCCGTTCCGGGCAACCAGCGGATGATTCAGCGAACTCGGGCAGGTGAAAAATTTCGCGGGAGCATTTCTGATATTCGCTTTCGTGATGTGCGGCAGTTGATCCGCCCAGTTTGAACTGGAAGGTTCTTTCACTCCCGGCATACCGAGCCCGGAACCCGCATGGACCATTTTTTCATGCCAGCGTAATTTCTGCGCCGGTTCCTGATAATGCGAAACCGATGGCAGCAGATAATCATTGAAATTCGAGGAATATTCGTGCCAGAACATTCCCAACTGCCGCAGATTGTTGACACAGGCGATACTTCGCGCGGTCTCCTTTGCTTTGTTCAACGCCGGCAGAAGCATTCCGGCAAGAATCGCTATGATCGCGACAACGATCAGCAACTCGATCAATGTAAAACTCTTTCTTCGCCTCATGAAAAACTCCTTTCACTTTTCATTTGTATTGATTTTATGAAGCCTATTCAAAAACCCGGATCGTCATATCCGGGTCATATTTTCTGACAACAGGGCCGGTCGCCTTACCGTTCAACAGCTCAAGCAGGAGATCCACAGCCTCCTTCGCACCCGCCTGACCAGTTGACAGGATCGTGCGCGGCGGCGGATTCTCAAGTTCCTGCCCGTAGCGTTCCGATGCCACAAGAACCGGACGCGGAATTTCCGGATGCTCATGGAAAAAAGTCTCCACTCCCGGATACGCATTCGCCGTCATATAGAGCAGATCCGGCACTGCAATCCCCTTTTTCAGAAGTGCTTTCATTTCCAGATAACCGTCTTCACATTCCTGCGAAATCACTGCGCCGGGTTCCAGCAGCAGACCATGTTTACCGGCAAATTCATGAATCCCCTTCTCCTGTATCCGTGTGGACAAATAGCGCGGACTTCCCAGCAGAACTCCGATGGAATGAATCTCAAATTTCTCCAACGCTGTTTCCAGAAGTCTCTCCACTCTTTCTTTCTCCCCGTCCATCACGACCATGCTTGCCGGTTGCGTCAGCTCAAAATTGCCGATTACGACAAACGGTTTGCCGGCGTTGTTCAAAGCCTCCACAAGTTCATCGTCCACTTCACCGGAAACCAGCAGACCGTCCAGAAGATCAAATAACTGCGAAGGCTCCATATTCACGCGGTAAGGACGCAGAAGAATGTCATGCTTCAACTCCCCGGCATAGCGGCAACAGTATTCAAATACCTGCCCGGAATGTCTGCTCAGGATCGAACTGCGGTGCGGATAAAATCCCAGACGGTAAATTTTTGCAGGAAGTCTGAAATCCGGATTCACAAAACTCCCGCTGCCTACCCGCGACACCAGAAGCCGTTCTTTCGCCAGCATCTCAAAGGCGGAAAGAACGACCTGCCGCCCTACCCCGAAACGCTCCGCCAGAATCCGGATCGAGTCCAGCCTGTCACCGGGGGCGAGTCTGCCGCTGACAATCGCCTGCCGCAGTTTCCCCGCCACCTTCTGTGACTGTGTCACGATACCGCCTGAAAGTTTCACCATGATATTCCATCCTTTTGCCTTCTCTATATATTATATGTCATTTCTATGTCATTTGCAAGAGGGTGAAATAAAAAAATCATAAATTAATTATAATCCGGCAGCGCAGCAATCAAAATCAAGCAGACAGCCCGGTGTCCTGGCGAAATGCAGGCATTGCGCCGGCATCTCATGACATGACTCTTCCGCAGGCTGTTCCGCTTTATTTTCTGAGCATGGCTTCCGCGACGCGGATACCATCCACGGCGGAGGACATGATGCCGCCCGCCATACCGGCGCCCTCGCCTATCGCATAGAAATTGGCGACGGAAGTCTCCTGCGTCTCCGGGTCGCGGTCAAACCGGACCGGGCTGGATACACGGGTCTCAAGTCCGACCACAACCCCGTTGTCAATATAGCCGGGAACGACGTTGTCGATATGTTTGATGGCGCGGCGGATCGCCCGCTTCGAGGCTTCGGGAAGCAGGGAATCCACACGGAACTTGCGCAATCCCAGCCCGTAGGAACCGTCATCCGGAAGTTCCCCCGCCGTTCCGCGCATGAAATCTTCGGCGGTCTGCGCGGGGCACGTATAATCTCCGCCGCCCGCTTCGAACGTCTTCTTTTCCAGCATGTCGAGGAACGCAAACGCCTCCGCCGGAGTCCGGAACTGCGAAAGATCCTGCGCAGTCACGATCGCCGCATTCGCGAAGAAACCGTCGCGATCGGAATTGCTCATGCCGTTTGTGCAGAGCTGTCCGCTGTCGGAGGTCGCCGGAATCAGTTCTCCGCCGGGACACATGCAGAAAGTCGTCGCGCCGGCAATCGAACCGTTTGCATTCGGTTTCGATGCGAAACTGTATTCCGCGCTGCCCAGCGCAGGCGGCGCTTTCCGCATACCGTAGCGGAGCTGGTTGATGAACTCCTGCGGATGCTCGATCCGGCAACCGACCTGAAATCCTTTCAGGGAAGATTTGACGCCCGCATTCACGAGATTCAGGATAAATTTCCTTGCGCTGTGCCCGCACGCGGATACCACCGCAGGCGCTTCAAGCGTCTCGCCGTTCGCCAGAACAACGCCTTTGCAGACATTGCCCTTCACGAGGATCGTATCGGCGCGGGTGCTCCATTTGAACTCGCCGCCGAGCGCAATGATCTCGTCGCGGATCGCCGAAATCAGCAGCGGCAGTTTATCCGAACCGATATGCGGATGGCTGAAATAACCGATTTCGCGGGGAGCTCCGAACTTGATGAACGTATCAAGAATATAACCGATGCGCCCGTCGCGGACCCGCGTGTAAAGTTTGCCGTCGGACCATGTGCCGGCGCCGCCCTCGCCGAACAGGAAGTTGCTCTCCTCGTTGAGTTTGCGCGTGGAGTAGAAATCATCAATATCCTCATGGCGGCTGTCCACATCCTTGCCCCGTTCGAGAATGACGGGCCTGCATCCCGCCTGAGCGAGAATCAGCGCACAGAAAAGCCCCGCGGGCCCGGAACCGATCACGACAGGATTCAGAAGTCCGTTCTTACACTCGAAATTCGGGGTTCCGTTATCCATTTCAGCGGGAGCCGGCACCAGCGGATAGACAGCCTCGGCGTCGTCCTTAATGGTTGCGACGAGAGAGTAAATCAGTTTCAGGTCCGGCTTATGGCGGGCGTCGATACTGCGTTTGAGAATCCTGTATCCGAGAACATCGGACGCCTTGATTCCGCATCTTGTGGCAATGTAACGTTGGAGTTCATGATCGATCGTCGCGGGCAGTCCCTTGACATTAAGCGTAAGATTTTCCACTGATATTTTCATTTGATTCCTTTGAGCGGGGCAAGTCCGGCGGCGGCTCTCTTCCGATTGAGTTCCTGCCACAGGCCCGAGTCCCTGAATATGATTTTTATAAGTCTGGAAGAACTGATTCCATACCGTTCCGCGGTCCTCCTGACATCCCACCCGTCAAAAGCCAGATGATCCACCAGCACGGCGAGCCACGGCGCATAGGCGTGAATGTTATGGACGGAAGGCACGTAAAACGGATCGGCGACAGGACAATCCTCATCGATTTTGCAACGGACCGTCATCGCGATCCGGAGGCGCAGTTTTTTCAGCGCATTGGAGCGGTTCCGGACCTGACTCCGGTCTCCCGATTCGGAAACCGAAACTCCGCTGGGTGTATGGATGAGCCTGACCGCGGAAGAAGTCTTGTTGACTTTCTGCCCGCCGTTTCCCGAGGCTTTATGAAAATCCTGTACGCACTCGCGCAGCAGGTGTTCATCATCTTCTTCGAGCCAGCTGTTTCGCAATGTATTCATTTTTTGTCCTGATAGAAGAAGATAAATTTAATTCCCAATTTGATTTATTCAAGTATGAAGTTATATTTTCTCTTAATAATAGAAACGGAGGGGGAATCCGAAGTATATTACCGCATCGGGCAGGAGCCCGGCAAGTCATCACGGAAATCAGATCAAAAAGAAGGAGTCTCATCTATGTATGACGAAAACTATCAGGTTGGAAGCCGCACGTCCTCGGCGCTGGCGGCTTGTCTCGCAAATGTTTACTGGTGGATGACCTTTGCGCTGCTGGTCAGCGGCGTCACGGCATGGGCGGTGGGAACATCCGCGGAACTGAGCAGAATGGTATTCCAGAATAAAGGCATCTTCATCATCCTGATTCTGGCGGAGCTCGGCATGGTGTTCTGGATCTCGGCGGGAATCAACAAAATGCAGGCTTCGACCGCAACCGCGCTGTTCATCGCATACGCAGTTCTGAACGGCATCACTCTGTCATTCATCTTCCTTGCATATTCGATGGGGTCAATCGCAATGACATTCGCCGTGACAGCCGGGACATTCGGCGTCATGGCGCTGATCGGCACAACGACCAAAAAAGATCTGACCAGTATGGGAAATCTTCTCTTCATGGCGCTGATCGGACTCATCATCGCTTCCATCGTAAACTGGTTCTGGGCGAATTCAACGCTCTACTGGATCGTGACTTACGCGGGTGTCCTGATCTTCGTCGGACTCACCGCCTTTGATGCGCAGAAGATCAAAAACATGTATCTTGCGGCGGGAACCGATGATTCCGAAACCGTCAGGAAAATCGCCGTGCTCGGCGCTCTGACACTGTATCTGGACTTCATCAACCTGTTCCTCTATCTGCTCCGTATTTTCGGCGGCAGAAGAGACTGACCTGTCACGGGAAAACAAATATTCCCTGTCAGATTCAATGGACTACCCTGTGACAAGCAGCGGGAGATCGGAAAGCCCGGAATAGTTTGGTGCAGGTGCGTCGCATCTGCCGCGGTCCAACTGCGCAGGCTGGTCGTGCGTAGCACGAAATCTCCCCGCCGGAGCGGTCCAATCCGCTCAATGGCGAGAACTTGATGTATCAAGTTCGAGAGCTCCGGCGGAATTCCCTGCGGTAATGCCATCTTCCGGCGGCTCTCGGAACTTTGTTCCTCGTCCGTTAGCGGTGGAACCGCCGCCGGGGGAAAAGACCATGAGGGCTCCGCGCCCTCAAACTCCGCGGCAGGTGAAAGTCACCTGCACCCCGGCAAACAAGTTTGCCGTCATTGTAAATAAAAATAGTTTGGTGCAGGTGCGTCGCATCTGCCGCGGTCCAACTGCGTAAGTTGGTCGTGCGCAGCACGAAATCTCCCCGCCGGAATTCCCGATGTAATGCCATCTTCCGGCGGCTCTCGGAACTTTGTTCCTCGTCCGTTAGCGGTGGAACCGCCGCCGGGGGAAAAGACCATGAGGGCTCCGCGCCCTCAAACTCCGCGGCAGGTGAAAGTCACCTGCACCCCGGCAAACAAGTTTGCCGTCATTGTAAATAAAAATAGTTTGGTGCAGATACAACGCACCTGCACCAGGATCTTCAGCGGGAAAAGTATGAAATCAGCGGTTCAGACACAAAACAGGCAATCCGGACAAAAAAATGGAGCCAATCATCGGATTCGAACCGATGACCTGCTCATTACGAATGAGCTGCTCTACCGACTGAGCTAGATTGGCTTGCAATGGACACGTAATATAACCTCGTTTCTGAAAAACGCAAGTCCGAAATTGAAAAAAATGCTTATTCCGGATATATTGCGCTTTCCCGCTTGACTTTTCCATATTCAGTAGTAATTTTAGAATATATATGTGAGTCTTATTAACATTGTGAAAGGAGATATCACGAAGATGAAACCCGAATTTGTAAAATATCTTCATGCAGATTCTATCCTCGTTCTGGAAGGCGAAACCAAAAAAGCCGTTCTCGAAGAAATCATTACATACGCTACCACCCGTTGCACCATGGATGAGGCACAGCTCCGTGAAGCGATCTGGAAAAGAGAAAAAATGATGACAACCGGTATCGGAAACGGTCTCGCGCTTCCTCATATCCGTGTCGCGGAATTTCCCTCTCCTCTCGTAATCGTCGGAATCTGCCAGACTCCGATTGCAGATTATAAGACTCTCGACAATGAACCTGTCAAGCTGATTGTTTTCCTTGCCGCCGATGAAAAAGATCAGGAGGCATATCTCAAGCTTCTCGGAAGCATCTCCATCAAGTTGAAAGACAAAGATATCATGAACGAGATTCTGGAAGCGGGAACAGACAAAAAGAAAGTCTACGCCATTCTCAACAAAGACTGACCGTTTTTTCGTGTTTGTGGAGCGCCGTCAATTGCATTGCGGCGCTTTTTTTATATCCTGCCGCAGAATACGGCTCCCGGAACTCCGGAACCATAAAGCTGCCGCCTCGATTCGGATTCAGCATTATTCAGGGATATTTCCTGATTTCACGCTTGCAATCGTCTTCCTCATGGATTAGTTTATAACAGGTGTACTGTAAATATCCGGTTTCCTGCGGAATAAAATTGATGTCTGCACCACATATTTTCACTGCACCGGCCGGGGATATCCTGTTATAAAATTTATACCACGAATTGATGAGTCGTTTTATGAGAAAAAGATGGTTCTTTCTGTCTCTCTGCCTGTTGCTCTGGCATGTTCAGGCGGAGGTAAAAAATACAGTAAATCAGATTTTATATATCAATTCTTACGACACGTCTTACCAGTGGTCGGCCGATATTCTCGACGGCTTCCGGGCATATTTCAACAACGGACTCAACAAACCATCCGTCAAACTCAACGTCATTGAGCTTGGAATCCTGAGAAATCCGGGGCTGAAGATCCGTCCATCGGACGAGGCGTTCATTCTGGAACTTCTGCAGAAGAAAAAGTATGGTCTGATTGTTACGGAAGGCAAAGCAGCAACCGACCTCCTGCTGAAACACTATGCCGTCCTGCAGGAGAAAACGCCGGTTGTCTTCTGTGCATATACGGACTTCGACAGGGAAAAACGCACGCAGTATCCGAATCTTACCGGCATCGAATGCGGTCACAATTTCCAGCCGTTGATCAGCCTCATACTCAAAATCTACCCGCAGACGCAGAAGATCGCCGTCATCACCGACGGTTCTCCCGCAGGCAATGCACTTTATCAGGAATACAGGCAGGCGGCGGCAGAAATCAAAATGCCGGGATTTCTTTTTCTTCACGGGGCATATCTCAGCACGGACGAAATGCTGACTCAACTGTCACAACTGCCTCAGGATTCCCTTGTCCTTCTGCAGAACTGGCGCAGCACTCAGCCGGAACCCTTTATCCCCTACGGAATACTTTATCCCAATATCGTCAGGACCGCTCAGCATCCGGTCTTCACGTTGCAGGAAGCACCGCGCGATACGGGCGTCATCGGCGGGATTCTGACCAACAGCAGGGAACACGGTATCGAGACGGCAAAAACGGCAGCCCGCATTCTGAAAGGAGAAAAACCTGCCGATATCCCGATCCAGACCACAAAACAGCATCCAGTTTTCGACTGGAACTCTCTGGCGCAGTGGGATATTCCCGCCGGGCAGCTTCCGCCAGACACCGTGTATCTCAATAAACCGTCTTCTTTCTGGGAAAACTGGAAACAGGAAAGCGTCATTACCGGCGCAATTGCCCTGCTCCTGCTGATATGGTATCTGGTTCTCGGAGAGCAGCGCAGAAGAAACCAGAAAAAACTGAACGGTCTGTTCTCGGCGCTGCCGATCCATGTCGGAGTTGTCGATGCAAAAGGGAAAATTCTCTTTCTTCAGGCAGGCAACCAGATTTTCACCGGACCGCGTCCCGAAAAACTTACAGATCTGCCCGTCGAACTTCTCCGCGAGGTTGAGAAACCAGTCAGGGACACATTCCGGACCGGTGAAGGTTCCCGCAGGGAGTACAGTGTATTCGGGCAGCATCAGCAACTGGAATTTCTCCTTCTGCCGGAAGAGATCTTCGGCAAACAGGCAGTGATGTGGATTTCGGCAGATGTCACGCAGCTTCACGATGCTTTCACAGCAAAGGCTCAGCTTGCCCAGCGGTTCCGGCTGACACTGGAGTCCATCGGTGACGCCGTGATCGTAACGGACTGCGACGAAAAAATCACGCTGATGAACCCGATGGCAGACAAGCTGACGGGGTATCGGCAGAACGAAGCCGTCGGCAGGAAACTCGGCGAAGTTTTCAACTTCGTCTCCATTTCAGGAAATGAAAAAGTCGAAACACCGGTGACTACCGTGATCCGGACTGAAAAAGAAGTGATTCTTGAAAACCACAATGACCTGATCTCACGCGACGGGAAACGCTACCACATCGCAGCCAGCGCAGCCCCGATCAGGGAAGAGGAAGACGGCATTTCCGGTGCGGTGCTCTTCTTCCGCGACGTGACGGACGATTATGAAAAGCGCGCCATCCTCAGCCGGCAGAATACAATTCTCCGCAATGCCACGGAAGTGGCGAATATCGTTTATTTCCGCAGTGACAGAACAGGCCGTCTGATTCCGATGGAAGACTTCGAGAAAAACTGGATGTATCGTGACGGACAACCTGTTCCGGCGGAAGAATGGCTTGATCCGGAAGACTTTCCTGCCTACGACAAGGAACTCAGGAAACTGCTTTCCGGAGAAACCGATTCCATGCACTGTTTCTACCGTTCCAACAGGGAAGCGGGACGGCGCGACTATGAAATGCGCATCATCAAGTCCGCCGCCAAAGCGGAAAATGACGGAGAGGAATACTACGGGATCATTCAGGACATCACGGAAACCAAAGAAAATGAACGGCGTTTTCAGGATAATGCGAATCTGCTCAAGGGAATCATGGATCACCTCCCCTGTTACATGTTCGTCAAGAATGCCGATGACCAGTTCCGGTATCTCATGTGCAACCGGGGTTTCGCGGAGCTGACAGGGCTCGCCAGTGAACAGCTCATCGGAAAACGCGACGAAGATATTTTCCGGACGCAGGAAGAAATAGAACGGTTCCGCAAGGACGATCAGGAACTGCTGAACTCCGATAAATGCGCCTCTCCCCTAGGTTGGACAACTTTTATGAAAAGATTGGTGTAAAGACC
>ERZ1673738.1080-NODE-1080-length-43673-cov-6.037393_pt1 | contig 43673 bp, 49 predicted proteins | sample MGYA00580198_ERZ1673738 | MGnify/ENA primary metagenome ERZ1673738 (study PRJEB41218, sample SAMN15661784) | gut metagenome | host: Homo sapiens | place: Canada: London | collected 2015-08-20/2019-03-30 | study: EMG produced TPA metagenomics assembly of...
GGTGCGAGAGACGGGACTTGAACCCGTATGGATAAACCGCTGGATTCTAAGTCCACGGTGTACTCATAACATATAGAGATACTTGATTCCTTTTTCATGGTTGCCGCAACCTGGGCACGCCCCGCAACCATGCCGCAACCACAAAGCAACCACACATAACATACTAAAATATCACACGATATAAGACTGGAACCCCAAGTGAATGAAGGGTTTCAGTCTTATTTTTCGGCTTCGTTCTGAAAGCCTTCTCCGTAGTCCCCGAACCCCGACCTACGGAGAAAGCCCATGGCCTACACCAAGGAAGCCATCGAACGTGAGCTGGCCCTCGAAGAAGAGATGTTCAACCGTGGCAAGGACCGCTTCTTTGCCAACATCGCCCGCCTCAAGGAGCAACGCAACGAAGGCGGCACCACCTACGGCAAGATGCTACTCAAGCGTGGCATCGCTCCCCTCGCCGCCGCCATCACCGCCTTCATGGAGAAGGCCAACAGCGGCACTGCCGGGCGCAGGCACATGGCCGTGGCCCTGCTCAAGGACATAGCCCCCGACGTGGCCGCCTTCATCACCCTGCGTACCGCCATCGACACCCTCACCTCCGAGCCCATGCTCCAGAACGTGGCCGTGCGTGTGGGCCGCGAGATAGAGGCCGAGCTGCGCCTGACCAACCTCAAGCAGAACGACGCCGACCGCTACGCCATGACCCAGCGGTACATCCAGGGCCACAAGTCCCGCAAGTATCGCAGCACGGTGCTGCGGTATGCCTACGGCAAATCCACCACGGTGGACTTCGAGCCGTGGCCCCTGGCCCAGTGCCTCCATCTTGGGCAGAAGCTCATCGAGCTGGCCATCGACAGCACCGGCATCTTCGCCATCGAGCTGACCTCCAACAAGGTCCGCAAGGGCAACAAGGACATGGCCGCCTACAGTCTGGTCATGACCCCGGCCCTCAAGGAATGGATGGACGACCACCTCGAATCCCGTTCCATCATGGCCCCCGCCTACATGCCGACCCTCATCCCGCCCAAGCCGTGGGAGGGTGCCTGTGGTGGCGGCTACTACTTCCAGGCCATGCGCCCGCTGTCTCTGGTGAAGACCGGGAACCGGGACTACCTGCTCACGCTGGACAAGAAGATAGCCAACAACGAGATGCCCTCCGTCCTGCGGGCCATCAATGCCCTGCAAGACACGCCGTGGCGCGTGAACAGGCAGGTCTATGAAGTGGCCGACCACTTCTGGAACGACACCAACGGCGACGTGGCCGACCTGCCCCCGCGTGATGGCTACCGCCTGCCTCCCTGCCCTGTCTGCGGAGCCGACATCACGGACACCGCCTCGGCCCGCATCCCCCATGCCTGCCTCGACAGCCTCTCCGAAGAGGAGCTGCGGCGCTGGCGTCGGGCCGCCGCCATCGTGCGGGAGAAGAACATCTCCTGCATGTCCCGCAGGCTGGGCATTGCCAAGACCATGCATCTGGCCGCCCGCTACAAGGACGAGCCGGCCTTCTACTATCCCTACCAGCTCGACTTCCGGGGCCGCATCTATGCCGTGCCCGCCTACCTCAACCCGCAGGGCACGGGTCTGGCCAAGGCCCTGCTCCAGTTCGCCCAGGGCAAGGCGCTGGGCAGCATGGCCGCCGTCAAGTGGCTGGCCATCCACGGCTCCAACTGCTTCGGCAATGACAAGGTGAGCCTCGACGACCGTTACTCGTGGGTCCTCCAGCATCAGGACGACATCCGCCTGTGCGCCGAAGACCCCTACGACAACCGCTGGTGGACGGAAGCCGACGACCCGTGGGGCTTCCTTGCCTTCTGCTTCGAGTGGCAGGGCTACCTCGACGAGGGGCTGGCCTTCGTCTCCCACCTGCCCATCGCCATGGACGGCACCTGCAACGGCTTGCAGATATTCTCGCTCATCCTGCGCGACGAGGTGGGCGGCCATGCGGTCAACCTCACCCCCACGGACACACCGCAGGACATCTACGGCATCGTGGCCGCCAAGGTGAAGCTGGCCCTCGAAGCCCAGGCGGCCAAGCCTGTGGACGGGGCCGATGTCTTCGCCAAGGGGGAGACCGAGAAGCCCATGTACAACGAGACGGTCTGCGCCCGCTTCCTGCTGGGCCTCAACATCAGCCGCAAGATGACCAAGCGGCAGGTCATGGTCCTGCCCTATGGCGGGACCTTCGACAGTTGCCGTGAATACACGGAAGCCTGGCTCAAGGAACAAGCCTACGCCGATTCCACCATGCCCATCGAGATGCCCAACGGCTATACGCTGCGCTCAGTGGCCCGCTATCTGGCGGAACTCATCTGGGATGCCATCGGTGCCACGGTCATCAAGGCCCGCGAGGCCATGACCTTCCTGCAAGACACCGCCGCCGTCCTCAACAAGGCCGACCTGCCCATCCGCTGGACCACGCCCGTGGGCTTCCCCGTCCAGCAGTGCTACCGCGAACAGAAAGGCAAGCGGGTCAAGACCAGGATAGGGGATTCCCTCATCTACCTCACCCTCAACGAGGAGCAGCCCGACAAGCTGGCCAAGGCCAAGCAGAAGTCGGCCATCTCCCCCAACTATGTCCACTCGCTGGACGCCGCCGCCCTCATGCGGACCGTGTGCTGCTGTGCGGATGAAGGCATCCTGTCCTTCGCCATGATTCACGACAGCTACGGCACCCATGCCGCCGACAGCGAACGTCTCGCCGCCATCCTGCGGACCACGTTCGTGGGCATGTTCGGTGGCGACGCCAACATGCTGGAGCTGTGGAGCCGCGAGGTCATGGCCCCGGTGCCTGCCGCTGTCCTGCAAAAACTGGACGGCCTCCCGGCCATCCCTGCCTTCGGGGAACTGGACGTGGAAGCGGTCAAGCGTTCCCTGTTCTTCTTCGCGTAACATTATATAATAGAGCTGACCCCGTGCTTCACCTTGTCGTGAGGCGCGGGGTCTTGGCGTTTCAAAACGCCGGCTAGAAAAGAGCTGCTTACTAGAATAAAGCGCAGGCCTTTCCCCCAGAAAAGCCCATTACCAGAGAACACGCACCAATGTGCTGATTACCAGAATAAAACAGCCGACCGATTAGGTTGCACTAAGCGGAAGAGGGCACCCCACTTGGACCGATCAGGTTGCACTAAGTGGAAGAGTCCCTCCCGGCTTGGGGCAATTAGGTTGCACTAAGTGGAAGAAGAGCATCGCTCTTGTCCTCACATCACAACAAAGGAGACCCAGCACAGGAATGTTCACCACCATCGCCACCCCTGAGAACGTCACCCAGCAACTCCGCGACCTCACCGCCAACTGTACCACCCGCGATGCCGCCCAGTGCTGCATGGCCGTGGCCTCCGCCATCCAGACCCATCCCGACCGGGGCGCGCGCCTCATGGGTCTGGCCGCCGCTTTCCTCCTGGCCGCCGAAGCCTCCGGGCTGCCGGTTCCCGACCTCATGGGCTATGCCCGCAACTGCATGAACACCGCCGAAGGCAAGCGCCCTGAGTTCGCTGCCGTCAGCACCTACATCGAGAAGGAGATTCTCCATGGCTAACACCGAGAACGACAAGAACAAGAAACCCAAGCAGCACACCACCCCCAAGGCCGAGGCCCTGTTCGTCCACATCGTGGAGCCGGACCACGGCACCAAGGAGTTCCCCGACGAAGAGGGCTCCTTCACCGTCACCCTGCGGATGCCGGAAGAGCAGGCCCAGCGTTTCCTCGATTCCCTCAACGAGGAGCTGGAAGAAGCCCAGGCCCAGATGGACAAGGAGTTCGCCTCCCTGTCCGTGGCCACCCGCAAGAGCCTGAAGCACCCCACCTTCGTGATGCCCGGCACCGAAGAATATGACCGCGAGACCGAAGAGCCCACCGGATACATCCTGTTCCGCTTCAAGACCAAGGCCAAGTACACCAACAAGCAGGGCAAGGTCATGGACCGCAAGGTGGCGGTCTTCGATTCCATGCTGTCCCCCGTGAGCCTGAGCGCCGAGCCCGGCTGGGGCTCCATCATGCGCGTCTCGTTCACGGCCCGGCCCTACTTCGTCAACGGCACCGGCAAGGCCGGCCTGACGTTCTACCTGAACGCCGTCCAGATTCTCAAGCTGAACGCCTCCGGCGAACGCTCCGGCACCGACTACGGCTTCGCCTCCGAGGACGACGGCTTCACCGCCGACGACATGCCCGCCGACCAGCCCGTAGCCCCGGTGACTGGCGGCAGCGAGGACGCCCAGCCCGATGAAGTCCCGTTCTAGCAGCTCCCTGAGCGCGAAGGTCAAACGCTACAAAGCGTGGGCCGCCGTGCGGAACGACACCGGGTTCCGCAGCCAGTTCGAGGCCGATGTGTCCCGGTCCCTGCCCGACGATGCCGCCCGGTACGAAGCCGGGCGCATCCCGTACACGGTCACGACCACACGGCACTACACCCCGGACTGGCTGCTGCCCAGGCAGGCCATCGTCCTCGAAGCCAAAGGCCGCTTCACGCTGGAGGACAGGAACAAGATGCTCATGGTGAAGGCCCAGTATCCCAAGCTGGACATCCGCCTCATCTTCCAGCGCCTCAGCCAGAAAGTCACCAAGACCATGACCGTGCAGGACTGGTGCGACAAGCACGGCTTCCCCTGCTGCAAGGGGCCTGCCGTCCCTGACGCATGGCTCAAGCACAAACCCACCGCCGCCGGGAAGAAGGCCTTCGCCGCCCTCTTCCCGCAGGTGGCCTGATTGGAGGAGACCCGTCATGTACAGGCATGAACAGGCAGAACAGTCATCCTTCATGCAGCATGAACCCTGTCCCGCCTGTCGCTCCCGTGGCGAAGACGCCAAGGGGAACAACCTTGCCCGCTACTCCGACGGGCACGGGTACTGTCATGCCTGCGGATACTACGAATCAGCCGAAGGCGAGGGCAAGGCCGGCAAGCCAGGTGCCGCCAAGGCCCGCCCCACGTTCGAGGCGCTCCCCTGCGACATCCTCCCGCTCAAGCAGCGCGGCATCGACGCCGCCACCTGCGAGAAGTTCGGCTACGGCATCGGTCGCTGGGGCAAGGAGAAAGCCTGGTGCCATGTGGCTCCCTACCGGGATGCCGAGGGCCGGGTGGTGGCCCAGCACATCCGGCTGGAAGGCAAGGACTTCAAGTGGCTGGGCGACAGCAAGGACGCCTTGCTCTTCGGACGCCACCTCTGGCGCTCCGGCGGCAGGCGGGTCATCGTCACGGAAGGCGAGATAGACTGCCTGACCATCTCCATGTTGCAGGACAACAAGTGGCCCGTGGTCTCCCTGCCCAACGGGGCCAGCGCCGGGGCCAAGGCCATCCGGCAGAACCTCGAATGGCTGGAGACCTTCGAGGAGGTCATCCTCTGCTTCGACATGGACGAGCCGGGACGCAAGGCGGCGCAGGAATGCGCCATGCTCCTGACCCCAGGCAAGGCCAAGATTCCCTATCTGCCCTGCAAGGACGCCAACGAATGCCTGGTCAAAGGCAAGACCAGGGAACTCATCAGCGCCCTGTGGGACGCCCAGCCCTACCGGCCCGACGGCATCGTCGCCGGTCAGGACCTCTGGGACAAGGTGCGCCAGAGCCCGCCCAAGGGCTACGGCATCCCCTATCCCCAGCTCAACGACAAACTCCACGGCCTTCGCCTTGGCGAGCTGTACCTGTTCACCGCAGGCTCCGGCATCGGCAAGTCCACCATCGTCAACGAGATAGCCTACCATCTCAAGATGGTGCATGGCCTGCCCCTTGGCGTCATCGCCCTGGAGGAATCCGTCTCCCGCAACCTCCGCCGCTACCTCGGCATCCATCTCAACAAGCCCCTCCACCTCCCCGAAGTCCACGAGAGCATCCCCGAAGCCGACCTCAAGGCCGCCTTCGATGCCGTGACCGGGGACAACAAGTGGTTCGCCTATGACCACTTCGGCTCCTCCGACATCGACAACCTGCTGTCCAAGCTCCGCTACATGGTGGTGGGCCTGGGCTGCAAGGTCATCGTGCTGGACCACATCTCCATCGTGGTCTCGGCGCTGGACGAGGCCGGAGGGGAATCCGAGCGCAAGGTCATCGACAAACTGATGACCAAGCTCCGTTCCCTCATCGAGGAGACCGGGGTCATGGTGCTGGCCGTGGTCCACCTCAAGCGGCCCGACAAGGGCAAGAGCTTCAACGAGGGCCGGCAGGTGAGCCTCACCGACCTGCGCGGCTCCGGCTCCCTGGAGCAGGTGAGCGATGTGGTCATCGCCCTGGAGCGCGACCAGCAGGGGGACGAACCCAACCTTGCCAGCATCCGGGTCCTCAAGAACCGTCCCATCGGGGAGACAGGCCCGGCAGGTGCCGTGACCTACGACCCGGAGACGGGCCGCCTCACCCCGGCGGACGGGGAGAGCTTCGGCTTCAGCCAGTACAACGACAACCAGGAACAACAGGAGTTCTGAACATGACGAACACCGAGAACACAACCCCTTCCTTCCAGGCCCCCCAGACCTTCACCACCCCCACCCTGCCCGGCGTCAGCCTCCGTGTCCTGCTGGATGCCGAGGGCCAGCCGTGGTTCGTGGCGCGGGACGTGGCTCTGGCTCTGGGGTATGCCCTTCCGCCCAAAGCTATCCTTTACCATTGTAAGTATGCGAAAATACTAAAAGGTTCCGATTCGGAACTTTTGACTTCCAGCCCCCGTGGCCTCTCCATCATTCCCGAATCCGACGTGTATCGCCTCATCATGCGCTCCAAGCTGCCGGATGCCGCACACTTCCAGGACTGGGTGGTCGAGGAGGTCCTGCCTTCCCTGCGTAAGACGGGCCGCTACAGCCTCATCCCCGACGACCCCACGTCCCTGGGCCTGCCCGACTTCCGCAATCCCGTGGAAGCGGCCAAGGCATGGGCGCTGGCCATCGAAGAGAAGCAGGAGGTGGAAGGCAGGCTGGCCATCGCCGAGCCCAAGGCCGCCGTCTACGACGAGGTGGTGGCTCCCAATATTCTCACCCTGACCGACTTCTGCCGCCGCCTCGAAGGCGTCAACATCATGGCGGTCAAGCGTTCCCTGTGCGTGGCCAGTGTCTTCTATGTGGCCCCGGATGGTGGCTACCGTGTCTATGCCCGCTACCGTGACACCCACTTCGCGGAGAAGTTCGACAAGGACTACGGCAGCCGGACCTTCCACGTCCTGCCCGAAGGCCAGAAGCTCCTGACGCGCCTGTACCACGAGGGCAAGCTCATCATGAAGAAGGGCTTCACCGCCCCTTCCAGGGACAAGGGCGTCTCCCATGCAGCGTGAGCTGTATGATGGTCTCGATACCGGCTGGATACCCACGTCCGATACACCTGCCCTGCTCTTCGACATAGAGACGGACGGCCTGCTGGATTCATGCAGCAAGGTCCACTGCATCTGTGCCAAGGAGTATCCCGGCGGCAGGACCTATTCCTTCGGACCGGGCCACATCGAGGAGGGGCTGGAGCTGCTGGCTTCGGCCCCTCTCCTCGTTGCCCACAACGGCCTGTGCTTCGACAGCCCGGCGCTGGCCAAGCTCTATCCTGATGTCCGCCTCCCCGAACAGCTCTTCGATACCCTCACAGCAAGCCGCCTCATCTGGACCAACCTCAAGGACCTGGATTTCGAGCGCCTCCGCAAACAAGCCAGGCGCAAAGGCGGCGTCCCGTTCCCGGCCAAGCTCTGCGGCAAGCACAGTCTTGAGGCGTGGGGCTACCGCCTCGGCGAGTACAAAGGGGAGTACGGGAAGAAGGAGGACGCATGGGCGGCGTGGTCCCAGGAGATGCAGGACTACTGTATGCAGGACGTGGAGGTACTGGACAAACTCTACCGCCTCATCCTCGAACAGGACTACAGTCCCGAAGCCCTGGCCATCGAGCATGAGTTCCAGAAGGTCATCTTCCAGCAGGAACAGGACGGAGCCCCGTTCGACGAGCGGGAAGCCATGTCCCTCTATGCCTCCCTCTGCGCCAAGCGGGACGACATCAAACGCACGCTGTGCGAGATGTTCCCGCCCAAGCGGATGGAGGAGGTCTTCATCCCCAAGGCGAACAACAAGACCCGTGGTTATATGAAGGGGCAGCCCTTCATCAAGGTCCGGTATGTGGAGTTCAACCCCGGCAGCACCAAGATGATTGCCGAGCGCCTCGCCGGAGACTACGGCTGGCAGCCCTCCGAGTTCACCCCCACCGGCCTGCCCAAGGTCGATGGCGACACCCTGGGCTCCCTCGACTACCCACCCTGCCCCCTGCTCTGTGAGTACCTCGAACTCACCAAGATAATGGGGATGCTGGCCGACGGGAACAACGGCTGGCTCAAGCTGGTGCGCGACGGCAAACTCCACGGTCGCGTCATCACCTGCGGGGCCGTCACCGGAAGATGCACACACAACAGTCCCAACCTGGCCCAGATTCCGGCGCACGGCACCTACGGCCATGCCTGCCGCTCCCTGTTCCGCGTGGACCCTGCCCGGCCCGGATGGGTGCAGGTGGGGGCCGACGCCAGCGGCCTTGAGCTGCGGATGCTCGGCCACTACATGGCCCGCTATGACGGCGGGGCCTATGTGCGGGAACTGCTGGACGGTGACATCCACACCGCCAACCAGAAGGCCGCCGGTCTGGCCACAAGAGACAATGCAAAGACCTTTGATTGTGGAGGTCTATAAACCCGTCTAATTCAGGGAACACCCTTCAAGGGCAATCCTGAGCGAAGCCATCCGGTCAGTATATGAAGGAGGTAGTATGAAAACCTGCATCATATGCGGACAAACAAAACCGTTAGCTTCCTTTTCAAAATCATCTTCAAACGCTGACAAGCATGACAATAGGTGCAGAGAATGCAAACATGCTTCCTATATAAAGAAAAGGTCTGAGAACTACTTTCTTTATTATTGCAGCGGAAAAAAGAGTGAATGCAAGAAAAAAGGAATCCCATTCAATCTCACCCCTGAATATCTGTCCTCGATATGGACGGGAATCTGTCCTATATATGGGACCCCAATCAGTAGGGCAGCGGAGGGGAATGGTTCTCACAAATCAGCACATCTTGACAGAATAGACCCAAGCAAAGGGTATGTCATTGGAAATGTTGCTTGGATAAGCGGGAGGGCGAATCGCATCAAATATAATGCGACAGCTCAAGAATTGAGAAAGATAGCTGACTGGATGGAACGTGCAACGACTATCCGAAAGGAGTAGCCCCAAGCGGGGCGAAACGGCGGGCAATGATGATATAGTCTGCTCTACATGGCAACATGTAGCTGGATGCAATTCCGGGGCTGTAGTAGCGACACAGCCTGAACATCAAGGTATCTATGCCTTCCTCTACGGAGCGGGCGACACGAAGCTCGGCTCCATCGTGGAACCCTACGCCTCCCCGGCACGACAGGCCCAGATAGGCAAGCGCCTCAAGGCCAAGTTCTTCAAGGCCATCCCGGCCATCAAGTGCCTCATCGACGATGTGCAGGCCGCCGTCTCGGCCCGCCCCTGGCTCTATGGCATCGACAAACGTCGCCTGCACGTCCGCTCCAAACACGCGGCCCTGAACACCCTGCTCCAGTCTGCCGGTGCCGTGCTGGTCAAACTGGCCACGGTCATCTGCAACAAGGAAGCCAAGGCCCGCTTCGGCTGGGTCCAGGGCAGGGATTATACCCAGATACTCCACGTCCACGACGAGGCCCAGTTCCAGTGCCCGGCGGAACATGCCGAGGCCCTGGGCAAGCTCTTCGTGGAATCCATCGAGATGGCCGGACGGCACTTCGCCATGCGCTGTCCGACCACAGGCGAATACAAGATAGGCAACAACTGGGCAGAGACCCACTAAACCCACCCTTCCACAATGAACGTACTCATCGCTTGCGAATTTAGCGGGCGGGTACGGGATGCCTTCATCGCAGCCGGGCATAATGCCATTAGCTGTGACCTTGAACCAACGATTACCGCCGGTCCGCATCATCAGGGCGACATCCTTGAATATCTGGACAAAAACCAGAACAGGTTTGACCTGATGATTGCCCACCCTCCCTGTACATATCTTTGTTCAAGCGGACTGCACTGGAACAGCAGGAGACCTGAGAGACAGGCAAAAACAGAAGAGGCCATAGATTTCGTCATGCGCCTCATGTCTGTCAACATCCCCATGATTGCCATTGAAAATCCGATTGGCTGTCTGTCCACTGCCATCAGGAAACCCGACCAGATAATCCAGCCCTACCAGTTTGGCGAAGACGCATCCAAAGCCACCTGTCTGTGGCTTAAAAACCTGCCTCCCCTCATTCCCACCCAATATGTCGAACCGCGAATCGTGAATGGAAAGCCCCGCTGGGGGAACCAGACCGATACCGGACAAAATAAACTTCCGCCTTCCGCTGGCAGGTGGAAGCTGAGAAGCATTACCTACAAAGGCATTGCCTCCGCTATGGCATCCCAGTGGGGATGCCTGAAATAACCAATCACAAAGGATACCCCATGCTCGAACAGTTCTCCCTCATCCCCGTCACCCGCACCGTCGTCACCCGTCGCGAACATCCCGATGTCTCCCTGTTCTTCACCAAGAAGGGCGACCTCGTGTTCCTCTTCTCCCCTGAGTTCCTGGCTTCCGACGACCACATGCTGGCCCTGGGCTCCAAGGTCCTGTGCGGCTACGCCGCCGGCTCCGGCGAGTTCCTCATCACCCCCGCCGAAGAAGGCCAGAGCAATGCCCGCACCATCGGCAAACGCCCCGGCTTCAAGGGTGCGGGCCAGCTCGTCATCCCCTGCCGCAACCTGCCCGAAGGCATCACGCCGTGGGAAGGCCGCATCACCGCCGCCACCGCCTGCCATGAGGGCAGCGTCGTGGTCGATGCCGCGATTCAGCCCCTCCAGTAGGGCATCCCTCTCTCCCCTCCCGTGCCCCGCCGCCCGGCCTCATAGGGCGGCACTACTTTTTTCAAAGGAGCAAACATGAGCCTCTTCATCAACACCGGCAACAAGGCCCCCATGTCCATCGACCTCATCGAACTGAGCCTCAAGACCACCTGGGCCGCGTTCACGGACGCCGTGGCCAAGGCCGAAGATGCCGGCGTCAGCGTTACCCTGTTCAAGAAGGACGAACTGGACAGCCTCAAGGACATGGAGCTGTCCAACATCCGTGGCCTGAAGCTCGGTGCCCACATGGACCTGAACGTCATGTAGGGGCAAGGATGAAAGTCGTCATCCTTGAAGAACACGGCATCGACTTTGCCTTTGCCGGGCTTGGTCTGTCGTTCAGCGTCACCTCCTCGACTATCCATGAGGGCCTCCTCGTCTCTCCCGACGACCCTCTTTTCGACAGGATGATGTGCCGGGCCGAGAAGCTGTCCGGCCTTGGTGGTGGGCATGACAAGTTCCTGCGCTCCATCATGGTGAACATGGCCATCACTGCCCCCATGTACTGGTGGAAGCAGTTCGACACCTACAAGGTGGGAACTGTCACCCAGTCTGAATCCACCATGCATACGCTGATGGTCTTCCCCATCAACGCCCGGATGTTCGAGGGGGAAATCAGCCCTGTCTTCATCAAGACCATGGAAGACTTCCGCCTGGCCGGGGACTTCGATGCCCTCAACCGCCACCTGCCCCAGTCCTTCTTGCAGACCCGCGCGGTCTCCACCAACTATGCGGCCCTGCAAAACATCATCAGGCAGCGACAGAACCACAAACTTCCTGAGTGGAGCCTGTTCGTGGAAGAAGTCCTCAATCAGTGCCGCTACCCCAAGCTCCTCTGGCCCGACTGTCTCCGTAAATCCTAGCAAAAAGGTTTGGTTGCACTAAGTGGAAAAGAAGAAAAAACGTGTCCTGCTCATCGACGCGGATGTCCTTGCCTATCAGGCATGTGCAGGAACAGAGAAAGTCATCTGCTTCGACGGGGACAATTGCTTCCCCATCGGCAGCCTTACCGAGGCCATGTGGTCCTTTTCCTACCGTATGGAGTTCATCAAGGACACCCTGGGGACGAAGGATGCCATCCTCTGCTTCTCCGGGGATACCGGGGAGAACTTCCGCAGGGGGCTCTATCCTCCCTACAAGACCAACCGTGTGGGCAAGCCCAAGCCTGTGGCCCTCTCCGCCCTGCGCGACAGCATCATCAACGGCAGCGGCGAGACGGTCATGCGCGAGCCGACGCTGGAAGCGGACGACCTCCTGGGCATCCTCTCCTCCCGTCTGCGTACCGACGAAACGGAGACCGTGGTGGTCTCCATCGACAAGGACCTCCGCTCCATCCCCGGACTGTTCTTCAACATTGGCAGGCCGGACGACGGCATCCAGGAAATCACGCAGGAAGAGGCCGACCGCTGGTTCATGATGCAGGCCCTCATGGGCGACATGACCGACAATTACCCCGGCTGTCCCAAGTTCGGCCCGGCCACCGCCGCCAAGGCCCTGGACGCCGTGGCCCCCACCCCCGGAGCCATGTGGCCCGTGGTGGTGGCCGCCTACGCCAAGGCCGGGTTCGGTGAAGATTACGCCCTGACCATGGCCCGCCTGGCCCGCATCCTGCGGGACGGGGAATACGACTTCAACACGAAAAAGGTGAACCTATGGGAACCTCCTGCAATGCGCTAGTTTGCTGCGAACACTGCGCCTATGCCGGACGCCAGGGCCACGAAGAGCCCTGCAAATGGTGCAGTTATTATTCCGATTTCGTCCTCGACATCCGGCGCATCACGCCGCCCGCCTCCGCCGTGACTGTGCTTGAGCCCTGCCATACGCACTCTTCCTCCGGGAGCAAGCCCGCCCACTACAGCGGCATGGCCGTGGATGTCATCGACTTCTGCCTTCACAACGGCATCCCCTATCCCGAAGGCAACATCATCAAGTACGTCTGCCGCTGGCGCAAGAAGGGCGGCATCGCCGACCTTGAGAAGGCCCGCGACTACCTCGACCGCCTCATCGCTCACGAGCAGAGCAAAGGAGCTGCCCATGTCTAAGCATGATGACGGCCTGGCCATGCTGGCCCGGTTCATGACCGCCATGGAACAGCCCGTCTCCCAGGGCTGGGACGACAGGAGCGGTGCGGAACTGGGAATGAAGCTCATCGCCGAGGAAGCCTGCGAACTGGAACAGGCTTTCCGGGGGCTTTGGGGGGTCGCTCCCCTGCCCGCCGCCGAAGGCCGGGCCAACTTCGTGAAGGAGCTGGCCGACCTCATCTACGTTTGCTACTGGCTGGCCACCCGCCTGGGCATCGACATCAACGAGGCCCTGCGCCTCGTGCATGAATCCAACATGTCCAAGCTGGACCCGGAAACGGGCAAGCCCCTCAAGCGGGCCGACGGCAAGGTCCTGAAAGGCCCGGCCTACCATGCCCCGGACCTCGGCCATGTGGTCAGGTCCGTCCCTGTGACCCTCAACTAGGAAGAAGCCATCATGGAACAGAACCAGAAGGAAAAGCAGCCCACCCTCTACGTCATGCTCGGCCTGCCGGGCGCAGGCAAAAGCACCTATGTGGATGCCTGCCTCGTCCCCCAGGGCGTGCAGGTCATCTGCCCCGACGACCTCCGTGCCGCCCACGGCCACCGCTTCTACGGCCCGCTGGAGCAGCAGATTCACGGCATGGCCTACACCTTCGCCCGCGCCCACATGCTGCGCGGCCTGGACGTGGTTGTGGATGAATGCACCGTCCGCGCTTCCTATGTGAAACGCTGGAAGCGCCTGGCCGAAGACATGGGCTATGCGCTCAAGGTCATCCACCTGACCACCGACCACACCGTCTGCACGGAGCGCCGCCGCGAGAACACCCCGGACTTCCCGCTGGAAGTCATCAGCATGAAGGAATCCAGCCTGAAGCTGAACATGCCCGACATCCTGGCCTGCCTTGGCCCCGATGAATACATGGAGGAGTAATGTCCGGTCCCCTCCTCCTCGCCCAGTCCTTCGACCCGGCCTTCGTGTCCCTGCTCGAAAAGCTCCGCAAAAAATACCCTGCGGAGCTTTTCTCGTTGACGGGCATCGCACCGGAACAGCTTGACATCGACTTCATGAGCCGCCAGTTCTTCCGCGCATCCAACCGCAAGGGCTCGGCCACGGCTGACCACAGCATCGACCCCAACGCCAACGTCAGCGGGCGCGGTGTCATCACCTTCAATTACGAGGTGCCCAAGCCGTACATGAAGCTGAACTCCCTCTACAACCTGTGGCGCACCCTGTGCGAGCAGTTCACGATGGAAGCCGCCGACGCCGCCATCGAAGCCGAGATATGCGGTGCCCTCTACATCAACGATAGCTGGGACATCGGTCGCCCCTACTGCTTCAACTACTCCATGTACGACATCGCCCTGGAGGGCCTGAAGATGGGGGGCCGTCTCGACATCGTCCCGGCCAAGGGCCTGTTCACCTTCCTGCGTCATGTGGAGCAGTTCACGGTCTATGCCGCCAACAGCACCCTGGGCGCTACCGGCCTGGCCGACCTGCTCATCGTCATCTCCCGCTATGTGGACGACATGCTGGACACCGGCTACGACAACCACATCAAAGTCGGCGGCACGAGCCGGGTGTGGACCTATGTGGCCGAACACCTGACCTCGCTCATCTACACGCTCAACTGGGAGTTCCGTGGCAACCAGAGCCCGTTCACCAACGTGAGCGTCTATGACGACAACTTCCTGGGCCAGCTCGTGCCCGCCTATGTCATCAATGGCAAGGCCCCCCGTATCGAGACCGTGAAGAAGGTGCAGGACATCTTCCTCTCCTGCTTCAACCAGGTCCTGGAACGGGACCCCGCCACCTTCCCTGTGGTGACGGCCTGCTTCTCCCTGGCCGAAGACGGCAAGGAACTGGCCGACCCTGCCTTCGTCAAACGCATCGCCGAACACAATTTGAAATTCGGCTTCATCAACATCTATGTGGGCGAGACCAGCACCCTTTCGTCTTGCTGCCGTCTGCGGTCGAACATCAACGACCTCGGCTATGCCAATTCGTTCGGGGCTGGCAGCACCAAGATTGGCAGTCTTGGTGTGTGTACTCTCAACCTGCCCGCCCTTGCGCGGGATGCTTCCGCAGAGACCGCCGGCAAAGACAATGAGGCCGCTGTCCGGGAGATGCTGGAAATGGTGGGTGCCATGACGCAGATGGTGGGTTTCATCAACCACGCCAAACGCTGCTTCATCGCCGACCGTATCGAACGCGGCAGCCTGCCGCTGTACAAGCTCGGCTATATGGAGCTGAAGCGCCAGTTCTCCACCTGTGGCTTCACCGGCCTGTATGAGGCCGTCCATATCCTCGGCTACGACATGCGCGAGCCGGAAGGCCTGGAGGTCGCCAAGCGCATCCTTGAGCGCATCAACCAGACCAACGGCTTCCTGACGGAACTGCTGGGCACCCCCCACAACATGGAGCAGGTCCCCGGCGAATCCAGTGCCGTCAAGCTGGCCAGGAAGGACAGCCTCCGTGGCTGCAATCCCGAAGGCTGGGAGCTGTACTCCAACCAGTTCGTCCCCCTCTGGGAAGAAGGCGTGGACCTGCTGGACCGCATCCGCATCCAGGGCGAGCTGGACGGCTACTGCACCGGCGGGGCCATCTGTCACCTCAACGTGGCCGACCGCATCGAGAAGCCGGAGACCATGGAAGCCCTCATCCGCCATGCGGCTGCCTCCGGCGTGGTGTACTTCGCCATCAACTACGCCATCAACCGCTGCCTCGACGGTCACATGACCGTGGGCCACGGCGTGGACTACTGCCCCATCTGCGGCAAACGCATCACCGATACCTACACCCGTGTGGTGGGCTTCCTCACCAACACCAAACACTGGAACGCCACCCGTCGCGAACACGACTGGCCGTACAGGACGTTCCTCAAAACCAAGGAGCCGACAGCATGACCACTTGCCTTCTCACCTTCATCGGCGCTTTCGCCGGTTTCATCGCCGCCGAAGCCTTCCTCCGCTGGTGGGACAACCGCCCCAAGAAGATGGTCTAGGCCGTGGACGGCATCATCTGTGCCATCTGCGTCTTCCTGATTTGTGCAGCAATCGCCAACTCTGGCCCCTCTTATGATTGATTTTGAAAACACCGGGAGGCGTGGATGATTCGCATTATCGGCTCTGAGATAAACCTGCGCCACCGTGCGCTGGAAGTGTACGTCTCCGGCTGCATCCGTGACTGCCCCGGCTGCCACAACCCGGAGGCCCAGGCCTTCGGTAACGGGATGCGCTGGGACAAATGGCTCACGGCCAACCGCTACAAGCTGGCCACCGGCACCTTCCGCAACGTCTGGATTCTGGGGGGCGACCTCCTGTGCCAGCCGGAGCCTGCGGAAGTGGAGGAGTTCCTCCGCTCCCTGCGCCACATCATGCCTGAAGAGATGGACCTGTGGCTGTGGACAGGGGCGTACAGGAAGGATGTCCCTTCCTCTGTGCTGCGGCATATCGACTGGCTCAAGACCGGTCCCTATGTCCGTGACCTGCCTGAAAAATCCGTGGCCCTGCCCGACGGTACGGACCTTGCCCTCGCTTCCGAAAACCAGGAGTTGTTCCGTGTATCCCCCCCTCGTCCCCTCGGTTAAGGCCAAGGTCCAGACCCTCGATGACCTTCCCCTCACGGAAGAACTCGTCGATGGTCTGGACAAGCTCGTGCCCCACCGCTGCCCCGCCGTCTCGCAGAGCGAGCGGGAGATATGGATGTACGCCGGCAAGCGGGCACTGGTCGATGCTCTCCTGGTCGCCTGCAAGCGCCAGAAAGAGAAGCCCCTCCTCTAACCCTCAACCCGCAAGGAGCTATCGTGTGTAGCAGCAGCATTTTCGGTGGTGCCCCCAGCAAGCCCAAGGTGGTGGAGGCCCCGCAGCCCCAGGTGGCCGCCACCCCGCCCCCGGCGGAAGAAGTGGCCGAGGCCCCTGTGGTGAACGAAGGCGCTAAACGCCAGAACGCCAACTCCGCCAAGCGCAAGGGCACCTCCGCCCTGCGTATCAACCTGAACGTGGGCGGCGTCGGCGGCGGCACAGGAGGCGGCACCAGTGGCCTCTCCATCCCCCGCTGATACCGGCCAGACCTCCCGGTCCCGTTACGAGGCCCTCTCCATCGACCGCCAGCCCTACCTCGACAGGGCGCGTGACTGCTCCGCCCTCACCCTCCCCTACCTCATCCCCCGTGACGATATGCCCGACGGCAAAAAGCTCCCCTCGCTCTACCAGAGCGTGGGGGCCAACGGGGTGACGAACCTCGCCTCCAAGCTCCTCATGACCATGCTCCCGCCCAACGAGCCCTGCTTCCGGCTGCGGGTCAACAACATGGTCATGGAGAAGGAGGTCGAGGAAGAGGACAAGGATTTCCAGACCAAGGTGAACAAGGCCCTGTCCCGCGTGGAGCAGGCCGTGCTTGCCGACATCGAGGCCACCTCCGACCGTCCTGTGGTCCACGAGGCCAACATGCACCTCATCGTGGGCGGCAACGTCCTGTTCCACAACGACCCCAAGACGGGCCTGCGGATGTTCCCCCTGTCCCGCTATGTGGTGGACAGGGACAGCGCCGGGACGCCCATCGAAATCATCGTCAAGGAGAGCGTGAGCATCCGCGCCCTGCCCGAATCCTTCCTGAAAGACCTCCAGGAGATGGAGGGCGAGACGGGCCAGAACGTGACAAAGCTCCTGGAGGCCCGCTCCGGCGATGACGAGGTGGAGATTTTCACCCACCTGCGCCGCACTCCCAGGCTCTGGAAAATCCGGCAGGAATGCTTCGGCAAGGAAGTCCCCCGCTCCACAGGGAGTTACAAGGTGGACGAGTGCCCGTGGTTCCCCGTCCGCATGTACAGCATCTCCGGCGAGAACTATGGTCGCAGCTTCGTGGAGCAGCAGCTCGGCGACCTGACCAGCCTCGAATCCCTCAACCAGGCTATGGTCGAAGGGGCCATCGTCTCCTCCAAGACCCTGTTCTTCGTGGAGCCCAACAGCGTCACGGATTCCAAAGCCGTGGCCGAGGCCGCCAACGGCGACGTGCTGGAAGGCAGCGCCAACGACGTGACCAGCCTCCAGGTCCAGAAAGGGGCCGACTTCCAGGTGGTGGCCGCCAAGATTCAGGCCCTCGAACAATCCCTCAAGACCGCCTTCCTGATGATGGATGGTATCCGCCGCGATGCCGAGCGCGTCACGGCAGAGGAAATACGCATCATCGCCCAGGAGCTGGAGGCCGGGCTCGGCGGCGTCTACACCACCGTAGCCCAGGAGTTCCAGCTCCCCTACATCCGCAGCCGCATGGCCGCCATGTCCAAACAGCGGCGCATCCCCGAACTGCCCAAGCAGCTCGTGGCCCCCGCCATCGTCACCGGCTTCGAGGCCATCGGGCGCGGAACGGACAAGAACAAGCTCATGGAGTTCCTCCAGGTGGGCGCGGGGACCTTCGGGGAATCCTTCCTCAGCATCCTCAATCCCCACAACGCCATCGAGCGCCTGGCTTCCGCCATGGGCATCTCCACCGAGGGCCTCATCAAGACACCGGAAGAGATGCAGGCCGAGAGCCGGCAGGCCCGGCAGACGGCCCAGGGCCAGATGATGATGGAGAAACTCGGCCCTGAGATAATCCGGCAGGGCGGGAACCTTTTGAACCAATCCCAGTAAGGAGACATCCATGTCCAACGAACACAAGCAGGCAGCCCAGGAACAACAGCCCGTGACCGCCCCCGCCAAACAGGCGGAGCAGCAGCCGGCCCAGCAGGCCGGACCCGGCGTCAAACAGGGCAAGGCCCCCCAGCCCGCCCTGACCCTGAGCCGCCCCGCCACCTCCGCCAAACATGACACGGCCAGGAAGACCGGGGCCGTGCCCATCGGCACATCCGGCACCCTGTTCGTCGTCCACAACTAACAACGCCAAAAGAGGGAAACATGAGTGAGAACATCGTATCCAGCGTCGAAGCCCCGTATGACGTGGCCGGTCCCGAAGCCCCTGCCGGTACTGCTGCCGACGCTGCGAAGACTGACAAGGAACTGCCTGCTGGTGCCGGTGATGCTCCTGTGGCTGAAGGCGGCGACGCTGCCGCTGCGAAAGCTGACGACGCTCCCGCCGACGGCACCGACACCACCGCCGACGAACAGGAGGTCCTGGAGCGCATCGCCAAAGCTCCCAAGGAAGACGTGGCTGCGGCCCTGAAGGACAACGGCCTCGACTTCACCAAGTTCGAGCGGGAATACATCGCCAACGGCGACCTGAGCGAAAGCTCCTACAAAGAGCTGGAAAAGGCGGGCATCACCAAGAAGCATGTGGAAGCCTACCTGCGGGGCAACGAGGCCCTGATGCAGCAGACCATCACCGAGATAACGGACATGGCCGGCGGCATGGAAGGCTACCGCAGCGTCATCCAGTGGGCCGCCGACAACCTGCCCGAAGAGGAAATCACCGCCTACAACGAGGCCATGAACAGCGGCAACAAACCGCTCATCAAGATGGCCGTGTCCGGTCTGGTGTCCCGCTACCGGGCCTCGGAAGGCTCCGAGCCCGAACTGGTCAAGGGCCGTGCTCCTGCCGCCAACTCCGGTGCCAGTGCCGGTTTCGCCTCCAAGGAAGAGATGGTGGCCGCCATGAGAGACCCCCGTTACGGCAAAGACAGTGCCTACACCCGCGTGGTGGAGCGCAAGACCGGGGCCTCCACGTTCTTCGGTTACTAGGAGGTGGTCCTCATCAGCATCATCCTCACCGCAGCCCTGGCCTTCGACGGCCCTGACCTGCTCACCATCACCAAACACTACGAAGGCTTCAAGGCGCACCCTTATCTCTGCCCCGCCGGGGTCTGGACCATCGGCTACGGGCATACCGAAGGCGTGAGCAGGAACAGTCCTCCCGTCAGCAAGACGGAGGCCGAACAGCTCCTCATCAAGGACCTCACCGAGGCCACCGTCGCTGTCATCAAACATGCCGGTCCCGCCCTGTCCCAGAGCGCCTCGCCCGAAGAAGCCTACCGCCGCCTCGTTGCCCTCACCTCGTGGACCTTCAACCTGGGCGAAGGCAACCTCAGCTCCTCCACCATGCTCAAGCGCATCCGCGTCCTGGACTGGGACGCCGCCGCCAACGAGATGCTGCGCTGGGACAAGGCCACCGTCGGCGGGCGCACCGTCGCCCTGCCCGGCCTGACCAAGCGCCGCAAGACCGAGGCCCACTACTTCAGGACCGGCAAGGTCCTCCTCTTCTGACCATCGAGCCCCACAGGAGGAAAGGAACGTCATGTGGACCTTCCTTGCCCGGCTTGGGGCTTCCCTCATCGGCAAAATCCTGCCCGACAGGAGCGCCGTCAATCAGGCCCAGTCCCGCATCAATGAAGCGGAAGTGGCCGGTGCCCCGCCCTCCCGGCTCCGCCTGTGGCGCAGCTTCCTCGGCTGGGTCCTGGCCCTCCTGTTCACCTGGGAAGTCCTTGGCCGCCTCATCATCGTCCCCGTCTTTTTCCCCCAATGGGGAAAGAGCCTGCCCCCTTCCAGCCGCGACCAGGTGATGTCCCTGCTCATGTACATGCTTGGCGTGGGCTTCTAACCACCAACCCAAGGAGCAAGCCATATGGCTGAGAACCTGACCCTCTCCCTCCCCGGCCAGAAAGCCCTGTCCGGCGAGAGCGACGCCCTCTTCATGAAGACCTTCACCGGTGAAGTGATGACCGCCTTCGAAGAGCGCAACGTCATGAAGGACCTGCATCGCGTCCGCACCATCGACCACGGCAAGTCCGCCAGCTTCGCCCTGCTGGGCAAGGCCGCCGCCCGCTACCACACCCCCGGCACCGCCATCCTCGGCAGCAACAAAATCGCCACCGAGGAACGCACCATCAACATCGACGACCTGCTCATCGCCGACGTGGCCATCTACGACCTGGATGATGCCAAGAACCACTACGACGTGCGCCAGGAATATTCCAAGCAGCTCGGCTGGGCTCTGGCCCGCGAGTTCGACAAGAAGACCATGCGTGTGGGTGTCCTGGCCGCCCGTGCCTCCGGCCTCATCGCCGACGAACCCGGCGGCTCCGTCATCAAGGGCGGTCCCACCGTGGAGACCGACGGCGAGAAGCTGGCCGAAGCCATGTTCTCCTGCGCCCAGATTTTCGATGAAAAGGACATCATCGAATGGGAGCGCACCCTCATCGTCCGTCCCGCCCAGTATTACCTGCTGGCCCAGACCACCAAGGTGCTTAACCGTGACTGGGGCGGTGCCGGTGTTTACGCCGATGGTTCCGTCCTCAAGGTCGCGGGCATCCAGATTATCAAATCCAACAACCTGCCCAACACCAACATCGCCAGTGCCGTCACCGGTGAAAAGAACACCTACTATGGCGACTTCACCAACACCGTGGCCCTCTGCATCCAGAAGGAAGCCATCGGCACCGTGAAGCTGAAGGACCTGACCGTGGAAAAGTCCGGCTCCGACTTCCATATCATGTACCAGTCCACCATGATGGTGGGCAAGTACGCCATGGGCCACGGCATCCTGCGCCCCGGCTGCGCCATCGAAATCTCCAAGGCCGCTGCCTAGTCTTACCCTGACGAACCCCTAAACATACCCCGCAGGTGCCCTCAAAGCCCTGCGGGGTTTTTTACGGCCAAGGAGGGCCACAGGATGCCTACCAACACCACTACGGCCATCTTCACCACGCCCACATCCGAACTGTCCGCCGTCAACATCATCCTTTCCGGTATCGGGGAAGCGCCTGTGAACTCCCTGTCCGATACCACTTCGGACGTGGCCGTCGCCCTCAACATCCTTGCCGAGGTCTCCAAGGAAGTGCAGACCGAAGGCTGGCAATGGAACACCGAGGACGACTACCCCCTCACCCCCGGCGATGACGGGCGCATCAAGCTCCACCCCAGCATCGTCCGGGTCCACTTCCGGGACCCCGATGACAGGGAACTGGTCATCCGTGGCCAGTACGTCTACGACCGCATCCGTCATACCTACATCTTCCCCAGGGAAACGGCCATCAAGGTGACGGTGACGCTGCTCCTCGGCTTCGAGCAGCTCCCCGAAGCCTGCCGCCGCTACATCGCCCTCAAGTCCCTGCGTGTCTTCCAGGAACGTGTGGTGGGCTCCAACACCCTCTCCGCCTTCCACCAGCAGGACGAGGCCCGCGCCCGCGCCCAGATGCAGGCCGAGGAACGCAAGGCCGACAGGCCCAACATCATCAAGGGCACCCTGCCCCCCACCGGGACATGGCGGCCTGTGACCGCCCTGTACAACAGGGGCATAGGGAGGCTGCGGTAAGCATGGGCCAGCTCGTTTCCTCTTCCATCCCCAACCTCATCTCCGGCGTCAGCCAGCAGCCCCAGAACGTCCGCCTGCCCACCCAGGGCGAGGAACAGGTCAACTGCTTCTCCTCGGTGACGGACTTCCTCAAACGCCGCCCGGCCATGAACAGCGTGGCCCGGCTCATGGATGCCGCAACGGCCAGGGGCCTGGGGTCGTCCGTGTTCATGCATCCCATCAACCGGGACGAGCGGGAAAAATACCTCGTCCTCATCTACAAGGACGGCATCAAGGTCTTCGACCTCGACGGCACCGAAAAGACCGTGACGGTCGATGAATCGGCCAAAGCCTATCTGGCCCAGGCCCAGGACCCCATGGCCGACTTCCGCGCCCAGACCATCAATGACTACACCTTCATCGTCAACCGCCGTGTGACGGTCAAGGCCGATGCGGAGAGCCTGACGCCAAAACGTCCCCCGGAGGCCCTGGTCTTCATCAAGCAGGCCAGCTACAACACCACCTACACCGTGACCCTGGGCGAAGGCGAAGGGGCCGTCTCCGCAGAGTTCACCACGCTGGACGGCGTGGCCCCCGCCGACGAGCCTGCCGACAGCCTCAGCTCCAAGGAGATAGCCGACAAGCTCACGGAAGCCATCAACAAGAACGGCGCGTATATCGCCCAAGCCGTGAACTCCACCATCTGGATTCGGACCAAGGACGGCAGCGATTTCAAGATAGCCGTTGCCGACACCCGCTCCAACACCCACACGTCCCTGTGCAAGGGCACCACCCAGCGGTTCAGCGACCTGCTCACCGCCGCCCCCCGCGACTTCGTGACCGAGGTCATCGGTGACGCCAGCTCCAGCTTCGACAACTACTATGTCCGCTTCGAGCCCATGGACGAAAACTCGGACTTCGGCACCGGCCTCTGGAAAGAGACGGTCAAGCCTGGCATCCCCAGCAAGCTGGATGCCGGCACCATGCCCCATGGCCTCATCCGCCAGGCTGACGGCACCTTCGCCTTCGGCAAGCTGGACTGGGCCGAACGGGCCTGTGGTGACGAGGATTCCGCCCCCCTGCCCTCCTTCGTGGACAGGACCATCAACGGCCTGTTCTTCTATCGCAACCGGCTGGCCTTCCTCTCCGAGGACAACGTGGTCATGTCCGAGACGGGCGAGTTCTTCAACTTCTTCGTCACCACCGTGACCACCATGGTGGATTCCGATGTCATCGACGTGGCCGCGTCCAACGTCAAATCCTCGCTGCTCCAGCACGCCGCCGTCTTCTCCGGGGGCATCATCCTGTTCAGCGACCAGACCCAGTTCACCATGGAGCATGATACGGTCCTCGCCAACGCCACCGTCAGCATCAAGCCGGTGACGGAGTTCGAGGCCGACATGTCCGCCGCTCCGGTCTCCGCCGGGAAGACGGTCTTCTTCGCCACCCGCCGTGGCGAGTGGGGCGGCGTGCGCGAGTACCTCACCCTGCCCGACAACAGCGACCAGAACGATGCCGCCGACGTGACGGCCCATGTGCCCCGCTACATCACAGGGGGCATCTTCAAGCTCATCTGCTCCACCAACGAGGACCTCCTGCTGGTCCTGTCGCGGAACAAGCGGGATTCCATCTGGCTCTACAAATACTACTGGAACGGCTCCGAAAAGATCCAGTCCGCCTGGAGCCGCTGGGACATGGCCGGCACGGTGCTTTCCGGGGCCATGTTCACCAGCAAGTTCTACTGCGTCATGGAATATGACGACGGCGTATGGCTGGAAGTCTGCGACTTCGCCCCGGCCTTCAAGGACCCCGGCGAGCCCATCGAATACTGCCTGGACCGCAAGGTCACGGAAGCGCGGTGCAGCGTCGGCCCGTATGACCAGGCCACCAAGACCACCACCATCACCCTTCCCTGGCCGGTCAGGGAAGGGCTCTCCCCCCTGCTCGTGACCAGGACGGCCCAGGGCCAGAAGGCCGGTGTCCTGCTGGACATCGTGAGCCATGGCGGGGACACGGTGACGGTCAGGGGCGATGCGTCCGGCAAAAAGTTCTTCGCCGGCATCCCCTACCGCAGCACCTACACCTTCTCGCAACAGGCCATCAGGGAGCAGAGCAAGGGCAATGCCATCACCACGGGCCGCCTCCAGCTCCGCAGCATGACCCTCAACTGTGACGACACCGGCTACCTTGAGATGGAAGTCACCCCCTCGTTCCGCCAGACCAGCCGCTACATCTTCACAGGGCGCGAGCTGGGCCACGGCACCAACGTCATCGGGAACATCCCCCTCTATACCGGCAAGATAAAGGTCCCTGTGCTGTCCCTGAACACGCAGGTCTCCATCGCCGCCACCTCGGCTTCCTTCCTGCCCTTCGCCCTCGTCAATGCGAGCTGGGAGGGCTTCTACAACACCAGGCACAGGCAGGTATAGATGCTCCCCACCATCCCTCCACAGATGCGGCGCTTCGCCAGGGTCTCCTGCCCCTGCGACATCCACCTGCTCAAGGACACCCTGCGGGAGGAAGACCTGCGGGACCTTGAGCATATCTCCGGCCATACGCCGGAAGAGGCCCTGCGCTTCGGCTTCGAGCATTCCCTGCTCTGCGTGACCTTCTTTCGCCCCGGAGACCCGCTGGATGTCATCGGCATGGGCGGGCTCGTCCCGCCTGCCGTGGTCTGGCTGCTCTTCAACAAGGACTTCTTCGCCCGTCAGAGCGACAGGGCCTTGTTCCTTGAGATGTGTCCCCTGGTCCGGGACTGGCTCCTCGACCAGTCTTCCGGGGGCTTCATGCACAACATGACCCTCAAGCGCAACCGCAGGCTGCGGCACTGGCTCCGCTGGCTCGGAGCCGAAGAACTCCATTCCGCAGAAGGGAGCGACATCATCAACTTCTACTTCCAAAGGAGGTAATCGCCATGTGCGATGGAGGCGCGTTTTCCATCCCCATTGCCTCCCTGCTCATCGGCACAGCCTCCGCCGTGGCCAACGGACAGGCACAAGCCCAGCAGGCACAGGCACAGGCCGCCTACCAGGAGGCCCAGGCAGCGGAATACGCCCGCACGGCGGAGCTGAACAATCAGGCCGCCATCCGGGAATACACCGAACAATCCGCCGCCGAACGCATCAGCCAGATGCAGGAACAGGCAGCGGCCAGCCAACAGGCCCAGGATGTCCAAAAGGAGATGCTGCAAAAGAAAGGCACCATGCTGGCTTCCACCAACGCCGCAGGCATGGCCCTGGACTACCTCATGGCCGACTATGAACGCGAGCAGGCCAACAGGAAGGACAGCATCCGCCACCAGTACGAGATGAACGCCGTGGGGCATGAGCTGAACCTGTCCTCCTTCAAGGACAAGGCCCAGAACCGCATCAACTCCCAGCAGAACTACATCACCCAGGGCACGTCCTTCAACAGCGGCATGAACACCCTGGGCACCATCCTCGGCATCGGCGGCGCTGCCGTCGGGGCCTATGACAAGTATGACAAATACAACAGTCATACGGACATCACCTCTACCGCCAGCAAGAAGAGAGGATAAGCCATGGCACAGCAAAGCAGGTCCTCTCAGCCCACCATCCGGCAGGACCTCCAAAGGTCCCCGGCCCTCAATCCCGGCATCAGGGCCTCCGGCCTCTACAGTTATACCGAGGCCCGCCCTTCCTACATCGACCGGGACAGGACCGTGGGGGCCGGTATGGAGATTCTGGCCCGCTCCCTGTCCCGCCTGGACAGCTCCCTGGTCCCGGCGCTGGAACGCATCAATGACCGCAACATCGAACGTGCCGTCACGCAGGGCGCGGAGCTGTATGCCCAGAACCCCGACCTCGACAAGAACAGGAAGAACTGGAAGGACTTCGTGGAGGAGAACCCCCAGAACAGTCCCTACAACCCCTACCTGCAAATCGGCTACGAACAGGCCCGCCTGAAGGCGCTGGCCGTGGACCAGGCCAAGGCCATGGAAGATGCCTTCGTCCAAAGCGGTATGGTCAACGAGACCGACCAGAAGAAGGTCAAAGCATGGATGGACGACTTCACCATCCAGTTCCGCAAGGACAACCACCTCGACACCTACGAGGACAAGCTGACCCTGGCCGAGAACTTCAGCGCCAACGAGTTCAAGACCAAGGCCGGCATGATGGCCAAGCACAGCCAGTATGTGGCCCGACAGAACGAGAGCCGCACCATGCAGCAGTTCTCCGAGCTGACCGCCAAACAGATAGAGGCGATGTTCGACCCCAGCCTTGGCGGGAGCGTGTTCGGTGCCGGGGAGGCAGACGCCCAGCGCATCGCCGACATCATCATGACCAATGGTCAGACAGCCCTTGCCAATGGTGTCCTCGATGCCAATGCCGCCGAGATGTACACCAGGATGGTCTTCGATGCTTACGAGCGTCTGGACAAGAATCCCGTGGCCCTCAAGGCCCTGGACCTGGTGAAGACGCCCGGCGGTGTGGCCCTCTCCTCCCTGCCCGGCGTGGCCGAGAAGGTGAACGCCCTCCAGCGCCAGCGCATCGAGCAGGCCCGTGCCGACCAGCGCCACTACTGGGCGATGGAAGAACGGCAGAAGAAGTTGACCACGGAACAGTGGATGGGGCAGGGGGTCATGGCCTGGGGCGACAAGCCCCCCACCAAGGCCAATATGGATGCCGCCGGTGTCCCTGTCTGGCTCCAGCCCGCCTTTGCCCAGTCCGTCAACAGCTTCAACAAAGCCATGCAGGAAGGCCAGCGCCTCGCTCCCGCGAGCCAGGCCGGGCTCACCGCCGTGCATATCCTCTCCAGCACGGGCCAGCTCACCCAGGATGAAGTCCTTGCCCTGAGTACCATCTACGGCGCTGACAAGGCCAAAGAGTGGTACGACACCAACAAGGCGGCGCAGGACGAGACCAACAAGGACTACACCAGTTTCCTCAAGGAACTCAGCTCCGCCTCCTTCAGCATGTTCTCCCGAACGAAGGACGACGGGCTGGGCTTCAAGGGCGTCTCGTTCGGCTATGACCCCGAACTGACCGAGGAACAGAAGATAGGTCTCCAGGCCACAGAGCTGGCCATCGCCATCGCGGCCCAGAAGGTCGAGGAATACAAGGCCGCTCACAAAGGGGCCATGCCTGACAAAACATGGTACACGACGCAGCGCCCCAAGATTCTCTCCGAAGTCAGCGATGCCGTGGCCAAGGAGCAGAGCAACAAACAGGCCGGTGTCACCGTGCCCGGCGCTGACAAGAAGGCCAGCCCCCCTGCCCCCACGGCCCCCCAGCCCAACACCGCAGCGCCCAAGCCTACGAAAGCCTACACCATGCTGCGCCAGTTCGCTTCCGACAACGGCATCAACACCGCTACCCTGCCGCCACCCGCCTCTTCCCCTGCGGAAGTGGCCGGGTGGATGCAGAAGAACCACCCTGAGCAGGTACAGGCATTCAACGCCTTCTGCACATCCAACCGCTAACAGGAGGCACCCATGCCTGAAATCCCTGTCATGAACGAGGGGGTCGAAGGGGTCGAAGGCACCCCGCAACCCCCTGTCCCCGAAACATTGCCTGAGCCCCCTGCCGACCAGATACAGGTCCCCACGGCTGAAATCCCCGTGCCCGGAGACGGGGCCTCGCCCGAAACGCTCTCCGAACTGGATGGGGAGCCCCAGCCCCCCGCCGAGCCCCCTGTCGTCTCCCCGGAGGCCATCGCGGCCATGACCGAAGAGGCTCCCGCCACGGTCTCTCCCGAAGCCCTCGCTGCCATGACCGAGGATGCCCCCGCTGCCACGGTCTCTCCCGAAGCCCTTGCTGCCATGGAGGAGCCTGACGATGCCGGGACCATCACCGCCGATGTGACCGTCGAGGACGAAGGGGACGGCAAGCCCATCTTCGACCTTGGTGATGTGGTCATGTCCGCAGGTCAGGGGCCATATGATGCGGTGAACAGTGTCCTGGACCTGTCCTACAGTACCGGCAGGTTCGTCTCCGAGGTACTCACCGAAGGCTGGGACAAGGCCCAATTCGTCCAGCACAAGGCCCCGCTGCGCTTCGGGGAATATGATTCCCAGACCCTCGTGGGCGAGGTCAGCAAGGGCCTCACCCAGTGGGCCACCGGCTTCGCTCTGACCGGCCTGGCCGGCAAGGCCCTCTCCACAGGAGCCTCCGTCGCCTCCGGCGCACGGACGGCGTTCGCCAGTCTTGGCAAAGGGGCCGTGGTGGATTCCGTCTTCTTCGACCGCCAGGAAGAACGGCTCTCCAACTTCGTGGAGCAGTTCCCTGAGCTGCAAGGCCCCATCACCGACTTCCTGCAAGCCAGGCCGGACGACACCGTGCCGGAGGCCATGCTCAAGATGGCCGTCGAAGGTGCCGGTCTCGGCATCGCGACGGATACCTTCATCGCCGGGCTGCGCTGCCTCCGCAGCGGACGCAAGGCCCTCTCCAGCGGAGAGAGCAAGGTGGCCATGCGGCAGTATCAGCAGGACGTGGAGCATCTGGACAGCGTGATGCAGGAACACCAGGCGGCTGATGGCGCACCGGCCCAGCCGGCAGAAGGAGCCCCCACCGGGGCAGCGCCCGCCCAGACAGGTGAAGCGGCAGTCCCGGCCCAGTCTCCCGATGCTCCTGCCGACAAGATGCCCGTGGTCGTCCTCAAGCCCGGCCAGCGTCCCCCCGCAGCCCATATGGACGGGGACAAGCTCCTCTCCTCGCAGCAGGTCCTCAACACGGCCAAGCAGGCCATGGAAGCGGACTGGCGAGCCCTCTGGCCCATCACGGACAACATCAATCTCCAGACGGAGATTTTCCAGCAGCCCTCCGGCTCCGATTTGCTCCTGAAGCTCAGTGACGCCCAGGTGGACCATCAGCTCAAGGCCGCCGGCCCGCAGGCCCACAAGGAACTCATCGCCAGCGCGAGGGAGGATGTGGAGAAGATGGGCTTCTCCTGCGAGATGTTCTTCCAGCAGGGCAAGCAGGCCGTCAAAGACATCCAGAGAGCGGAGCGCGTGGTGCTGAAAGTCCGCGCCCTCATGCACAACATGACCGATGCGGCCATCCCTCTGGCCCGTCGCATCATCAACGGCACGGCCTCGGAGCGTGACAAGGCCAGCTTCGACATGCTGGCCCGCAACCTCCAGGAGTTCATCGTCGTCAACGGCGACCTCCGCACCGTGTCCGGTCGCCTGCTCAACAGCCGGAACATCCTCATGACCGAGGATAAATCCGCCGACATCCTCGGCAAAGGCCCCACGGACGAAGCCTTCCTCGACAAGATGGCCTCGCCCAACACCAGGACGAACAAGCCCTCCGCCATCGTCGGCACGGTCGCCGCAAAGCCCGGTGCGCCTGCCCCCGACGGGGACGGGCTCATCATCAAGGACTGGAAGGCCGTGGACAAGATGACGGAAGACGACGCCTCCCGCTACCTGCTGGAATCCGGCATCGAGCCCCAGCAGCTCATGCAGGCCGCCCGCGACCTCCTGGCCAGCGATACCGTGGCCGCCCGCTCCCGTATGCTGCAACAGCTCCGCCCCGGCGTGAACCTCTTCGATGCCGTGAACGAGATTCGCATCAACGGTATGCTCTCCGGTCCCATGACCCATCTGGTGAACATGGTGGGCACCGGCATCAACACGACGGTGATGAAGCCGGTCGAGCGCATCGTCGGCGGTGCCTTGAGCGGCGACATGGCCCAGGTACGTTCCGGCATCAACCTTGCCAAGGGCATGTGGGGCAGCAGCATGTATGCCTTCAAGATGGCCTCCAAAGCCTGGCGGCTTGGGGACAATATCCTCGACAGCTCCAGGTCGCGGCTGGATGCCCCCACCCATCAACTGACCTATGAGCGTATCAAAAACTCCCTGCTCAAGGACAGGCCCGAAGGCGAGCTGACGCCCCGCCAGGAACAGATGGCCCGCGCCATCGGCTGGATAGGTACGGCCACCCGCATCCCCACCCGGCTCCTGCTGGCGGAAGACGAGTTCTTCAAGCAGGTGGCCTTCCGTGGCCAGCTCACTGCCGACCTTGCCGAGGAAGCCCTCACCAAAGGCCTCAAGGGCAAACAGGTGGACGAATACATCGCCGCCCGCATGGACGATGCCTTCACGGTGCGCGGCACTCCCGCCGACAACACCCTGGCCAGACGCGCCCTGGACTTCTCCCGTGACAGCACCTGGACCAGCGAACTGGAAAAAGGCAGCTTCGGGAAGGACTTCCAGTCCTTCGCCTCGCGCCATCCTTCCGTCCGCCTCATCGTCCCCTTCATCAGGACCCCCATGAACCTCTTCCATGATGCCGTCCGGCATACGCCCGCCTCCCTGCTCACGCGGCGCTTCCATGCCGCCATACGCGCCGGCGGGGAAGCCCGTGCCGAAGCCCTCGGCAGGCTGGCCGTGGGGAGCATGATGATGGGCTGGGCCGCTTCGGCTGCCCTCGAAGGGACCATCACGGGCAGACCGCCTGAGAACCCCAGGCTGAAGGAATGGTGGAAGCAGAACAACATCAAGCCCTACTCCATCAAAATCGGGGACAAGTGATACGAATACCGCCGTTTCGACCCCTTCGGTCTCCTCGTGGGCATGGGGGCCGACCTGGCCGTCTATGGCAAGGAAATCATCGAGGAAGGAGATTCCGACCCCCAGAGCGACCCGGTACGGATGCGGCTGGTCATGACCAGCCTCATGACCGTCACCGAGCATCTGAAGGACAAGTCCTACTTCCAGGGCATCGCCGATGCCGTGACCGCCATCAACGAACCCGAACGCGGCATCGATGACTACCTCGGCAGGACCGCCGCCTCGTTCGTGCCCTACTCCGGCTCCCTGCGCTTCATGAAGGATTACCACACGGATACCTTCCAGCGTGAGGCCGACGGCTTCACGGCCCAGGTCCTGAACGCCACGCCCTTCACCTCTGACAAGGTCCCGCTGCGCTACAACTGGCTGACAGGGGAACCTGTGAGCTATGCCAAGCCCTTCAACAGCAAAGTAGGCGGCGATGCCGTCACTGAAGAACTGCTGCGCCTTGGTGAAGCCGTCTTCGGCAAGCCCGAAAAAGCCATCCATGGCGTCAAGCTGACACCGGAGCAATACTCCCGCTTCTGCCAGCTCCACGGCACCATCAAAATCTCCGGCAAGACCCTCCATGATGCTCTTGCCGAGACCATCGCCAACCCCCGTTATGACCAGGCCCGCCGCGTACAGGGGGATGCCCCGCTGGGGGAAGAATCCCCCCGCAGCGTCCTGCTCAACCGCATCATCGACAGATACCGGGAAGTGGCCAAGCGGACGATGCTGGCCGAAGACCCCGACCTGCTGGAGCAGGTCAGACGGAAACAGGCAACGGAAAAGCTCTCCCGACGGGGGGCCATGACAAAGGACAACCAGCAGGGCCTCCTGCAACAACTCATCCAGTGACCGACAGGCGGGGGAACGACCTTCCTCCGCCTTCTTTTTTACCCAAAGGACGACATATGGCCTACTCGTATGTGACCTACACGGGGGATGGTTCCACCCAAATCTACACCGTCCCCTTCCCCTTCATCAAACAGGAAGACATCCACGTCTTCCTCGATGCCGAAGAGGTCCCCGCAGAGCGTATCGAATGGCTCTCCGAATCCAGCATCAAGTTCGATATGCCTCCCGAACAGGGGGCCGTCATCCGCATCCGCAGAGATACGGACAAAGAAGAAGCCATGGTGGATTTCCATGACGGCTCTGTCCTCTCCGAGGAGGACCTCGACCAGAACACCCGGCAACTCCTGTTCATCGCCCAGGAAGCCTATGATGCCCTGGAAGGCTCCCCCACCATCGACAATGACAACAAATGGGACATGCGCGGCCTTCCCATCAAGAACGTCGGACCTGCCGAAGACCCTGACGATGCCGTCAACTACCGGCAGTATTCCACGGACATGCTGCCCACCCTCCAGGACCTCCAGCAGAAAACGGCCCAAAGCGAGGCCAATGCCAAAGCCAGCGAAGTGGCCGCCGCCCAAAGCCGGCAGGCCGCCGCGACCAGCCAGACCGCCGCGAAGGGAAGCGAGGCGGATGCCAAAGCCAGCAAAGAGGCCGCCGCAGAAAGCGCCCGGCAGGCGGAAGACTGGACGGAGCGGGCCAAGGCATGGGCAGAATCCCCTACCCCGCCCGACCCTGACGACCCCGAAAGCAAGAGCGCCAAAGAGTGGGCCAAGGCCGCCTCGGATACTGTCCCCATCGCCACCCCTTCCATCGCAGGCAAGGTCATGCCCCAGACCGGCGATGAGGACGGGCTGGAGCTGGGAGAGGATGGCAGCCTGCGTGTCCGCAAGGCGACCACCACGCAGCGCGGCAGCGTGCTGGCCAGCACCACGGCGGCGGCCAACACCGTGCCCCAGGCCGGGGAAGACGGCACGCTGGACGCAAGCTGGGTGCCCAGACCTGACTATTGGGACATGTTCCCGCCCTTCGTGCCCGTCCCTATCTGGGGCGCGACGCCGGGCGGCAGTGACGGACGCCGGGCCGTCATGCCCGGAGAAGAACAGGCACGCGAAGAATGGTTTCTTTGCGACGGCGGCAGCGACGGCAAGGACGGCACCGTGCCTGACCTGCGGGGCCGCTATATCCGTGGTGCCAGCGAAGCCGAGCCCGAAGGTACGGAAGGCGGCAGCGAAGAGATAGCGGTAGACCTTTCCGGCAGTACCGGAGCCACGACGCTGAGTGTAGCGCAGATGCCCAGCCACAAGCACCCGTTCTCTGCCGTCATATCGACTAAAGGACGGTATATGGAGAGCGGGAACCTATACGACAGCGGCAGTTCCAATACTTCCGCAACGGGCGGCAACGGCTCCCACACGCATCCCCTGTCCGGCTCGGTATCCGGCACCCACACCGACCCGCATCTCGCCATGAACTACTTCATCAAGGTGGTCTAGCATGAAAACACACGTCACCGTCATCCCGTCCGACGGCATCATCTCTGTGGACGGGGAAGTGCTGTTCCTGGACGACATCACGTCCGAGACTTTCCACGCCCTCCAGTGGCACGGCGGGGCGGGCCATGTGGAGCCCGGAGACGGCCTGCCCAACGAAGAACTTTCCGCCGACGACTACGAAGAGCGCGTGGCCCCCTTCGTGGCCCTGTGGGAAGAGGAGAAAGAACGGCTGACCACCGAAGCAGCAGCCGCCGAGGAAGCCTACAACTCCCTGGAGAACGTGAAGGCCCGCAAGTTGACCGCCATCGACGCCGAGACCTCGGCAGCCATCCTGGCGGGTTTCGAGTGCGAGGCCACGCCGCCGGATACCGGCGTGCCGGAGCTTCTTCACTTCAGCTATGACGAGTTCGACCAGCAGAATTTTGCCGATGCCGCGCTCTCCATGCAGCTCGTGGCGACCAGCGGTGACATCCCCACGTCCACGCCGTGGAACGCCTACCGTGGCCACACGGCGGACAGCAAGGGAGAGCTGGTCACCCTGAACCTGACGGCGGAGACTTTCCTGCCCATCTACGCCGCCGCCCTGAACCACAAGGCCACCCAAATGGCCATCGGCGGGCAGCGCAAGGCCGCCGTGGCTGCTGCCCAGACAGTGGAAGACGTGGAGGCCATCTGACCATGCCCGGCTACGCCTACAAGCTGCTGGTGGCCTGCGACCAGCTCCTCAATGCCCTGCTGGACGGCTGGCCCGACGAGACGCTGAGTTCCCGCTGCTGGCGCTGGCACAAAGATGACGTGCGCTCCTGGCCCTGCCGCTGGCTGGATACCCTCGCGGCCCTGTTCGGGGACGAGGACCACTGCCGTTCCGCCTATGACAGCGAACGCCGCAGACGCCAGCTCCCGCCCGAACTGCGCTGTGCCTGCGATGTCAGGGAAGGAGGGGACTGATGCCCAGGCCTGAATATCCGGCCCCCATGGTCCCGCCCCACCCCTGCCAGCATGAAGGGGACATCTCGGTCCTCAACGCCGCTCTGGCTGAAATCAAGGACACCCTGCGCGACCTCAAGGACCTGCTGGCCTCCAATGCGGCCCTGGAGGAGCAGGCCATCATCACCCGCAACTCCCTGAAGGAAATCAACGAACGCCTCCGCAGCGTGGAGCTGGAGCAGGCCAGGAGCAAGGGCAACAGCAAGTGGACGGACAGGATAGTCTGGGCCATCACCTCTGCGGCCCTTGGCGGGGCCGTGGCGCTGGCCCTGAAAGTGTAGATATTGCCATACGGTAATTTATAGGGTATTGCTACTGACAGACACACAAAAGGCGGAGAGTGCTGGTAACACCCTCCGCCCCGGCAGAGATTGTGGGTATGTGTTCTCCCACTACGGGAGCCGTCCCTTGCCGGTTACGGTTATTGAGGACAGCCCCTGATAGCGTTGGCCCGCCGTCAGGGGCCTTTCCATATCCATCGTGTGACGGCTAGAACTCATTCATGAGCAGCCGTTTCAGGACTTCAGCGAGCAGGTTCGCGAGGACCTGGACGCAAAAATCCATGAACGCCTGGTTCATGGGCATCCCTCCTTGTTGGTGTCTCTCTGCCTTTGGACACACAGCAAGGGAACGACATACCGCCGACGATTTTACAGCAAGGCCTCGCCTCTTTCAAGCAAACGAAGGAGACGGGGCTTTTTCGTCCCCTCCCTCCGCCGGACCACACGACAAACACGCGACACCAAGGAACGACCACCATGTCCGAACGCAACCAACGCGGCACTGAAGCCGAGCTGGCGGGCCTCCACGGCCTGCTGTCCCAATACTTCAGTGCCCGCCTCAACTCCGGGGAAGCCCTCACCTCCAGCGAGCTGAACGTCATCAGGCAATTCCTGAAGGACAACGGCATCGACTGCGTGGGCAGCGAGAACCCCGTCATCAACGACATCACCAGGAACCTGCCCTCGTTCGATGACGACATGGACGGGCAGGACAGCACCGGTCTGCTCAACTAGCGACCATCCTCCAGAACCTTCGACCATCCCCGTGGGTGTCCTTGCGGCACCTGCGGGGATTTTTTTTTGAGGCAACGAACCATGGCAAACAGCAGCAACCTATCCCCCAAGTTCACTCCCCTGCCGGACAAGCTCCGGGACTTCCGCACCTTCCTCGTCCTGGTCTGGCGTCACCTCGGCCTGCCCGACCCCACCCCGGTCCAGCTCGACATCGCCCGCTGGCTCCAGTACGGCCCGCGCCGCAGCGTGACCGAAGCCTTCCGTGGCGTGGGCAAGAGCTGGATTACGGCGGCCTTCGTGGTCTGGAGCCTGCGTATGGACCCGCAGCTCAAGTTCATGGTGCTGTCGGCATCCAAGGACAGGGCCGACAACTTCACCTCGTTCTGCCTGCGGCTCATCAACGACATCCCCGTCCTGCAATGTCTCATCCCCAGGGCGGAACAGCGATGCTCCAAGCTCTCCTTCGACGTGGCCCCGGCCAAGCCCGACCAGGCCCCCAGCGTCACCAGCAAGGGCATCTTCAGCCAGATTACCGGGGGCCGCGCCGACATCATCATCGCCGACGACATCGAGGTGCCCAACAACTCCTACACCCAGATGATGCGGGACAAGCTCTCCGAGGCCGTCAAGGAGTTCGACGCCATCCTCAAGCCCGGTGGGCGCATCATCTATCTGGGCACCCCGCAGACCGAGCAGAGCCTCTACAACTCCCTGCCCGACCGTGGTTACAGCGTCCGCGTCTGGCCCGCCAGGTTCCCTTCTGAGGACCAGTTGGCGAATTATGGGGAAACACTCGCGCCTTTCATTTTGAAGGCTCTGGAGGCCGGTTCCGGGCTGCCTGGGGCCACGACGGACCCGCGCCGCTTCTCGGACGACGACCTCCTGGAGCGCGAGCTGTCCTATGGCCGTGCCGGCTTCCAGCTCCAGTTCATGCTGGATACCCGGCTCTCGGATGCCGAGCGGTATCCCCTGAAACTTGCCGACCTCATCATCATGGGCTGCGGGGCCTCTGATGCCCCGGAAAAGCCCATCTGGGCGTCGGGAGTGGGCAACGTCATCAACGACCTGCCCTGCGTCGGTCTGAACGGCGACAGGTATCATTCCGCCGCGTTCCTGGCCGGCTCGTGGGTCCCGTACACCGGGGCCGTCATGGCCATCGACCCTTCCGGCAGGGGCACCGACGAGACCGCCGTGGTGGTGCTGAAGATGCTCAACGGCTTCCTCTACCTGACGGCCATCCGGGCCTACACGGACGGCTACTCCGAGGAGACCCTCAAGGCCATCGTCAAGCTGGCCAGGGAACAGCAGGTCAATAGCGTGGTCATCGAGGCAAACTTCGGCGACGGCATGTTCACCCGGCTCATCGGCCCCTACTTCACCCGCGACTACCCCTGCCACATCGAGGAGGTGAAGCACAGCAAGCAGAAGGAGGCCCGCATCATCGACACCCTGGAACCCGTCATGTGCCAGCATAAGCTGGTGGTGGACAGGAACGTGGTCGTCTGGGACTACGACAGCACCAAGGGGATGCCGGTGGAAAAGGCCCTGAAGTACCAGCTTTTCTACCAGATGTCCCGCATCACCCGTGACCGGGGCTCCCTCACCCATGACGACCGCCTCGACTGCCTCGCCATGGCGGTGAACTACTGGGTCGAGATGATGGGGCAGGATGCGGACAAAAAGATGGTCCAGCGCAACGAGAAGCTCCTGCTGGAAGAACTGAAGGCGTGGGACGATGCCGGCAGCCTGAGCCTGAGCAGGAACAAGGTCACGGTCTCCGGCGGGCCTGATGCCCTGACGGAGGTCGTCCAGCCTGTGGACATGCTGTTCAGCTTCAGCTCGTTCACCGTGGGCGGCAACAGGCCGTCCAGCTCCGGGGCCGGGAGGATTGGAGGACGAGGAGGTATCCCTGCCCAGACACGCTCCCGCTTCGGAGGCGGGGCAAGGCGGGGGGCCAGATAGGCCAAGACCTCCCCTGCTTTGGGGTGGGAGGGGGGCAGACAGATTAAGACCTCCCCTGCTTTGTGGTGGTCTTGGTTTGAAAGAAGGAGAAGGAGGGGTCATGCAGCATCAGGAGGTCGATTCCCCAGGTGCATGGCTCCTCCCCGCTCCATCCTTGATTCATCATGAGTGGAAGAAAATCATGGTCTTAGAATTAGGTTGCACTTCTTGGAGGAAGGGAAAAGGGACCCCCCTAAAGAATCCCCTATCCTTTCCCTAAACATTCCCTTAGCTCTTCTTGATTAAAGGTTCTGATAAGATTTTCTTTTATGATTGTGATAGAGCATCTTCAAATAAGAATACCTCTAGTAAACTGTAGCAACATCCCTATCCCATTGACATTCTATAGTTATCCAAGATAAAATATTCCCCTGCTCTCACAGACAGAGAGATGGAAGCAGTGTGGAAAGTCAGGCTGAAGGCAGCGAAAGAGGGACGGAAGGAGAACCGAAGTGGCTCTGAAGTACCTCGGAAGGGCCTTGGCAGTGTCTCTGGAGTTGGCTGGACCACGGGAGCGAGAGGTTCCCAGGGTGGAACTGTGGGAATCCTGGGTGTGACCGGGGAATCCTGGGGGCCTGAACGGAATCCAGGGTGTGACCGGGGAATCCTGGGGGCCTGAACGGAATCCAGGGTGGCACCGGGGTGTTTTTGGCAGAAAAATTTGAAAGCCCTACACGATGTGTAGAGAGCCTGGCTCCCCCCATCGGCCCAAGGCCAGTTGAGCTTGTCCAAAACCTATTGGAAAGGATGGCCTGCCCTGCCCAAACCTCTATATATGCAACCAAGGCCGCAACCAAAGCCGGAAAAGCGTTGCTATTGCTTGCTTTGCGATGGATTGTAAATCCCTTTCACGGCTTGGGTTCGCTATTCCGGCCCTGTCGTGGCCTTGTCTTTGCCTTGTTATTCAGCCTTGCCTGAAAGCATGATGTCAGAATTTTTTACACTTTGTGAAAATCGTTTTCAATTTCAAAACATCAATTGGAACCACTAGAGGCAACAGGCGATAAAACGGAAAGGAACAATATGGATATTCTGATAGAAATAGTCACTTCTATAATAGGCCTATTCTTACTTGCTTGCCTCCCTTCTGTTTTAGTTTTGGTAGTGATTACCAATGAAATAAAGAAAAGAGGTTTTGATTCAAAATGGCTACTATATAAAACGGTTTTAGTTATTTTACTTTTATATTTATGTATTTATACTTTTGAGATTCACCCTCTTAAAGAGCATATAAAAGAGCTTGAGAGATTACTGCAAATTAACAGGATAGCATATTGAAATAAAAGGAATATAAAATGCCTGTCGAATTACACGGAACATATTACACAATTGCCGAAGCCTCAGAACGCCTGGGATATGCCGGGCAGTCTTCAGTACGGCAAGGCTGTATCAATGGCACAATACCTGCTCACAAACTAGGCAATACATGGTTAATAGAAGAAAAGGTCTTACTTGAAATCCTCAAAAAGGCTATAAAACCACAAGGAAATCGTGGAGTTGCAAGAAAATAACGATTTTAGACAAAAACGTCTTGACATACTAGACGAAAACGTCTATAAAGGACTTGCGAGGGCGAGAGAAGCCCAGGGACGCAAGTCCTTTTTTCTTTTGCCTCTATTTAGACAAAAACGTCTAAAAGCTCTTTCACAATCCGCCGGTACGCCGGGCCGCCCACACGGACACGCATATTTCTGGAGCCCCTGCCGTGTGGCCATAGGGAATAATTCGGAAAATTGACACAGGGGAAAAATTATTGGAACATGAAATAGACAGGAGACAAAAGAAAACATGCAGCAAGAACAGGAACCCAAAAACAGGAAACCCCTTGAAAAGCTGGCGGAATACGCAGCGGGGTTCCTCTCAAATCTGGCCGTTGCCGGTATGGCTTTGGCCATCTTTAAGGCAGAAGAGGCCCTTTACTCGATTCTTTTAGCCCTTTTCGCCTTATTCCTTGGGGCTCTGATAACCTATTTTTACAATAGAGGGGAAAAGGAATGAGTTTCACTATGGTTCTGGTATTCATCATTGTAGGACTAGTGGGAGCCCTTGGCCTGATTGCCGCTTTCCTTTCTTCCCGCTAATCCATCACCAAACACAAACAACAAATCCCAAGCCCGCTTAGGTCTCATCCTAGGCGGGCTTTTTGTTTTTCCAAACTGTAAGGACTACGACCATGACGACGACCACCACCGATTCCGACACCTTCCGCATCTATGTGGCCTCCCTGTCCGACTACAACGCGGGCATCCTGCATGGCACCTGGATTGACTTTGACCAGCTCACCGACCTTGACGACCTCCGCGCCGCCATTGCCGCCATGCTGGCCACTTCCCCGACCGCCAAGGCCGAACCCGGCCAGCCCGCCGAAGAGTGGGCCATCCATGACTACGAAGGCTGGTGCGGATTCTCTCTGTCCGAATATTGCGGGCTTGCAAGCCTCTGGCAGGCTTATGAGGTCCTGTCGGCCTTGTGCGACGACTTCGACGGGGACGCGGCGGCCATAGAAGCCTATGCGGGATACATGGGCCTGACGGACATCCATGATGTGGATGATGCCTTTCAGGCAGGATTTGAAGATGCCTATGTGGGCTGCTTTGAAAGTGAACGGGAGTTTGCGGAAGAACTGATAGACGATACCGGGATGCTTGCGGATGCTCCTGACTTCCTGCTCAACTATTTTGACTATGAGGCCTTCGCCAGAGACCTTTTCATGACCGACTATCACATGTCCGATAGCGGTCATGTCTTCCGCACCTGCTAGGCTGCTACAGCCTATCACACGCGACCACGTCACAGTATGGCCGCCTGTCCGATGCACCGGATGGGCGGCCTCCCTTTTTTACAGCAGAAGACACAACTACGGAGCGACACCATGGAAACCTATAGCGATAATCACGGGACGCAATGGATAACAGGAACTGTCCTTGCTTATGGACCTTATGAGCGGGGCGGTTCCGTCGCCTGCGCTAACATCACTTGGCTTGAAGAACACGGAACGGCGGCTGTCATCCATACCCGGCTTGCGTATCTGGGTAATGGCAAGGTCTCATTCGGCGCCAATGATGACGACCTCTCCACTTATGACGCCATCATCGTGGGAGGGGCATTCGGAGGCAAGACAGCTTTTATCAATATGGCCGGAGACCTCCGGGAAGATGCGGACGCCTTGTCCGACTACCCTGTCTTCAATGAAGAACTCGTCTCCCAGGTAGAACTGGAATGGGAAGAACAGGCATGGCCTGATACTCTGCGCTCCCTGATGGATGCCGCTCCCACGGATGCTCTGCGCGACTACTTTTCCGACCACGCGGACAAGTTTGAAGACATGATGTTTCAAGCCTACAGGGATGCTATGGAAAGCACCAATACCTATCCCGTGCCTGAATATGATTCCGTCTTTATTGATACAGCCAAGATAGCGGATGACTTTTGGGACAATCTCTTGAATGCCTTCAAGCTGTTCCACAAGGAACGCTGGGCAAACAAGCCGTATCGCAAGATGATGCTGTACTTGCCCGGCTTCGAGAAGAAGCAAAACTAGGAAGCGACCGGAGGGGAGACACACCATGCATATCTTTGAACTCAAGATGACGGCAGGGGAAGGCTTCAGCAATCCTTACTATTTCATCGACGGTAAACGCGTCCCTGAATGGGTCTATCGCGACAAGTCCCGCCGCTGCGTCCGTTTCGACTGTTTCCATACGGAACAGCTCAAAAGTGGCCGGTACAGACACACGTCCTTCGGCTATCAGGAATAGTCATGCCAACATCCATATTTGACCCATCATCGGCCCGGCAATGTTTACCCATTGTCGGGCTTTTGATTGGTCAAAGTCATAACCAAACAAGCAAACAACATGGAACACAAGGGGAATGATGACGATGAACGGAAAGCGACTTCTTTATATCGACCAGTACGGGGACACGTTCTTTGCCTCTACCGTCAAGGAATTGCGCGAGAAGGTAGGCGGGGGACGCATCGCCAAGATGTACCAGGATACCGCCAGCGGAGAGGTCCTGCATGTGGGCTACGTCATCGGCCAGCACTGGCTGTCCATGTATGCTCCCTATACAAAGCCCGCCACTTTTTAGGAGGCCCATCATGCCGCCCACCATCGCCGAAGTCCTGACGACGATGTGCAACATCACCTTGCTGGCCGTCGTGCTGTTCCTTGGCCTGTTCGGTGCGCTGCTTTTTTAGCAGGCGCAAAGGGGACCCCATACGCACGGCCTAAGCCAATTACCTACTAAATTACTATAAGTTGCACTTATTGGAAGAAAAGCGACCACTTTTTGGGACCACCATCTTCCTTCCACATCCCATCAACCACAGCAGAGGACCATCATGGAAACCGGAACGAACATGACCGCCACCACCGCCACCACCAGCAACGCCACCAGCAATGCCCCGACCCTCCCCACCTCATCCGCCCACAACGACCAGCCGCACGAGTTCAGGGAACCGGTCTCCGGGGCCATCCTGCGCGGCCTGCTGATTGACGGGGAACCGTGGTTCGTGGCCAAGGACGTGGCAAAGGCGCTGGGTTATACCAGCACGAACATGACGCAAATTTTTCAGGCTGTTCCTGCTGAATGGAAGGGTAGCAATCCGATTGCTACCCCTGGCGGTCTCCAGTCCCTCCTTACTATTTCCGAGCAGGGCCTCTACTTCTTTCTTGCCCGTTCCGACAAGGCGACCGCTCTTCCCTTTCAGAAGTGGCTTGCCGGGGAAGTCCTGCCCGCCATCCGCAAGCACGGGGGCTACCTCACTCCGGCCAAGCTGGAAGAGGCCCTCTCCGACCCCGACACCCTCATCATGCTGGCCACGAACCTGAAAGCCGAGCGGGAAAAGCGCCGGATGGCTGAGGCGGCCCGTGCCAAGGCGGAACACGAGCTGGAGGTCGCCACGCCCAAGGCCCGCACCTATGATGCCGTCATGGCCCCGCGCAAGCTGGAGCTGCTGACGTTCTGCCGCCGCTTCCGGGACGTGAACCTGAACCTTGTCCGGCCCAGCCTTGAAAAGGCCGGGGTCATCTACAGGAAGGGCAACGGCTACAAAGTCTATGCCACCTATCGGGATTCCCATTTCTCCGAGCGCACCGACTACCTCACCGGACGCCTCATCATCACCGTGGAACCCAAGGGCCAGCAGCTCCTGACCCGCTTCTGGGAAGACGGGACGCTGGCCCGGAAGAAGACCCGGACCGCCCTCTAACCCTCTCAGCCTCTCCGGCCTACACCTCCCCACCCCACACCTTGGCCGCCTGTCCCTCACCGGATGGGCGGCTTTCTCTTTTCCAAGGGAGACCAGAGACCATGCGCCTCTTCATCGGGGCCTGTCTCCTCTACGGCGGGCAGGCCCTTCTCATCTGGGTCCTCATCAATATGTAGCAAAAGATATAAGGAAATAGATATGCACCCCACCTACAAGAGCATCACCATGCAGACCACAGCGGACATCATCAATGACTGGGAAGCCTTCTACGGCATGGACGGGCTGGAGCTGACGGGCATCCTGTCCGGCAATGAGCAGGACCTCTTCGGGGACGACACCACGGAGGGGATGTAAGCACATGGCAGCCAAGAAGAAAGACACCGTCACTCTGCCCAGGGGCATCCGTCCTCACCGCTCCGGCTACATCGTGGACGTGACCGTAGGTGGCAAGCGCCGGACCAAGACCGCCGCCACGCTGGAGGCTGCCCTCCTTGCCCGCGAGGCGCTCCGCAATGCGGCCTCTGCCACGTCGAACAGCGCCGGGGCTGGCGATGATACCAGCCGGGATGATTGGACGCTGGAGCAGGCCACAGAGCGCACCATGCAGGTGGTCTGGGCCGGCAAGCCCGCATACAAGACCATGCTCATCAACACCAAGGCAGTGCTGGGTTTCTTCGGGGCCGACACGCCGGTGCAGGACATCACGCTGGACGACATCGACCGCTTCGTGGCCCACCTGCTCAACGAGCGGGGCAACAGTGGCGGCACGGTGAACCGCAAGCTGTCCTGCCTGTCCCGCATCCTGCGGACGGCCTTCGAGCGGGGCAAGCTGGAGAAGATGCCCAAGATGCCCAAGCGCCGGGAGGCAGAGCATCGCATCCGCTTCCTCTCCCCGGAGGAAGAGGCCCGAATGCTTACCATCCTCGAAGCCACAGCCACGCAGGACGTGCAGGATGCCATCCTCTGCCTGCTCTATACGGGCTTCCGCTGCGGGGAACTGTGGCGTCTCGAATGCCGGGACATCGACCTCGAACGGGGCACCCTGACGGCATGGAAGACCAAGAACCACCATCCCCGCACGGTCCCCATCGTGGGCCGGATACGTCCCATCATCGAGCGCAGGATGCAGGCCTGTGGCGGGACGGGAAGGCTGTTCCCCATGGGCAGCAACGACTGGTTGCGTCGCCCGTGGGACATCCTCCGCTATCACATGGGGATGGATGATGACCCACAGTTCGTTCCCCATATGCTCCGCCACACATGCGCCACCCGCTTGTCACAGGCGGGGGTGTCCATGCCCATCATCAAAGAGTGGATGGGGCACACGAGCATAACGACCACAGCTCGTTACGCACACTTCTCTCCCTCTGATTTACGCCATGCAGCCACCCTTCTTGGGGATTAGGTTGCACTACGTGGAAGAATAGAAATTGGAGAAGACTGTCAGACGAAGCCTGTGGTATGAGGTGGTGT
>ERZ1673738.1094-NODE-1094-length-43281-cov-10.774464_pt1 | contig 43281 bp, 40 predicted proteins | sample MGYA00580198_ERZ1673738 | MGnify/ENA primary metagenome ERZ1673738 (study PRJEB41218, sample SAMN15661784) | gut metagenome | host: Homo sapiens | place: Canada: London | collected 2015-08-20/2019-03-30 | study: EMG produced TPA metagenomics assembly of...
ATGTGGCGTATTTGAAGCGTGCAAAAAAGCCATTGGCTTTTTTGACACGCTGAAGTGCCCGGAAGTTTTTAAACTTCCGGGCACTCGAATATTTTAATTACTTAATGGAGAAGAATGCGTCCATGCCGGGGTAGGCCGCAACATCGAACAGCTCATCCTCGATGCGCAGCAGCTGATTGTACTTGCACACACGGTCGGTGCGGCTGGGTGCGCCGGTCTTGATCTGGCCTGCGTTGACAGCGACGGAGATATCGGCGATGGTGGTATCCTCGGTCTCGCCCGAGCGGTGGGAGACAACTGCCGTCCATCCCGCGCGATGCGCCATCTGGATAGCGTCGAGGGTCTCGGTCAGGGTGCCGATCTGGTTTACCTTGATGAGAACAGCGTTTGCAGCGCCCATGGCGATGCCCTTCTTGATTCGCTCGGTGTTGGTGACGAACAGGTCGTCGCCGACGATCTGGATCTTGTGGCCGAGGCGGCGGGTCATGTGCTGCCAGCCCTCCCAGTCATTCTCGCCCATGCCGTCCTCGATGGAGATGATGGGGTACTTATCGACAAAGCCCTCCCACATATCGACCATCTGCTCGCTGGTCATGACGGTGCCGCGCTTGGGCAGGTGATAGCACTTGTCGTCTGCATTGTACCAGTCGGAGACTGCGCCGTCGATGGCGATTTTAAAGTCCTCGCCGGGCTTGTAGCCGGCCTTTTCCATTGCAGCGACGAGCGCCTTGAGCGCGTCCTCATCGGAGTCAAGGTTGGGAGCATAGCCGCCCTCATCGCCGACACCGGAGGCGGGAACGACCTTCTTCAGGGCGTGGAACACCTCTGCGCACATACGCAGAGCCTCCTTCCAGCTCTTTGCGCTGACGGGCATGATCATGAACTCCTGAATATCGACGTTCGAGCCGGTAGCGTGTGCACCGCCGTTGAGAACGTTCATCATGGGAACGGGCAGGGTCTTGGCGTTTACGCCGCCGATGTAGTTATAAAGGCTCTGGCCGGTGGCCTCGGCTGCGGCGCGTGCGCAGGCCAGCGATACGCCGAGAATGGCGTTTGCACCGAGGCGGGACTTGTTGGGGGTACCGTCGATCTCGATGAGCATCTTGTCGATGCCGGGCTGATCGAGGACGTTCAGGCCGACCATGGCCTCGGCTATCTCGCCGTTAACATTCTCAACCGCCTTGCTGACGCCCTTGCCGCCGTAACGGCTCTTATCGCCGTCGCGCAGCTCGCAGGCCTCGTACATGCCGGTCGATGCGCCGGAGGGAACTGCCGCACGGCCGACGGTGCCGTCGTCGAGTGTGACCTCGACCTCGACGGTGGGGTTGCCGCGGGAGTCAAGGATCTCTCTTGCCATTACGTCAACGATTTCAAAATACTGCTTCATGATTTATGATCTCCTTTTACTTGATTATCAGCGAGCTTCCGCTCATAACGTCGGGTTTTTCTATATTCATGATGTCGAGCATCGTCGGAGCGATATCCGAAAGGCGGCCGCCGCCGCGAAGCTTCACACCGTCACAGCATACCACAAAAGGAACGGGATTGGTAGTGTGCTGAGTATTGATTTTTCCGTCGGGGTTTATCATGCAGTCGGCATTGCCGTGGTCGGCTGTAATGCAAAGGACTGTGTCCGGCATGCTTCTTGCCGCGTCGTACACCCTGCCGATGCAGGTATCGACCGTTTCAACGGCCTTTACCGCCGCGTCGAGAACGCCGGTGTGCCCGACCATGTCGCAGTTTGCGAAGTTGCAGACTATCATCTCGTACTTATCGCTTTTTATCGCCTCAACGCACTTATCGGCGACCTCGGCGGCGCTCATCTCCGGGATGAGGTCATAGGTCGGGAACTTCTTCGGCGACGGAACAAGGCATCTCTCCTCGCCCTCGCAGGGCTTTTCCACACCGCCGTTAAAGAAGAACGTGACGTGCGCGTACTTCTCCGTTTCCGCAACGCGAAACTGCTTGAAGCCCTTTTCCGAGACTATCTCGCCAATGGTGCTATCGAGCTTCTCCGGCGGATAAGCTATCGGCAGCGTAAGTGTCTCGTCATACTGTGCGGTGCAGACATAGCTCAGGGGGAACACGGTCTTTTTGCGCTCAAAGCCGTCAAACTCCGGCAGGGTCAGCGCCCAGGTCATCTCGCGTGCGCGGTCGGGGCGGAAGTTCATGAATATGACGCTGTCGCCTTCATTTATAACACCTTCGGGACACACGACGACGGGCTTGACAAACTCATCGGAGACGTTCGCCTCATAGCTGTCCTCAACGGCCTTAACGGGATCGGGATTCATTATACCCTCACCGCAGACGATGGCGTTGTAGCCGGCTTCAACTCTGTCCCAGCGCTTGTCGCGGTCCATGCCGTAGAATCTTCCCTGTATCGTCGCTATTCTTGCATTGCCCAGAGATGTGCATTTATCGCGCATTTTCGTTACATACTCCGCGGCGCTTCTCGGCGGAACGTCGCGCCCGTCAAGGAAGCAGTGAACATAGACCTTCTCAAGGCCGCGCATTTTGGCCATATCGAGAATTGCGAAGATGTGGTTAATGTGGCTGTGCACACCGCCGTCGGACAGCAGGCCGAGAATATGCAGTGCCCTGCCGCCGGACTTTGCGTCATCCATTGCCTTGACGTAGGCCGCATTTTCAAAAAAGCTTCCGTCAGTTATGGCCTTGTTTATGCGCGGCAGATCCTGAAACACGACGCGGCCCGCGCCGATGTTCGTATGTCCCACCTCGCTATTGCCCATCTGTCCCTCGGGCAGGCCGACATCAAGGCCGGAGGCGGACAGCTGCGTGTGAGCGTTTTCCGCAAAAATGCGGTCAAGCTGCGGCTTTTCGGCAAGACTCACGGCATTACCGCCGCCTGCGGGCGCTATGCCGAAGCCGTCCATGATAACGAGAACGCACTTACTCATTTTCCGCCCCCGTTGCAGCAATGATGGCCGCAAAGTCCGCCGGCTTGAGCGACGCACCGCCTATGAGACCGCCGTCAACGTCCGGCTGAGCCAGAAGCTCAGCTGCGTTCTTTGCGTTCATGCTGCCGCCGTAGAGAATGCTGACGCTGCGTGCGGCGCGTGCGCCGTATATGTCGCGGATTATAGCGCGAATCTCGCGGCAGACCTCCTCGGCCTGCTCGCTGGTAGCGGTCTTGCCCGTGCCGATGGCCCAGATGGGCTCGTAGGCGATAACGCAGCGGCGCAGGGCGGCAGCGTCAACGCCGCACAACGCTGTGCGCACCTGATAGTTTATGTGCGCCATGGTCAGGCCCATCTCGCGCTGCTCAAGGCTCTCGCCCACGCAGATGATCGGGGTTATCCCCTTATCTAAAAGAGCGCGTACCTTGGCGTTTACGAGCATATCGTCCTCACCGTGATACTGGCGGCGCTCGGAGTGGCCGACGATGCAGTACCGAACTCCGGCATCGTCGAGCTGCGATGCGGATATCTCGCCCGTGTAAGCGCCCTTGTCAAACCTTGAAACATCCTGCGCACCGGTGATGACCTTGGCCTCTTTTCCGGCCTTGAGCATCGCCGGAATGTCAATCGCGGGAACGCACAAAACCGTTTCACAGCTTTTCATTTTTGGCATGAGGGGCTTTAGCTCCTCGATGAACGGCTTGACATCGGAAACGAACATGTTCATTTTCCAGTTACCCGCTATTATTGTCCTTCTGTATTTCGTGTTCATTATCCTTGCCTCCTGTAATTATTTTTTTATTTATCCAGCAGACATGCAACGCCGGGGAGCTCGCGGCCTTCGAGGAATTCGAGAGAGGCTCCGCCGCCGGTGGAGATGTGGGTCATTTTATCGGCAAAGCCGAGCTGCTCGACGGCAGCCGCGCTGTCGCCGCCGCCGACGATGGTGACTGCGCCGGACTCTGCCAGCGCCTTTGCGACGGCCTTGGTGCCCTCGGCAAAGGCTTCAAACTCAAATACACCCATGGGGCCGTTCCAAACGACGGTCTTTGCGCTCTTGATAGCGTCCGAGAAGAGCTTAACGGTCTCAGGTCCGATATCAAGGCCCATCCAGCCGTCGGGGATAGCATCGACGGGAACGATCTTCTTCTCGCAGTCGGCCTTGAATTCATTGCCGATGGCGGTATCGACGGGCAGGAGAAGCCGGACGTTCTTTTTCTTTGCCTTTTCTATCATTTCAAGCGCATAGTCGAGCTTGTCGGTCTCAAGCAGTGAATTGCCGATGCCGTGACCCATTGCTTTTATAAAGGTGTAGGCCATGCCGCCGCCGATGATAACTGTGTCGGCCTTATCCAGCAGGTTGTTTATAACGCCGATTTTGTCGGATACCTTTGCGCCGCCGAGGACGGCGACGAAGGGACGCGCGGGATCGTCCAGCGCCTTGCCCATGACAGACAGCTCCTTCTCGACGAGAAGCCCGGCATATGCGGGAAGATACTTTGCAACGCCTGCGGTGGAGGCGTGGGCGCGGTGCACGGTGCCGAACGCGTCGGAGACGTAAAGCTCCGCCATATCGCTGAGCGCCTTTGCGAAATCATCGCCGTTTTTCTCTTCACGGATATCGAAGCGGAGATTTTCAAGCAGCATGATCTGGCCTGGTCTGAGCGCCGCGGCCTTTGCCTTCGCGTCCTCGCCGATTATGTCCTTTGCAAAAATGACCTCAATGCCGAGGAGCTCTGAAAGGCGCTTTGCAACGGGCGCGAGCGTGAGCTTTTCCTTCCACTCGCCCTTGGGCTTGCCGAGATGCGAGCAGGCGATGACGGCAGCGCCGTTATCCAGCAGATATTTTATGGTCGGCAGCGCGGCAACGATACGCTTATCGCTTGTTATCTCGCCTGTCTCCTTGTTCTGGGGGACGTTAAAATCGCAGCGCAGAAGCACCTTCTTGCCCTTAACATCCGCATCGAGCACGCTTTTCTTGTTGTAATTCATGATAAAGCTCCTTTCCGTCGGAAAATTCCGACACGGTATTGAAAAATTAATAGATACCTGTTATGATTCGGCCATGGAGCCCGTATCCTTGAGGCCGGGGAAGCCCTGCTGACGTAAAGCCTCATAGGCCAGAACGGCGGCCGAGTTTGAAAGATTCAGGCTGCGGGCCTCACTTATCATCGGGATGCGTATGCAGCGGTCACAGTAGCGCATACGAAGGTCCTCGGGAAGCCCTGCCGTTTCCCTGCCGAGCATGATGCTGACCGTTTCGGTCGAAAAATCGGCCTCGAAATACGCGTGCGGCGCCTTGGTCGTCGCAAGCCACAGGTTCTCGTCGCCGTTTTTTTCGAGGTACTCGTCAAGGTTTTCGTACACGCTTATATCGACAAGATGCCAGTAGTCAAGGCCGCATCGCTTTACGGCCTTATCGGAAATGTCAAAGCCGAGAGGCTTTATAAGGTGAAGCCTTGCGCCGGTCGCCGCGCAGGTGCGGGCGATAGCTCCGGTGTTATGCGGTATCTCCGGCTCAAGAAGGACTATATTCAGCATTATCTTATCCCGTTTCGTTATCAAATATCTGCTTTACACGTATATATTAGCACATTTTCCCCGAAAAAGATGAACTTTTTTTAAGTTTTTCGGATTTGTTGCAATTTTGACAACTTCCATCTCCGGTAAGCGCCGCAAACGCATGTCAAACCGGCAATGTGCACATCTCAATTTACTTTTCAGAGGCAAAAAATGATCTGCAACGCCTGTCCGCGCCGCTGCGGCGCAGAAAGAACCGAATATTCCCCCGGCGGAATCTGCGCCTGTCCCTGCCTGCCTCTCGTCGCACGCGCCGCGCCGCACTACGGTGAGGAGCCGTGCATAAGCGGTTCTCGCGGCAGCGGAGCGGTGTTCTTCTCCGGCTGCAACCTCAAATGCGTGTTCTGCCAGAACCATGAGATAAGCCGAGCCCGAATCGGCAAAACCGTCTCCATTGAGCGGCTTGCCGATATATTTCTCGAGCTCCGTGACAAGGGCGTCCACAACATAAATCTTGTAACTCCGACGCACTACACGGACGCAATAGTTAAAGCTCTTGAACGGGCAAGGCTCGATATTCCGGTCGTGTGGAACAGCTCGGGCTATGACAGCGTTGAGAGCCTCAGAGAATTGGAGGGGCTCGTGCAGATATACATGCCGGACTTTAAATACACTGACTCGGCTTTGGCCTTGCGCTACTCCGCCGCGCCCGATTACCCTGAGATTGCGCAGGCGGCGATATTTGAAATGTTTCGGCAGGTCGGGCCGTTTGAGCTGGATGACGACGGTATGCTGCGCTCCGGCGTGCTCCTCCGCCACCTCATTTTGCCCGGCGCGGAGGATAACAGCCGTGCGGTCATAGATTTCGTCGCCGATAATTTTCCCGGCGACGATATACTGTTTTCTCTCATGGCGCAGTACACGCCCATGCCGGACACCGAGCGCTTCCCCGAGCTCCGGAAAACCGTCACGGCGGAGGAAAACGACATGCTGATCGAGTACATGATGCAGCGCGGAATATATAACGGCTTCTGGCAGGAGCCGTGCTCTGCAACAGACGACATGATACCGGATTTTGACCTGACCGGCGTCTGATCTATTATAAGCTGTACACAGGAGGTACGATTATGGATTACAACGAAATTCTCAAAAAAGCGGCAGGATTGATGGGGCCGTACTGCAAGGCTTGTCCCGTCTGCAACGGCAGAGCCTGCGGCAACTGCGTCCCCGGTCCCGGCAGCAAGATCCCCGGCAACACCGCCGCACGCAACTATGACAAGTGGCAGGAGATATTCGTCAACATGGACACGCTGTGCCCTAACTCGGAGGCCGACACGAGCTTTGAGCTGTTCGGCAGAAAGTTCTCCGCTCCTGTTTTCATCGCCCCGCTCGGCGCTCTGCCCCTGCACTACGGCGACAAGTACGACGACGTGACCTACAACCGCACGCTCGTAAACGCTGCGGCCGACTACGGCATCTGCGCAATGACCGGCGACGGCGAGTTTAAGGAGCTCATCCCCGACGCAGTAGACGAGATGGCCAAGATCGGCGGTATCGGCATTCCGACGATAAAGCCCTGGAGCAGGGATATCGTTTTTGAAAAGCTCGACTATGTAAAGTCCCACAGCATATTCGCCGTCGCAATGGACGTTGACGGCGCGGGTCTGCCCTTCCTCAAGAAGCTCGGCCCCGGCGCAGGCTCGAAGTCCGTTGACGAGATGCGTGAGATCATTTCCTACGCGAATATGCCGTTTATCATAAAGGGCATCATGACCGTCAAGGGTGCGGAAAAGGCCGTCGAGGCCGGCGCAAGTGCGATCGTCGTATCCAACCACGGCGGCAGAGTTCAAGGCTGCACTCCGGCGACCGCGGAGGTCCTTCCCGCTATCGCAAAGGCCGTCAAGGGCAAGGTCAAGATCTTTGTCGACGGCGGCATCCGCAGCGGCGTTGACGTATTCAAGGCAATAGCCCTTGGCGCGGACGGCGTGCTTATCGGCCGCCCGGTCGTTCCGTTTATTTACGCCGAGGGCGCGGAGGGCTTCAGGGTCTATATGGACAGGATAGTCTCCCAGCTGCGCGACACGATGAACATGTGCGGCACTCCTACGCTGGCCGATATCGGGGAAGATAACATCTTCATTGCTAAATAATGAGGAAGCTTTTAAACCCCTTTGCAATGCTCATATGCGGCCTTGTTCTCGGCGCGGCGGCACGCTTTATGGATATCTACTGCGAAAACCTCGGCGAGATATTCTCGCAAATGTCGGTGTGGATACTCCTCGGCACGCTCATCGCCATATACAGCCCGACGAAAAAGGCCGCGGCGCTAAACATTCTGCCGTTCTGCCTCGGTATGCTGGCAACGTATTATGCCGTAGCCATCCTGACGCACGGCGTGTACGGCGAGAGCTTCATCATCGGCTGGACGGTGTTTGCATTATTCTCGCCGATCCTTGCGTATTTCACATGGACGGCAAAGCAGCCGGGCGCCTTGGGAAAGCTCATTTCCGTCGGTGTGCTGCTCGTATCGGTCGTTTTGAATTTTCTCATGTTCGGCGATCCCGATGTTTTCAACCTGCTCATAAACGCCGTTTTGTTTTATTTTTTGTTTATTAAAAAGATACCCCGAGAGGTTTAGCCTATGCCGAAGCGAAAGGGCAGTCTGAATAACATTTACATATCCGAGCGCCTGCAGGAGAGTCTGCGGCCGATAGCCGGCTGCGCAATGACCACGGTCGTCGCACCCATGGGCTATGGCAAGACGACGGCTGTAAACTGGTATCTTTCCAAGCGCGCCGCGCATGATCCGTGCATTATCAGAATAAGCGTTTACTCGGATAACCTCACGGTTTTCTGGCGGAGCGTCCAGGACGCGTTCCGCCATGAGGGGCTGAGCTTTCTTTCGGACTATGCCTGCCCCGACGATGACGCGGGATGCGGCCTGCTTATAGACGATCTGTGCCGCGAGCTCGACGGCGACAGGGAATGCTATATTTTCATCGACGATTTTCATCTTTTGACCGATGAGCGCATACCCACCTTTTTGTGCAATCTTGCAAACCGTCTGCCGCTCAATGTTCATCTGATCGTCGCCGGACGCGACAGGTTCTTGCCTGCGGCGGAGATTCTGCGCCTTGGCAGCCGCGTCTATCAGATAGGCACAGAGCAGCTCAGGCTTAACCACACGGAGCTTGCCGTTTACGCGCGCCGCTGCGGTTCCGAGCTTTCCGACGAGCAGATATCCCGCCTGCTGTATTCCAGTGAGGGCTGGTTTTCGGCAGTTTATCTCAATCTCCGCGCACTTGCCGAGCATGGCGAGCTGCCGGATAAAAGCTCTGATATCTACATGATGTTCAGCTCTGCGATGATAGATCCTCTGCCCGAGGCACAGCGTGAGTTTCTCGCGGTCATGGGGCTTGCGGATGAATTCACGCCGGAGATGGCGTGCTTTGTCACTCAAAGCGAAAATGCCGACAGATTTCTCGCCGCTCTGACGGAGCAGAACGCCTTTGCACAGCGTCTTCCCGACGGCATGACATATCGCTTTCACCACATGATGAAGGAGTGCGCCGAGCGTGTGTTCCGCACGATGAGCGGAGAAAAGCAAAATGCATATCTCAACCGCTTCGGCGTCTGGTACGAAAGCCGCCGCCAATATCTGCACGCGCTGTCGGCCTACAGAAAAAGCGGAAATTTTGACGCTGTTCTGAGAGTCATCCAAAGTGATGCCGGAGTTCTTCTCGCGGGGCTGAGTCCAGAAACCGTCCTGGATTTTCTGTCAGAGTGTCCCGAAGCCGTCCTCAAGGAGCACCCGTTCGCGCTGCTTGTTTTGATGCGCCGCATGTTCACCTGGCGGCAAATACCGAAGATGACTCAGCTTAAGGAGCTTCTGCTCCGTTCGATTGATGAGCACCCCGGCATGCCGGATACCGAGCGGGGCAATCTGCTTGGCGAGTGTGACCTTATTCTAAGCTTTCTGTGTTATAACGACATAAGCGCCATGAGCCGTCTGCACCGCAGTGCAAGCCGCCGGATGTCACGCCCGGCGATCAGCATTCAGGCAAGCGGCGGATGGAGCTTCGGCTCGCCGTCGGTGCTGATGATGTTTCACCGCACACCGGGCGGTCTGGAAAGCGAGCTTTCCGAGATGGACGAGTGCATGCCGCACTATTACAAGGTAACGCAAGGCCACGGCCTGGGCGCGGAGACGATCATGCGTGCGGAGGCTGCCTTCATGCAGGCTCGCTTTACCGACGCGCAGATAGCGCTTGAGAGCGCTTATGCTCAAATCGACGGCAACGGGCAGGAGAATATGGCTCTGTGCTGCGATTTCCTGGCGTACAGGCTGTCGCTTTTTTCCGATGTCTCTCCCCGGTACGCCGCCGCAGAGCGCTATAAGGCGCTTCTTTCGCGCCGCGACACTGCGTGGATACACCTTTGGAATGCGATAAATGCCTATTACTATGCCGTTCTCGGCCAAGCAGGAAAAATACCGCCCGTTTTTTCCGCGCACAGGCTCGGCACTGTTAACTTTCTTGCGCCGGGCAAGCCCATGATGGAGATGATAGAAAATCAGGTCTGTCTCGCCCAGGGTGCTTACGCCGCGGTAATCGGCCGAAGTGAGAGGCTTTTGGCTATGTGCGATGCGATGCATTACGCGCTCACGGCTATGCATATCCGCATACAGACCGCCGCCGCATTTGAGATGCTCGGCAAACGCGAGGAGGCTCATGCGCTGCTCTCGCATGCGTTCAGCGATGCCGAGCCCGACGGATTTATCATCCCCTTTGCGGAAAACTACAGATATTTAAAGCCGCTGCTGGGCGGCATACATGAAATAGCAGAGCTCGGAACCATGCTTGAAAGGCGCAGGGCAAGGGCCGATTATCCCATGGCATTTTCCTCTCTTACGCCGCGTGAGCGCGAGATAGCCTCGCTCATCTCCCAACGCCTTTCAAACCGTGAGATTGCCGAGCGGCTGTATCTCTCCGAGGGCAGCGTAAAGCAGTATCTAAATCAGCTTTACGCAAAGCTCTCCATCGAGGGCGATACGCGCACAAAGCGCCGCCGCCTCAGCGAGCTTGCTGAAAGCTAACCTTAGGTTAATAGTAAATCAAAACGATCCGCTGTACAATTGTGCTGCAGCGGATCGTTTTATATGAAAGGAGCGATGTGTTTGAACCGAAAATACATAAGCGCCGTCAAGCCGCTTGACGACTACATTCTTCAGGTCGATTTCGTCTCCGGCAGCAGGCTGCTGCTGGATATGAAGCCGTATCTCGACAAGCTGCGCTTTAAGCCTCTGGCCGATCCTCAGCTTTGGAGCAGCGCCGTGACCAACGGTATCTTCATCCGCTTCGGCAGCGTTGAGCTGAGTCATGACGAGCTTTTTTCCATGGCAGAACGGGAAATATTATTTTAAGGAGAAAAAATGATGAAATCACTGAAAAAATACCTTGCACTCGTACTGGCGCTGCTGATGTGCCTGAGCCTCGCCGCCTGCGGCAATGATGATGCCGGCGATGGTGATGCCGGCGACGTGTCCGGCAGCGCACCCGACTCGTTTGAGGGAATGGTGAAGGATGACGAGCCCGTGGCCGATTACGGCATGTACTGCGGACTGTGGGTCTGCGACGACGGGCGCGAGATGGAGGTCGAAAAGGATGATCAGACGCAGGAGACGCGCTTTGTTCTATACAGCAGCGACGGCGAAGAGATCGACGCGAGCGGCTACATTCAGCTCTCGACGGAATACAGCGCCGACTATTTCTACAACGAGCACGACGGCATTGCCTACCACAGCTGGTTCGACGAGGACGGCACACTGAACGTTTACAGCTTCGGTACGTTCACCAAAAGCAGCAGCACACCCTCCATTGCAGCCGGCACATGGTATCTCGACGGCAGCGAGAGCGCAACGAGCCGCCTTCAGATCGGCGAGGACGGCAAGTGGATGCTTTATGAGGACGCAGACAGCGATCCCGCGCTCATCGACAGCGGCAGCATAGAGGCTCTCGGCGACGGCGCGTATTCAGCTGTGTCCGAGCAGTTTGAGGACGTTTCCTACGACATCACTCTCACCGACGAGAGCACCCTGTACTGGGGCGGCGAGAATGACTGCTACATGAGGCTCGACTGATATGAAAAAACAGCTTGCTTTGATTTTGGCGCTTGTAATGTGCCTGTGCCTTTCCGCCTGCGGCGATAAGGACACGGACGATGACGATCAGATAACGGGCGATGACTGGCGCACGACAGGTGTTGTCCGCGCAAACGGTGTCATCACGCGCAGCGGAGAGGATACGGACGTTCTCGTCTGCGTAGACCGCGACAATGCGACGTTTTACTACGACGATATCGAGCAGACGCTGTTTGACTATGTGACCTACCCAATGCAGATCGTTTCCGACGATGACGATCCGTGGGAGGCGTTTCAAAGCATCGACTTTGCCGACCGCGACGGCGACGGCAACAGCGACGTTGCGATGATCTTCACCGTCGACGGCGACACCGCGCTTTTAGTCTGGTTTTGGGATGCAGACAGAGAGCTGTTCGTGTTTCAGTCCGAGGAGAGCGAGACGGGCAATGACAGCGACGTCGATCTGAGCGATTTTGAGGGCACCTGGCTCGGAACCGAGAGCGGTCAGCCCGATTATATCGAGATTTCGGACGGAAGCTGGGCAGCGTATCTCAACGGCGAGATGACAGACGGCGGCGATTTCAGATACGAGCCCGAGCTCGGCGCCGTGTACGCCTACGGCAGCGACCGCTCAGGCTCCTACGCCGAGCTTCACGATAACGGTGAGACGCTGTACATATCGAGTCTCGGCTCCTTCAGCCGCAGCTGATAATGAAAGAGAAAGCGAGGTTAGGGGCAGTGAACCGATACTTAAAATTAACCGTGCTTTTGCAGGCGCTTATAATATGCCTGTGCCTTGCCGCATGCGGAAGCGGCGACGATACCGAAAAGCAGCCGAGCATCGGCGACTATGCCGGTCTGTGGGAATATGTCGATGAAAATCTCTGGCTGCGCATACACGACGATGCGGCCTGGGATTTTGTAAACGCCGAAGACGAGGTGCTCTACTCTGGCTCGGTATCGCTCAACGACGGCGGCATAACGCTCTCCTACGACGACGGTGATACGCTCACGCTCGAATATTCAAACGGGCAGCTCATCGACAGCGTAAATAACGGAGTGCTCAGGCGCACGGATAAGATAGAATCCAAGCTTGCGTATTTTGAGCGCAACGGCCTTGAATATAACGCCGCGACCGACAACGGCACATATCTTCTCGAAAACGGCGTGTGCAGCTATGTAAATATCGGCGAGGGCTTCAACACCGCCGACTGCTACTGGGAGGTCAAGATGCTCGGCGAGCAGGAGCACGACGGCATACGCGAGATCGAGTTTGACGCGATCTGCTACATTCCGAACGACTCTATCCCCTACTTCGGTAAGGAGTATATAGCAAACGTCACCTGCGACCTGTATGACTGCTACAGCGGCATGTGGCTGACCGATTCCGCCGCATACGGCGACTCCGAGCGCGGCGATAACTACTATGTTCACACCGTAAGCTACAGAGGGAAAAGCGCCGATGTTGAATTTGCATATTCTGTCGATTGGCAGTATAATGTCGGTGACTATGCTATGGTTATGACCAAGAGCTACGTTGCGTATCTGCCCGACGACTATGACGGACTTGTCTTTGCCGCCGAAGCGCAGACGGATAACTTTAAAGACTACGAAAAGCGCAAGCAGGGCGACAGCATTTATCCAGAGGCACGTATAATGGACATAGACCTCATCGACACGGAAAGCGCGCTGTTTTTCGACCTCTGCGCCGACTGGAGGTATAAGCTTTGAACAAAAAAATGAGCGACGCCGAGCTGTCAAGAAGGCTCGGTGCATATCAGGTGATCGAGCGTATAGGCACGGTGCTCGGCCTTATCCTCATCATGGCGGGCGGCATTATCGCCCTCGTACAGCATAATCTTTGGATCTTTGCCGGTCTGTTTTTCGCGGGCGTTATCGTGCTGGTCATCATAAGCTTCATCGTAAACACGAAGAAAAATGTGCTTTTGAATCTCCAGCTCGGAGACTTCTTTCACTCGGAGCTGCAAAGCGCCTTCGGGCCCGGAACGGCGGAGCCGACCATGCTCATAAGCGAAAAATACCTCAAGGATGCGGAGCTTATCGATCAGTGCTGGGAGGGCAGCGATATAACGAATTTCTTCGAGGGCGAGCACGATACCACTCGTTTTTCGGTCGCAAACGTCACGCTCGACCATCTCGTTGAGGAGCGTTCGGGTCCGGATAACGACAACTGGATGACCAAGACCGTGACGGTCTTTAGCGGCGTTATCATCCGCTGCGCGGATATGTGCGATGCAAACCTCGATATGAGCATCACCGACCGCTATCAGGAGTCTCCCCCGAAGGGCGACGTTTCTGACCCCGCGGTGTTCGCAGAGCGCTTCAAGGTGCGCACCTCCGACGGGCGTGAGGCGGCAGCTTTGGTAACGCCGGAAATGCGCACGCTGTGCAGCGAGCTTGAAAAAGCCGTCGACGGCAAGCTCTGCGGTCTCAAGCTCAAGGACGGTGAGGCGGCGGCAGCTCTGCACACCAAATATCAGTTTGCAAACGTTCCGCCGAACACGGATCTCCGAAACATCGACGGTATCCGCAAGGCGTATGTCGAGTCCATCGAAACCATTAAAACGCTGCTTGATATCCTTAAAAACAATCTGTAACGTAAAAACCGTGAGGCCAAGCCTCACGGTTTTTTGTATTTTGAAATTCTTATCGTTCGCCAAACGATATCGACGGTTATGAGTACGCACAGGGCGAATACCGGCACGAGCGACATAGGCTTCTGCGATATTATACTCCGGCACATATACGAAAACAGCGCAAGGCACATGAGCTTCGACTCACCGAGCAGGCTTACGGTCTCGGCCGCGATATTTTTCTTATGCCGCTCGTCCATATCCCATGGCATGTTGGGGTTTTCGACCTGCTTGGGGATGAGCGCAATCGTCGTCATCATAGCATACATAAGCGCCTCGATGCCGAACAGCAGCCAAAGGACTCCCTTGCCGGTGTAGTCCGTGATCTCGCCGGAAGCGTTGAAGTGACCCGCTATTCGATCGGGCAGAGCGGAGTAGCTCATGAGTATGTACGCGAGCGTCGCGATAACAAGCGCGAGACTGAGTATTTCGACCGTCGCCTGATACGAGCTGAGCTTTGGCTTTTTCATGTCATTTCTCCTTCTTTATCGTGTACAGGGCGCTGCCGAAATCGCCGAACATGTGCAGTCTTTCGTTGTAGCCCGTTCCGAGAAACTGATTGTTGAGCCCCACGCCGGACATGAGCGCCGCGCCGGAGGCGACAAAGTCCTCCGCTCCGTCGGGCATGGTGAAGAGCTTGTTGGCCGTGCGCAGGACAAAGCCGTCGGGGTCGAGCTCAAGGGGCATGACGTGCTTGACCAGGCCTCCGAGGCGCTTAACAAACAGGCTCTGGCGCTTGCATACAAGGTGATATTTTGCGCTCGGCTCAAGCCCGTGTACAGATAACATATCATAGCCCTCGGAGGCGGTGCACAGCTTTTGAAAGCAGCCGACTACATGCTCTTTTCCGTCCTTTGACGAGACCTGCCAATGCAGCTTATTGGCCTTGTGCTCGTCAAAGCGATAGAATCTTCCGTATTGCAGCGTTTTGCGGTGCTTTTTGTAAAACGCTATCTGACCGCGCAGCTCCTTAAGCTCTGCCTTTGTCATATATTTGAGCTCAAGCTCGTAGCCGAGCACGCCGAAGGCCGCAACGTTAAAGCGCGTAGACAGGGGCGTATCGCGCAGTGTCTGCTGGTGCGGAGCTGCCGAAACGTGTGCGCCCATCGTCGACTGCGGATACAGATACGAAAGTCCGCCCTGGATATCCAGCCGCTCTATTGGGTCTGTATCGTCGGAGGCCCAGATCTGCGGCGAATAGCACAGCATGCCGAGATCAAAGCGGTTGCCGCCCGAGGAGCAGCTTTCTAAAAGAATGTGCGGCCGCGGCGTAAAAATGCGCCCGAGCACCTCGTAAAGTCCCATAATATAGCGGTGCGAAAACTCGCCCTGATTGGAAAGCAGGGGCGAATACGCATCGGACATGTGCCGGTTCATATCCCACTTGACGTAGCTTATCCTCGCACTGTCAAGCGTTCTTCCGACGCTTTCGACGATGTAATCGCGCACCTCCTGCCGCGTAAGGTCGAGCAGCAGCTGATTTCTGCCGAAGCAGGGCTTGCCGGATGGCGGCTTTATCGCCCAGTCGGGGTGCGCGCGGTATAGCCCGGAGTCTACGTTCACGCTTTCGGGCTCGAACCACAGGCCGAATTTCATGCCCAGCTTTTCGATGCTGCCGGCAAATTCCCCGAGGCCGCCGGGCAGCTTTTTGAGATTCACGTCATAGTCGCCCAGCCCCGCCGTATCGCTGTCGCGCGCGCCGAACCATCCGTCGTCGAGGACGAAAAGCTCGACGCCGATGCTTTTTGCTCTGCGTGCAAGCTTCAGGAGCTTTTCACGGTCAAATTTGAAAAAGCAGGCCTCCCAGTTGTTTATGAGCACCGGGCGCTCGACGTTTTTCCAAATACCTCGCACAATGTTATTGTTGACAAAGTCGTGGAAATTTGCGCTCAGGCCGTTGAAGCCGCGCTCGGAAAAGGTCATGACCGCCTCGGGCGCTTCAAAGCGCTCTCTGGGGCGCACTGTCCAGTCAAAGCAGTGCGGATTTATGCCGAGCTGGATGCGGACAAGGTCGTGGTTCGACCTTTCCGCCACACCGCAGTGGTTGCCGCTGTAGACAAGATTAAAGCCCCATGCGCGTCCGAAATCCTCTCCCGTGTTCTTTTCGGAAAGCATAAAGCCGGGGTTATGCCTGTTTGACGAAGCGCCGGTGGTCGAGGAGTTTACATATATGCCGTACTCGACGGGGCGTACATGTCTGTGCGCTTCCTTTATCCAGCCGCCGTCAAAGCTGTGCATCAAAAAGCCGCGGTCGGGCATATCGAGGCTCATGCTCATGATACGCCGCAGAGAGATATCACTCTCGCAGTTATTTTCAATAACGCAGCGGCGGGATATGACGTTCGAGGCCGGGAACACCGTGTAGTAAAGCTCAAGTGTGACTGCCCTGTCGCGCTCGCGCATGCGGATAATAAGCGTCTGCGCGGCGTTTTCATCGTCATACGCCGCCGGCAGGCTATGCATGGGGAGGCAGCCGCGCACTATTTCGTGGCTATCGTACAGAAAGTCCGAGGAAAAGCTGCCGTCGGGCATCTTTGCCTCTATCGGTGTCTGCCGGTAGTCTCCCCTGCCGACGCCCGACCACTCAAGACAGAGGTTATCTAGGCAGTAGCAGTCATCTGACTCATCGTACATTACACTGCTGCCAAGCTGTATATCGTGCTTGACGCTTAAAGCCTCCGCATCGGAGGCTCTGACACGTTCACCGTAATGGATATGCTCAAGATGCCTGAATTTCGTAACGCGGAATATGTAGCTCGTACGATCGGTATCCAGCGCAAAAACGCCCTTGTCGTATGTAATGCTCACAGTATCACCCCCGATTTTTAATAATAAAACTATATCACAGATGCTCTGGCCTTACAAGTCGTTCTCCTTGCCGTCCGGCGTCCTGCGCAGGCGCGCCATGAGCCCGCGCACTATCGTTATGAGTAGCGACGTCGCCAGCACAAGCCCTATCGGCAGCACGGCCGCCAGAATTATCATTTTCATTTTATCACCGCCTCAAATTCAGTTTTTGCGGACGGAGCTCAAAAAATCCTATTAATTATTGCCATTGCACAGCATTGATGATAAAATAAACAGGATTTTTAAAAACAGAGGTATTTCAAATGCTTTCAGTCAATGATCTCTCTATAAATTTCGGCGGAAACGTTTTGTTTTCACGCGTTGATCTGCAGTTTACGCCCGGCAACTGCTACGGCATAATCGGTGCAAACGGCGCGGGCAAATCCACGTTTATAAAAATTCTCTCCGGCGAGCTCGAGCCCTCGACCGGCAGCGTAACGATTGCTGCGAAAAAGCGCATGTCGGTGCTCAAGCAGAATCAGAACATGTACGACGATTATACTGTCATGGATACCGTTATCATGGGCAATCAGCGCCTTTACGACTGCGGAAGGGAAAAGGACGCGATCTATGACAAGCCCGATTTTGACGATGCCGACGGCATACGCGCAGCCGAGCTTGAGGAGGAGTTTGCCGAGCTCGGCGGCTGGGAGGCCGAATCCGACGCAAGCCGCATACTTCAGGGGCTGGGCGTTTCGCCGGACTTCCACGAGACGTTGATGCACGATATGGATCCGCGCCTCAAGGTCAAGGTGCTGCTTGCGCAGGCGCTGTTCGGCTCGCCGGATATCATCCTGCTCGACGAGCCCACGAACAACCTCGACCTGGCGAGCGTAGTCTGGCTTGAGGACTTCCTGATGGACTATGAGGGCACGGTGCTCGTCGTTTCGCACGACCGCTACTTCCTCAACAACGTCTGCACGCACATCGTCGATATCGATTACGGCAAGATAAAAATGTACGTCGGCAACTACGACTTCTGGTATGAGTCCAGCCAGCTGATGCAGAAGCTCATAAAGGATCAGAACAAGAAGGCCGAGCAGAAGATCGCCGAGCTGCAGGGCTTTATCGCAAGGTTCTCGGCGAACAAGTCGAAGTCCCGCCAGGCCACCAGCCGCAGAAAGCTTTTAGACAAGCTCACCGTCGAGGAGCTGCCGGCCTCCGGCAGGCGCTATCCCTGGGTCGGCTTCAAGGCCGATCGGGAGCCGGGTAAGGACAGGCTGTTCGTCACCGAGGTCAGCAAGACCGTCGACGGCGTGAAGCTTTTAAACAATGTCAGCTTCATCGTCGGCAAGGAGGATAAGATCGCCATTCTCGGCAAAAACGAGCTTGCCGTTACGATGCTGTTCAAGATCCTCATGGGCGAGGAGGAGCCCGACTCCGGCACTGTAAAGTGGGGAGCGTCGACTACTCAGGCTTACTTCCCCAAGGACCACAACTCTTATTTTGAAAACTGCGACTATGACCTCATGGACTGGATGCGGCAGTTTTCCGAGGATAAGCGCGAAAGCTATCTGCGCACCTTCCTCGGCAGAATGCTTTTCTCCGGCGACGATGTTTACAAGCCCGTAAAGGTCCTCTCCGGCGGCGAGAAGGTCAGGTGCATGATAAGCAAGATGATGCTCTCCGGTGCAAACTTCCTCGTGCTCGATCAGCCGACGAACCACCTTGACCTTGAAAGCATCGCGGCCTTGAACAACGGCCTTGAGGCGTTTAAGTACAACATCATTTTCGCCAGCCACGACCACCAGCTCACGCAGACGGTCGCAAACCGCATAATCGAGATCACCGACGACGGTGTCATCGACCGCATGTGTACCTTCGACGAGTACATGAACCTCACCGGCGGCACTATTCCCGAACGGTAAAGATAAATAAAACGATATGCACCCCGAAAGCGTCTGGCCTTCGGGGTGCATGTTATCATTTGGAGCTTTTTACTGCCGCCTTCCCGTTTTCATAGCAGGACACGCACGCGGAGCACATCGTCCATCGCACGGATGGTGTTTGCCGTGTCCTCCCAGATCTCGTCGTTAAGATCGATGATCGTGTAGGCGTACCGGCCGCGGGGCTTGTTTATCATGTGCTCGACATTGATATTTTTCTTCGTTATCAGATCAAGGATGCGGTTTATCATGCCGGGCACGTTGTGGTGGATGACGCAAAGGCGGCAGACGCCCATACGATCGAGCTTTGCCGACGGCAGGTTCACGGAATTTGTGATGTTGCCGTTTTTGAGATACTCGTAAAGCTGCTTTGCCGCCATCTCGGCGCAGCGGTCCTCGCTCTCGGGCGTGCATGCGCCCAAATGCGGCAGGGCTATGACGTTTCTGCCGCCGAGTATCTTCTCGTTGGGGAAATCGGTGACGTATTTTGCGACCTTGCCCGATTTGAGAGCTGCGAGCATCGCGTCGTCGTCAACGACCTCGGCGCGGGATTCATTAACGATCCTCACGCCGTCGCGCATGGCGGCAAAGGCCTTCGCGTCGAGCATATGGTGGGTATCCTCGTTATAGGGGATATTTATGCTTATATAGTCGCAATTGCGGAATATCTCGTTTATATCGTCGGCTCTGACAACCTCGCGTGAGAGCCTCCAAGCGGCATCGACGGACATGAACGGGTCGTAGCCTATGACGTTCATATCCATCGCAAGACATGCGTTTGCAACCAGTGCGCCCGTAGCGCCCAGACCGAGAACGCCGACGGTCTTGCCCATGAGCTCGGGGCCCGCGAAATTGGATTTACCCTTTTCCACGAGCGCCGGGATCTTATCGCCCTCATCGGCAATGCTTTTTACCCACTCAATGCTGCCGATAACGTCGCGCGAGGCCATGACCATGGAGCACACGGTCTGCTCCTTGACGGCCTCCGCGTTCGCGCCGGGACTGTTGAACACGACGACGCCCTTTTCGGCGAATTTATCTACCGGGATGTTATTATAGCCCGCTCCGGCGCGCGCTACGCCGAGAAGCTCGGGGTTGACCTCATATTCATGCATATCCGCGCTGCGGACGATTATGCCGTCGGGCGCGGCGATATCCTCGCCGACGTTGCAGCCCCTGTTCCTGAGTTTTTCAAGGCCGACGGGCGAAATATTATTTATGGTTTTTATATTAAACATTATGCTCTACCTCAAATTTTTTCATGTATTCTGCGAGCGCGCGAGCGCCCTCCACGGGCATGGCGTTATACAGCGATGCGCGTATGCCGCCCGTGAGCCTGTGACCCTTGAGATTTAATAATCCCTCGGCCGCGGCTCCCTTTACAAACTGAGCGTCGAGCTCCTCCGAGCCCGTGCGGAAGGTCACATTCATGTCGCTGCGCGAGCTGCGCTCTGCATGGGGGATATACAGCTTACTGTTGTCGAGCACATCGTAAATCAGCTGTGCGCGCTCTTTCTTTATCTCCTGCATGGCCTTCACGCCGCCCATACCGTCGAGCCAGTCGAGCATAAGCCCTAGCATGTAAATGCACCAGCACGGCGGAGTGTTGAGCATGGAGTCTTTTTTTATAAGCGTATCATAGCTCATTACCGAGGGGCAGATATCCGCTTGACGTCCGGCAAGAGCTTTATCGACAATAACGACCGTGAGCCCGGCAGGTGCCATATTCTTCTGCGCTCCGGCATAGATGAGCCCGAAGCGGGAGACGTCCACGGGCCTTGACAGGATATCCGAGGACATGTCACAGACTATCGTTTTGCCCTTCGTATCGGGAACATGCTGCCACTCGGTGCCGTAGATGGTATTATTGGCGCAGTAGTAAAAATAGCTTGACTCATCGCTCAGGCTAAGCTGCGACGGGATATAGCTGTGCCCCCGGTCGGAGCTTGAGCAGGCGATGTGAACCTTTCCGTATTTTTCGGCCTCCTTTGCCGCGAGTGATGAGAAATTGCCCGTCACGGCATAGTCTGCGCACCTCCGCTCGCCCATCAGGTTCAACGGTATCGCCGCGAACTGAAGCGTCGCGCCGCCCTGCAAAAACAGTATCTCATGACTGTCGGGCACATTGAGCGCGGCCCTGAGCTTCTGCTTTGCTTCCGCAAAGATTTCGACGAACAGTGAGCTTCGGTGACTCATCTCCATAACGGACATGCCGCTGCCCCTATAATCGCATATCTCGCCTCCGGCTCTTTTAAGGACCGATTCCGGCATCATCGACGGCCCTGCCGAAAAATTATATACCTTTTCTCTTGACACGATGAGCACCTCACGTTCGTCAATTCATTGTTAAAATTATAGTTATATATTCGCCGCGTGTCAAATGACATTTCCGACTAAAATTCCGTCCAAAACGGAATTTATCCTGACATTATGTACTGTACCGCGCAGGCTTTTGCCCGGGGCGCGAACCTCGATATAATTGTCGCTGTGTCCCTGCCAGCACTCGCCCTCCTGCGTTTCAAACAAGACCGGCAGCGTTTTTCCGATCATGCTCTCAAGAAAGGCTCTGCGCGTTTCGGCGACGACGGCGCGCGCCTGCTTTGAGCGCTTTGCCTTGGTCGCACGGTCTATCTGTCCGTCCATTTTATCGGCCGGAGTTCCCGGTCGGCGGGAATACGGGAAGATGTGCGCATCGGCAAACCGCGCTTTTTTGAGAAAGGCAAGCGTCTCCTCCTGATGCTGCTCCGTCTCACCGGGAAAGCCGACGATAACGTCGCAGGTCATGCCGCAGTCGGGAAAATACCGGCGCAGAAGCTGCATGGCCTCGTAAAAGCGCGCGGTGTCGTACTTGCGGTTCATGGCCTTGAGCGTTGCGTCGCAGCCCGATTGCAGCGAAAGGTGAAAATGCCTGCACACGCTGCCGCAGGCGGCGAGCTTTTCGCAGAACTCCTCCGTTATGACGCTCGGCTCGATTGATCCCAGGCGCAGGCGCATGTGGGGCGCTGCCTCCGCTATGGCGCACACAACGTCGGCAAGACCGGGCTTTCCGGGAAGATCGACGCCGTAGGACGCGATCTCAATGCCGGTTATGACAAGCTCGCGGTAGCCCTTTTTATCGAGCTCGGCGGCCTGACGCACCGCGGCCTCTATCGGCAGACTGCGCACTCTTCCGCGTGTATAGGGGATTATACAGTATGAGCAGAAATTGACGCAGCCGTCCTGGATCTTCAAAAGCGCCCTTGTGTGTCCGGACACCGCTCCGGCGGGCAGCTCCTCAAAAACGCGCCTGTCAAAGGGCTTATCAAGCATCCTGTCGCCCTCGCCGGTGGACACTGCCTTTTCAACGGCATCGACGAGCTTTAATCTGTCGGCCGTGCCGTAAACTATATCCGCGCCGAGCTTCTGCACGGCGTCGGGGCTCAGCTGCGAATAGCAGCCCAGCACCGCCGCGACCGCGCCGGGATTTTCCTCTTTCAGTCGATGGATGGCCTGACGCGACTTGCGCCCGGCCTCGGAGGTAACTGCGCAGGTGTTGACTATGACGGCGTCGGCGATTTCGCCCTCACGGCAGGGCTTATGTCCGCGTGAAGCGAGCAGCGCCTCTATCGCCTGCGTTTCATACTGGTTGACCTTGCAGCCGAGAGTGTATATAATGTATTTCATTGAAATCATCTCCCGAGGAGTAGGATATATGGAAATTTATCTTGATAATGCGGCAACGACACGCGTGTGCACAGAGGCCGCCGATATTGCGTATAAGGTCATGACCGAATGCTACGGAAACCCGAGCTCTACGCACACGAAGGGACGCGATGCAAAGGCATATCTCGACACTGCACGCGCTCAGATAGCCTCGGCGCTCGGCTGCTCGGCATCGGAGGTTTATTTCACCTCCTGCGGCTCGGAGAGCGACGTCTGGGCGATAACAAGAGGCGCGGAAAGCGCCGCAAGACGCGGCAGACACATCATCTCCTCCGCCGTTGAGCACGATGCGGTGCGAAAAACGCTTGAGGAGCTTGAGAGCCGCGGCTTTGAGGTGACTTATCTCTCCCCCGAAAAGGACGGCTCTGTTTCCGCGGACGCGGTAAAGGCAGCTCTGCGTGAGGATACTATCCTTGTGACGCTCATGATGGTAAACAACGAGACCGGCGGCATTACCGACATTGCGGCTATAGCAAAAATGCTCAAGGGCTGCGGCTCGAAGGCGCTTTTGCATACCGACGCCGTTCAGGGCTTTATGAAGGTGCCCTTTTCCGCAAAAAAGCTCGGCGCGGACATGATAAGCATAAGCGGCCACAAGATCCACGCGCCGAAGGGCATAGGCGCATTGTATATCAAAACAGGGGTCAAAATCAAGCCCCTCATTCGCGGCGGCGCTCAGGAGGGCGGCATGCGCGCCGGCACCGAGGCCATGCCGCAGATAGCGGCCTTCGGCAAGGCTGCCGAGATTGCTTTCTCCGGCATGAAGGATAACTGTGATACAATGGCCTCTCTGCGGGCACTCGCCATGAGCACCATATGCGCCGATATTCCCGAGGCACAGATCATCGGCGGCGGCGCTCCGCATATTCTGAGCGTATCGCTCCCCGGCTGGCGCAGCGAGGTGCTCATGAATTTCCTCGAAGCCGAGGGAATATACGTTTCGCGCTCCTCGGCCTGCAAAAAAGGCGGGCGCAGTCACGTGCTCGAGGCGATGCGCCTCCCTGCACAGGTCATAGACGGCGCGATAAGGGTAAGCTTTTCGCGCTATAACACCGAGGACGATGTTCTCGCCCTGTGCTCGGCATTAAAGCGCGCTCACGATACGCTGGCACACAGATAAAATTTCAAACTTAAAGGCTGCACTTAAGGTGCAGCCTTTAAGCGTGCAAAAAAGTCTGTGACTTTTTTGCACGCTTAAAAACGCCACATTTTTTGTGAAGCTTCGCTTCACGAAAAATCTCGCTTTGCTCGTCAAAAAGTCCTGACGGACGTTTTTGATGGCTATAATCCAACTTGAGGCGGGCCTTGCCCCCTCAAACTCCCCCGCTGCGCGGTCATCTTTCCTCAGCAGCATAGGTTCTTTGACAGTCTTCAAGGCTGCACCATTGACGGTGCAGCCTTTATTTTTGTTCTTATTTATTTTTATCCTCTTCTGTTTTTTCCGCCGCCTTTGCCCTGCGCTTCGGAACGAGCTCAAGCGTTTCGGGGTCTACGTAATCGAGGTTCATATACGCCTCGGCATCGGTCGGCAGATTGTGCTTTTTCAGCTTTCTGTTAATGATCATCTCAAGCGCGGTATAAATGATAACAAAGGCAGGAACGCCCAGCAGCATTCCCCAGAAGCCGAAAATTCCGCCGAAGATGACAATGGAAAACAGCACCCAGAAGCCGTTTATGCCGATGGAGGTGCCCAGTATTTTCGGGCCGATAACGTTGCCGTCAAGCTGCTGGAGCACAAACACGAAGATGATAAACCACAGGCACATTTTCGGATCGACCAGCAGAATGAGCAGCGCCGACGGGATAGCTCCGATAAACGGCCCGAAGAAGGGGATGACGTTCGTAACGCCAACGATAACGGATATGAGCAGCGCATACGGCATCTTGAGTATCGCGCAGCCGATGTAGCACAAAACGCCGATTATTGCGCTGTCGAGAAGCTTGCCGCTTATAAAGCCCATGAAGGTCTTGTCGGCAAAGCGCAGAGACAGCAGGACTCTCTTTGCCCGCGCCGGGGAAAAGACGCTGTAAAGTATCTTCCTGTAGTGCGCTATAAAGGGCTCCTTGTTATAAAGTATGTACACCGAAACGATTATTCCTATAACTACGTTATAAAGCCCCTTGAGGACATAGAATACACCGCTGGTTATGTTCGTCACGACGTTTTCCATGCTGGGCAGCAGCGTATTGGTCGCCCATTTGGTCAGCGCATCGGTCAGATTTCCGAAGATTTTCGTTGCATATTGCTCTATCTCGGGGTAGTCCTTTAGAAGATTGTCAATTGCAGAGTAGGCAGAATCAAAATACGAGGGGCTGTTTACTATGATGGCCGATATGCTGTCGTATACCTGCGGAACAATGAGATAAAACAGCGCGGCGATCAAAAGCAGCATCACTATCTCGGCGAGGATAAGCGACAGCACACGCGGAAGCTTGCTGCCCGTTTTTATGCGCGGCTTTGTCCTGTTTATCCTTGCTACGAGCGGCTTAAAGAGCTTTTTCTCGTACAGCATCATCGACGGAATGAGCAGATACGATATGACAAGCCCCCATATGAACGGGCTGAGTATGCTCATCAGCTTTCCGAGAGCGTCTATGACCGTTCCCATGTAGTCAATGCCGAAATAGAACAAAACTCCGGCCGCTATGACGGCAAAGGCCGTCACGCCCCAGCCGACATATTGGGAATATTTATGCTTTCTTTCCAATTTGCCACCTCCTGATCGGTGTTTTCGATTTTATATTACTATCTCTTTTTAATGTCGTCAACAATTTCGTTGTAAAATCGCCGTTAAGTTGTTATGTCAACCATTTGGGTGAATATTATCCTCATTCCTGTGTTGAAAACTCTGTTGAAAATGTTCAAAACCGTTGATAATCAATGCGTTTTCATGCGCCGATGACATGCGAAGAAATTCATTTTTTGTCGAATAAGGCATAATCGCGCAACCTTGTATATCGCAGCGGCGGCAGACATATGATTTCAGAGGAGGGATGAGCTATGAAAAAACTAATTTGCGCGGCGCTGTGCCTTGTTATGCTCTCAAGCCCGGTGTACGCGATAAACACTCTCACCGATAACGACATCGAGATCTCCGCCCCGTCGGCGATACTTATGGAAAAGGTGACCGGCGAGGTCATATACGAAAAGAATTCGCACGAAAGGCTGCCTCCGGCGAGTGTGACAAAGGTGATGACGATGCTGCTGATCGTCGAGGCCATAGAGCGCGGCGATATAAGCCTTGAGGACACGGTCATTGCCTCCGAGCGTGCCGCGTCCTTCGGCGGCAGCTGCGTATATCTCGAGCAGGGCGAAAAAATGAGCGTGAGCGAGATGCTAAAATGCATCTGCGTCGTCTCGGCAAACGACTGTGCCGTTGCTATGGCGGAGCATCTTTGCGGCTCGGAGCAGGCCTTCGTGGCACGCATGAACGAAAGAGCGCACGAGCTCGGCCTGAAGGACACCAATTTCAAAAACTGCACAGGACTCTTCGAGGACGATGAGCACTATACCAGCGCATACGATATCGCCGTCATGAGCCGCGAGCTCATACGTCACGATATGATAAAGCAGTATTCGACCATCTGGATGGACACTATCCGAAACGGCGAGTTCGGCCTTTCAAACACAAACAAGCTTGTTTACTATTACGACGGCTGCACGGGGCTTAAAACAGGCTTCACGGAAAAGGCCATGTACTGCCTTTCCGCAACCGCAGAGCGCGACGGGATCGAGTATATCGCCGTCATCATGCACGCGGACACAATAGATGCGCGAAACTCCGATGCAAAGGCACTTTTAAACTACGGCTTTGCAAACTATCGCCTGATGCCGCTCAGAGCCTCCGACGTTCTGCCGCCGGTGCGTGTGAGCCTCGGAGAGGCCGACAGTGTGCAGCCTGTATATGACGGCCCCGAGGCTGCGCTTGTTCCCAAAAGCGGCCTCGGCGAAGTTAAATATACTGTTAAGCTGCCCGATAAGCTGACGGCGCCGATAGCAAAGGGGCAGCAGATAGGCACGCTAAGCGTCTCATCCGGTGATCGGGAGCTGTACTGCGTTGCGCTCGTTTCCGATACGGGTGTTGCCCGTGCGGACTTCGGCTCGACGCTGCTCGAGCTCCTGAAAAGCTACGTCGGGCTGGGGTAAACGCTCCACTTAGGTACATATTTCGCTCTCTATATTGTACATTGTCCCCCACTTCGACATATTGTCCTTGCTTTTTCTAAGCTCCGGTGTATAATATTAATTTATAGATTTACCACACGGAGGGCTAATTATGGTCAAGGTTGATTTATCGGGAACTTCCGCCTTCTTCGACCCTGCGGAGCTTGACTTTGCGGCCGCTGCTGCGGCGCACAGAACGCTCAGCGAAAAAAGCGGCGCGGGCAGCGAATTTACGGGCTGGCTCGAGCTTCCGCAGCGCATACGCGACGGAGAGCTCAAGGCGATACTCGCCGCGGCACAGCGCATACGCGGCCGCTCAAAGGCACTCGTGGTCATCGGCATAGGCGGCTCTTATCTCGGCGCACGCGGCGCTATAGAGCTTCTGCGCCCCGTACCCGCGGAGGATGATCCTGAGATATTCTTCGTCGGCAACGGCCTTTCGCCCGACGCACTGAGCGACACTGTTGCCCGGCTCGGTGATATGGACTTCGACATAAACGTAATATCCAAATCCGGAACCACCCTTGAGCCGGCGCTGGCCTTCCGAGTTTTCAGAAAAATGCTGAAGGAAAAGTACGGCTCGGCCGCGAAAAAGCATATATTCGCAACGACCGACGCGCATCGCGGTGCGCTCAAAGCCCTGGCGGACGCCGAGGGCTGGGAGTGCTTTGTCGTTCCCGACGACGTCGGCGGCAGATACAGCGTGCTGTCGGCGGTCGGCCTGCTCCCGATGGCGGTGGCTGGCATAGACATAAAGGCGGTCATAAGCTCGGCCATTATCGCGTTCAAGGAGCTCGATCTCCGCTCGCCGGAAAATCCGGCATGGCGGTACGCCGCGGCGCGTCAGTACCTGTACGGTCACGGCCGCAGCATCGAAATACTCGGCTGCTACGAGCCGTCGTTCCGCTTCATGGCCGAATGGTGGAAGCAGCTTTACGGCGAGAGCGAGGGCAAAAACGGCATAGGCATCTTCCCCGCCTCCGTTGAGTTCACCGCCGATCTGCACTCGATGGGTCAGTACATTCAGGACGGGCCGCGCACGTTGATGGAGACGATCGTGAGCTTTGAGAAGACCCGCAGCAGCGTTTCCGTTCCCTTTGAGATGGGCGATCCCGACGGACTCAATTACCTCGCCGGCAAGGATTACGCGGATATCTGCCGCACGGCCGCGGACGCCGTAAAGGCCGCGCACATATCCGGCGGCGTTCCGAACATCGGTATAAGCGTTCCCAAGCGAGACGAAGCAGGCTTTGCCGAGCTTGTATGCTTTTTCGAGCTGGCATGCGCCGTCTCCGGCTACATGTCGGGCGTCAACCCCTTTGACCAGCCCGGCGTTGAGGCCTACAAAAAGAATATGTTCAGGCTGCTTGGCAAGCCGGGTACCTGAAAATAAAGCACGGGCTTTTCTGTCCGTGCTTTTGTTTATATTTTAATTCACACTTTTACTCTTGCTTTGTATACGGAAAAATGTTAATCTAAGCTCAACGAAATACATTTAACTTATAACTGAAAAGGAGAGTGGACAAAATGGTTAAGTTGATCATGGGTCTGAAGGGCAGCGGCAAGACCAAGCGCCTGGTCGAGCTCGTCCGTGAGGCTGTCGCTATGGAGAACGGCGATGTCGTCTGCATTGAAAAGGAAAAGAAGCTTACCTTCGATATTCCCTATCAGGCCCGTCTTATCGAGGCCGGGTCTTATGATATCGGCTCTTATGAGTTTATCAAGGGCTTTATCTGCGGTCTGCATTCCGGCAACTATGACATCACCCATGTTTTTGTCGATAATTTCTACAAGATTGTAAGCAATAAGGACCCTGTCATGTTCGGCGAATTTCTCGATTGGCTTGAGAGCTTCTCCGAGAGAGAAAATATTGAATTTGTTATAAGCGTCACCATAGACCCCGATACGGTCGGCGAGGCTATCAGAAAATATATGATTTGACCAAAAAAGCGGGCAGGGCTTTACGGCTTTGCCCGTTTTTTCGTCAATATTCGCTCTTGACTTAGTTTAGGGGCTTTATTAGAATTTGACTTAGGATAAATTTTTTAATTGAGGTGTTTTATCATGATCATGGATTGCGAAAAATACGTCGGCAAATGCGTCTGCGGCAGAGACCATGAGCTTGAGACGAAAAAGGTCGTCGTCGAATACGGCGCGATAAACAATTTCGAGCGGTACATGGCCGATGTCGGTCTTGCGGGCAAAAAGCGCGCCGTTATATACGACACGGTCATCTATAAGCTCACCGAGGGCAAGCACATCGCCGCCGACCAGGAGATAGTGCTCGAGGCAAACGGCCTTCGCGCCGAGGATACCGTTATCGAGGAAATGATGAAAAAGCTCGATAAGCCCGAGGTCATCGTCGCCTACGGCGCAGGCACTATCATGGACTTCGGCCGCTACCCGGCGTACAAGCTCGGCATCCCCTTTGTCGCCGTTCCGACGCTCGCCTCCTCCGACGGCTTTACAGCGAACATCTGCTCGGCCATCCTGAACGGCCAGAAAAAATCTACCCCGATGTGCGCTCCCGTTCTGGTCGTCGCCGATCTTGACATCATAAAGGGCGCTCCCGCACGCCTCGTCGCAAGCGGCATAAACGACATTCTCTCGAAGTACATTTCTCTTCTCGACTGGAAGGTTTCGCACCTCGTCGCGGGCGAATACTACTGCCCGATGGTCGCGGACCTTGCTCAGGAGGCGCTCGATATTATGCGTAAGGCAGCCGACGAATATGTGGCCACCGGCGTTGCCGACCATGAGGCGATGACCATGGCGCAGATGAAGAGCGGCCTTACCATGCAGCTTTTAAACCACTCGCGTGCGGCGTCCGGCGCGGAGCACCTCATGGCGCACCTTGTCGAGATGCAGCCGCCGCGCTTTGAAAGCGCCGAGGGCATACACGGAGAATGCGTCGGCGTCGGCACCTTTGCCTGCATAAAGGAGTATCACCGCCTCGCCTCCCTGCCCACTCCCAAGGCAAAGCCCTTTGAGCCGCTCAGCGAGCAGTGGATAAGAGAAAAATTCGGCGACAGGCTCGCGCCGGGCATCATCAAGGAAAACGAAAACGACGTTTTGGCAACCTTCGATCCGCAGAACATCGTAGACCACTGGGACGAGATACGCGCCATGATAAACGAGCTCCCCTCCGTTGAGGAGATGGAGGCGCTCTACAAGGGCTGCAACGCAAAATATCTGCCCGAGCACATCGGCATCGACCCCGCGCTTGAGCAGGAGATGCTGCCGATATCGGCCGCCATACGCAACAGGCTCACCCTCGTGCGCATGCTGCGCGTCCTCGACTTCGGCGAATAAGCAGTACAGCACAACACAAAAAATGCACCGTCAAAACAGACGGTGCATTTTTATTAATTGGGGGATGGGGAAATTCGGATCAGAAGATGATCTTGAGAAGCCATTTTAAAACAACTGCCATGCCAAGATACTTAAGAGCATCTTCGCTATTGATTTCGGGCATTACTTCCATTTTGTCGTTCATATCAGTTCTCCTTCCATAGTTTTATCAAGGGGGGTGTAGGCTCTTTGAGCCTGTTGTCTATAAGGACGGAGAATGTGTCCGGATATTTCACCTTTGCCGAACTTTTTTATGAAAAAAATTTATTTTCGGATTTTTTGCCGTATTCGGTATCGCTCTCTCATGAATTTCTTAAATTTTCGAGCAGCTCGTAGGGCGCCGATAATTCGCCGTTTATGCCGCTGCCGAGGTGGATGTGCGGCTTGTTTTTGCCGTGCCAGTCGCTTCCTGCGGTGGGACAAAAGCCGTACTTCTTCGCGGCGGTGAGATACCCGGCGACGACCTCGGGGCCGTAGCCGGAGTAGTAGCACTCAAGCCCGGCGACGCCGCAGGCACGTGAGCGCTCCATGAGCTCGGTAAAGCGCTCGGGCGTGAGCTTATACTGCTTCGGATGTGCGATAACGGGCTTGCCTCCTGCCGAGCGGATGAGCCCGGCAGCATCCTCGACGCTTAAAAAATGGCGGCGGATATAGTACTTGCAGCCGGGGTCCAAAAATCGCTCAAACGCGTCCTGCACGCTTTCGGCAATGCCGGCCTCGACCATGCACAGCGCAAAGTGCGGCCTGCCGATAGTCGAGCCGGGGTGCCTTGCCTGGAGCTCGTCGAGATCTATCTCCAGTCCGTCACGTGCGAGCATGTCCACCATTTTTCTGTTGCGCTCGTCGCGGTCGCGCACGATCCAGTCGAGCACCGGGGGCAGCTTTTTTGAGTGTATGTCGAGGTCATAGCCGAGCATGTGCACCTCCCTGCCGTACCAGCCGCAGCCGAGCTCCATACCCGCAACGACCTCAACGCCGTACTCCTGTCCTGCCCGCTGCGCCTCGGCCACGCCGTTTACGCTGTCGTGGTCTGTTATCGCAATGGCGCGCAGGCCGAGCTCATGAGCGTATCTAACCGTCTCCGCCGGCGATTCCGAGCCGTCGGAGATATTCGTATGAACATGAAGGTCAATTTCTCTCACCGCTTTATCGTCTCCATTATTTTTTCCGCTTCGTCGTAAATTTTCCCTGCGTCCTCACCGATGAAAAACTCGCCGTCTTCGTACAGAACGCGTCCGTTTACCATCGTAAGGCGCACATTTTCCTTGCTTCCTGCATAGACGATGTTCTTCGCTATATTATTTATCGGCCGCATGTTCGGGCGCTTGAGATCTATGACGGCAAGGTCTGCTTTTTTGCCGGCCGCAATGCCGTCGCAAGTATCAAGCCCCATAGCTCTCGCGCCGCCGACACACGCAGCCTTTAACACCTTCGCCGCGTCCACCGCCGCTGCGTCGCCCTCGCGGTATTTTGCCAGCACGCTCACGAGATACATCTCGCGGAACATGTCCAGCGCGTTATTCGAGCCCGCGCCGTCGGTGCCGACGGCAATGTCTATGCCCTCGTCGAGAAAGCGCTTGACCGGCGCTATGCCGCTTGCAAGCTTGAGATTTGAGGCGGGGTTTAGCACCGCGGTAAGACCGCGGCTTTTGAATATCGAGATATCCTCCTCGCTCATGTGCACGCAGTGGAACGCACCGCCGCCGTAGTCGTACATGCCGAGCTTATTAAAAAGCACCGTCGGCGTTACGCCGTAGCGCTCGATGCAGCCGGATACCTCCTCACGCGTCTCCGAGGAGTGGACAAACATCGGTTCTTTGTATTTCTGCACAAGGTCTGCGACAAACTGCATACGCTCGAGGCTCGTCGTGTACTCGGCGTGAAAGCCGAGGCGATATGAAATGAGCTCATGCGTTTTGTTATAGCGCAGAAGCTTATCCTCCAGCAGCGTATAGTCGCTGTCGAAATTATTCATATCGCCGCAGAGCACCGCACGGAAGCCGGAGTCGATGCAGGCGCGCACGAAGGCGTCGTTGTGAAAATACATGTCAAAGCAGCTTGTTATGCCGCTCGTGAGGTATTCCATAACGGCAATGCGCGTCATGATGTAAAGCCCGTCGGGACTCAGACGCGCCTCCCTCGGCCAGACCTGCTCGCCGAGCCACTTATCAAGCGGCATATCGTCTGCCAGCGAGCGCAGAAAGGTCATTCCCGAGTGCGTGTGCGCGTTCTTGAAGCCCGGAATGAGCAGGTCGCCGCCAAGGTCTATCTGCCGCTCGAACTCCGGCAAGCTATCGGGCATCACACCGACATAGCATATCTTATCGCCGTCCGTCCACACCTCGCGCTCAATTATCTCGGCCTCCGGCGCAAAGGTGAGCACACGGCCGTTATAAAAACGTATCATTCGTTTATCCTCGTTTATTCCCAGAAATTTTTGCCGCCGAGCCTGTGCACGAGCCTTGCGCGCATTTCCAGCATGGCGGTGTAGGTCGGCAGGATGAATACGGGGTCTTCCTCATCCAGCAGGGACTCTATAAGTTTATCATAGTTTTTGTACGATTGACAGGGGATATTTTCGCGCTCAAGCCGTTTTTTCGCACTCTCGGCGCGGTCGCCGCAGACGCAGGCGCGCTTTACTCCGCCGCGCCTGGCAAGCATACCGAAGTCGGCCTCGTCGAGCCAGGATATGTCCGTTCCGTCGGCTGTGCGGTCGTTGACCGCAAGCACCAGCGTTTTATCTCCCTTTTCGCGGCAGACCTCTGCTATCGTCTGATCGGCGGCGGCGGCGTTTTTTATGAGTATCATCTTAGCACCGCGCTTTCCCAGAGGAAAGCGCTCCATCCTGCCAAAGCCGCAGTCGAAGCCGTGCGCTGCATCGGCGGCTGCGGAAAGAGCCGCGCCGGCCGTCACCGCGGCAGCAGCGGCGCCGGCCGCGTTATAGATGTTATAAAGCCCCGTCAGTGCTGGGGCGCAGAGCGTTTTTTCCTCCCCTGTGCAAAGCACAAAGCTGCCGTCAGGCAGAACGGATTCCGCGCAGAATGCGGGGCGCTTTCGCGCAAAGCCGCATTTGCAGGAGTATTCGCCGAGATTTGCGTAGCTGAAGCCCTTATAGCTCAGCCTCCGGCCGCAGACGGGGCAGACATCATCCTCGCCGCTGCCGACGGTGCTCCTTTTGTGCTCGGAAAGGCCGTAATACACAATTGGGTTTTTGCACAGGCGCGCAATGCTAGCGGCCATTGGGCAGTCGGCGTTTATTACCGCCGTCGTCTCCGGAGCTGCACGCAGTCCCTCGGCGATGCAGTCACGCGCTCTCGTTACCGTGCCGTAGCGGTCGAGCTGATCACGGAAAAGGTTAGTCACGAGCAGCACACGCGGCTTTATTCTGCCGAGAACAAGCCTGCATGCGGCCTCGTCGCACTCGATAACGGCGCTTTCGCATTTAGCGCCGCCGAAAAGCCGGAGATTTAAAATGAGCGCCGCCGTAATGCCCGGCATAAGGTTTGCGCCGGAGCGGTTGGCGCATACGCGCCTTCCTTCGTTTTGCAGGGCGCGCTCAATGATGCGCGAGGAGGTGGTTTTGCCGTTTGTCCCCGTAACGGCGATGATATCGACATTTTTCGCGGCATACCCGAGAACCTCGGGGCATATCTTCAGTGCCAGAGCTCCGGGGAGCGAGGTCGCGCCGTAATTAAACAGCCGCAACAAGCAGTGCGTGGCCTTACAGACCACGCACGCAAAAAATATCATGAGCTTTTTCAATTATTCGACAGTCACCGACTTTGCAAGATTTCTGGGCTTATCGATATCGCAGCCGCGCAGCAGCGCAACATAGTACGCGAAAAGCTGAAGCGGCACAACGCCCAGAGAAGGCTGAAGTATCGTGTGTGTCTCGGGAACGGACATAACGTTCTCCACGGTCTTTTTCATTTCCGCAACATTGTTCTCGGTCGTAAGCGCGAGCACATCCGCGCCGCGCGCCTGTACCTCGACGACGTTGCTCATGGCCTTATCGAAAAGCGGCTCGTATGTACCGAGGGCTATGACAAGCGTTCCGTCCTCGATAAGCGAAATGGTTCCGTGCTTGAGCTCGCCCGATGCGTATGCCTCAGAATGGATGTAGGATATTTCCTTGAGCTTTAACGAGCCCTCAAGTCCCATTGCATAGTCGAGATTGCGGCCGATGAAGAACACGGAATTGTGGTTGAAGTAGTTCGAGGCGAAATGCTTGATATCCTCAATGTCCTCAAGCATCTGCTCCATCTTGCCGGGCAGACGCAGAAGCTCCTCGATTATCTCGTCGTACTGAGCCTTGCTCACCGTACCGAGAGCGTCGGCAAAGTAAAGGCCGAGCATATCCAGCAAAACGAGCTGCGTGCTGTACGCCTTCGTCGTCGCGACGGCGATCTCGGGTCCGGCCCAGGTGTAGAGCACATCATCCGACTCTCTGGCGATGGAGCTTCCGACGACGTTCACTATCGAAAGAATGTGCGCGCCTCTTGCCTTTGCCTCGCGCAGTGCCGCCATCGTGTCGAGCGTTTCTCCCGACTGGCTGATGACGATGACCAGGGTCTTATCGTCCACAAGCGGATCGCAGTAACGGAATTCCGACGCAAGGCAGACCTCGACGGGCTTGCGCATGAGCCGCTCGAGATTATACTTGCCTACCACACCAACATGATATGACGAGCCGCAGGCAATTATGAATATGCGGCTTACGTCCTTTATCTGCTCGGCGGTGAATTTGAGATCCTCGAACACGATGCGGTTATCGTGTATGCGGCTGAACGCGGTTTTGCGTATGGCCTCGGGCTGCTCCATTATCTCCTTGAGCATGAAATGGGCATAGCCGCCCTTTTCCGCGGCGGAGATATCCCAGTCAACGGTGTGATGCTCCTTTTCGATAGGCTGCTCCATGGCGTTATAAAACTGCACTCTGTCGGCGGAGATGACCGCAACCTCTCCATCCTCCATATACGACACATCGCGTGTATGCCTGATTATTGCCGTCACATCGCTGGCAATGAAATTGCAGCCCTCGCCGTAGCCGATGAGAAGCGGTGCATCCTTGCGTGCGGCGATGAAATGCTCCGGCTCGTCTATGCACAGTATGCCCAGCGCATACGCGCCCTCGATGCGGCGCAGAACGCGGAACACGGCCTCGAGCGCATTGCCGCATTCGGCATAGTAAAAAGCGATAAGCTGTGTCACGACCTCGGTATCGGTCTCGGATCTGAACGTATAGCCCTGTGAAAGAAGAAAATCACGCAGCTCGACGTAATTTTCGATTATGCCGTTATGGACTACGGCGATCTTACCGTCTCCGCTCAGATGCGGGTGGGCATTACTGTCGTTGGGCTCGCCGTGCGTCGCCCAGCGGGTGTGCCCGATGCCGACGGTACCCTCAATGCTCTTTCCGCCCCGGATCATATCCCGCAGCACCTGAAGGCGTCCCTTGGATTTTTTAACTCTGAGCTTTTTGTCATCGGATATAACGGCGATACCGGCCGAGTCATAGCCGCGGTATTCCAGTCTCTCAAGCCCGTCAAGCAGTATGGGTACTGCCTGCTCTCTTCCTGCGAAGCCAACTATTCCGCACATAATAATGATTCCTTTCGGATTATATACTTGGTTATATTGATTTGCATTATACCATTTTATGCTCCGCTTTGCAATAAAGCAAAGCCGCCGGACATACCCGGCGGTCTGTTTATTTTGTAAACTTTTAAAAAACGAACTGCACGAGCAGCATGTACGCGACCGTGCCGCCGCCGACCGACAGCAGCAGATTTTCCTTCCATTCGTAGCTCAAAACGACGAAAAGCGCCGCTATGAGCTCTGGAAGTCCGTGCGAGCCGGTGAATATCGGCGTGCTTTTAAAGCAGTAGACGACCAGCAGGCCCATGAGTGCCGGAGGCAGAACGCGGCCGAGATATTTGACAAACCGAGGAGTTTCCTTCCTGCCCGAAAAGGCCAGAAACGGCAGCCAGCGCGAGATCTGCGTTCCGACAGTTATGGCGAGGATGATGATAAGGGTTTGAATAACGGTAAGTTTCACAGCTTATTCCTCCCCAGCCAAAAGATAAGGAGCATACCGATGAGCGCCGGAATGAGAAACATATCCGGTCCGAAGGCAATGCGCGCAAGAATCGTCACGACAACTCCGATGATGCATGCAGGGCGCTTGTTCTTATCCTTCCACTGCTGGAGGAAGAATACGATAAACAGCGCATTGAGTGCAAAGTCCAGCCCCGTGGTGTCAAAGGTGATGATTCTTCCGAGCAGACCGCCGACGGCGGTCAGTCCTGCCCAGTAAAGCCACAAAAGCAGAGTTTGGCCAAAGTAAAAATACCGCCGCTCCATTCCCTCGGGCGCGTCCGTCGATACGGCCAGCGAAAACGGCTCGTCTGCCAGCGCGTAGATGAGAAAGGGCTTGAACGGCTGCGTATCCTTATATTTTTCAAGCAGCGCAAGGCCGTAAAACGTGTGCCGGAAATTGACGAAATAGCTCATTATGAGCATCTGCACGGGGTCGAAGCCGGCGGCCATCATCGGCACCGCCGCTATCTGCATGCCCCCGCAGAAGCATATGAGCGAAAACAGCATCGTCCACAGCGGCCCGTAGCCGAGCCCCTCCATCAGAACGCCGTAGGTCAGCGCGACGAATATCCAGCCGAAAAAAATCGGCACGGTGGACGGGAACGCGGCCTTTATGCCGCGAAGGACTTCTTTTATCTCTACTTTTCTTTTCATTATTGCATTTTCATTATTGCATTAAAAAAGCGCAGTCGAACGACTGCGCCTTGCTTTCTGAAATTTGCGCGCTGTCAGATAAGGTTCAGCACGAGGGTGAGGACGACGAAAACTATCGCAAACCACTTGGTGGCCTTTGCAAGCTTTGCGTCGAGTGACTTTGCCTTGCCCTTGCTCAGGAAGGTCTCCGCGCCGCCGGCGATAGCGCCGGAAAGACCTGCGCTCTTGCCGCTCTGAAGAAGAACGACAACCGTTACCGCGAGGCCGGACAGAAGCTGAAGGATGGTGAGAATAAGTTTAAGAGCGTTCATTTATATTCGATCCTTTCGATTTTGACATATTAGCCTATCTACTATACCACAAGAGATTTCGGAATACAAGAAAAATTTACACTATTTTTTTACCAGACCTGCCACCTGAGAAGGAATACGGTAAAATACGCGATAAAGAATAGTGCGCTGAGTGCAATGAGTATCCGCTCCGTGCGTTTTTTCGGGCTCAAAGCCGCAAGAGCTATCGGCAGCGATATCATTGCCGCAAGATAGCGCGGTGCGCTCAGAAGCCAGGTAGCTCCCATGGTAACGATATAATAGGCGATGAAATACGCCGTATATGATGCGCGTATTTTTCGCACGGCGAGGAGCATGGTGACAAGCGCAAGCAGCTGCGCCAGCAGGTTCGGCAGCCACAGTCCGAAGAAGAGGGCCGGGTTATCCCCCGCCGTCGAGACTGCGTTTTCGCTCTGATAGGCGGCGGTATTAAAAAACCAGCCGAGCTGCTGATGCCAGTGGACGCTCTGATATTCCATGAACTTAAAAGCATCGCCCGAAACCGTGTGGTTTACAAGGCAGTAGGCCGCAAAGCCGAGCGGCACGATGACAAGCGACAGATATTCACGCGGCTTTGCGCGTTTATGGACAAGCTCAAGGAGTATCGGCACGATGAGGATCAGCCCCGGCGAGCGCGTGAACGCGGCGTATGCGCCGATAAGGCTGCCCGTTATGAGCTTGCCGCGGCGCAGAAGATACAGGCATGAAACCGTACACAGTACAAAAAGGCTCTCGCTCATGGGCGCGGCGAAGAAAAACGCCGCCGGGCTGAGGGCGAAAAGCTTCACCGCTCTTTTTGCCGCGGCGCTGTCCTCATCGAGGCTCACAAGCTTATAGAGCATAACGCCGGAGCCGGCAAAGCACAGCGCCGAGATGAAAAGTCCAGCGGCGAGCTCATTGCCGATAATATACGCAAAAAGGCGCACAATGACCGGGTAGCCGGGCAGGAATACGAGCTGCACCAGCCTGTCCCACTCACCGTCGGACAGATACCAGTCTCGTGCGATGTCCATATAATGCCGGCTGTCGGTGCACAGCCAGAAGCGGATATACCCGCCCGCGCTCTCGTCATAGCCGAGCAGTCTGCGCAGCACAAAGCCGAGGGCAAGCATAAGGACGTCCCAGATTATGATGAGCGCGAAAATGCGTGCGCACTCTCCGCCGTCGGTCTCACCGAGCATCTCGGGTTCGTTTTTTCGCCAAAAGGCACACCATCGGGGCACAAACAGCAGGCATAGAACAAGCATCAAGGCGGCGCTGAGCCCCGCCGCGGCATAACCCGCAGCGCTGTAGCTGCTTACGGCGCACCATAGGGCAAACACCGCGCACAGCGCCGCAGTACCGAGAACGGATATTAACTTTTCGGGCAGCTTATCGTTCAACATACGCTTATATTATCACAGCAGAGGCGCAAAATGAAGTCTTAATTGACTTAGCGCACGGCGAGTGCTAATATTCTTACATTAATATTAAAGAAGGATCCTCATGAAAAACGACAAAACATTTCTCGGCACGGAGCCCGTAAAAAAGCTTCTGCCGAGACTTGCCATACCGACGGTCATAGCGCAGCTTGTGAACATGCTGTATAACATCGTTGACCGCATTTATATCGGGCACATTCCCGAGGCCGGCAGTCTCGCGCTGACGGGACTGGGCGTCTGCATGCCGCTGATACTCATAGTTTCCGCCTTTTCGTCCTTCGTTGCGGCAGGAGGCGCTCCGCGTGCGTCGATATTTATGGGACGCGGCGATCACGACTCGGCAGAAAAAACTCTCGGCGGCTGTCTGACTATGCAGATAATAATTTCGCTCATCCTCACCGCTGTCATGCTCATATGGAATGAGGAGCTGCTCTACGTTTTCGGTGCGAGTGAAAACACGATCTCATACGCCGCCGGCTATATGAGCATATACGCCCTCGGCACGATCTTCGTGCAGATAACGCTGGGTCTGAACGCCTTCATAACCGCGCAGGGCTTTGCCAAAACGGGCATGTACACAGTACTCATAGGCGCGGTATTGAACATCGTGCTCGACCCCCTGTTTATCTTCGCACTCAACATGGGCGTCAGGGGTGCGGCCGTTGCGACGGTAATATCACAGGCAGTATCCTGTGTATGGGTTCTGGCGTTCCTTCACGGCAAAAAGACCGTACTGAGGCTCAAAAAGGACACTCTGCTGACCGGTCTGAAGCTCATGCCGCCGTGCATCGCGCTCGGCCTTTCGGTGTTCGTGATGCAGGCCAGCGAAAGCATAATTTCGATGTGCTTCAACACCTCGCTGCTGCGCTACGGCGGCGATATCGCAGTCGGTGCAATGACGATACTTTCAAGCGTCATGCAGTTTGCCATGCTGCCTCTTCAGGGCATCGCGCAGGGCGCACAGCCCATAACGAGCTACAACTTCGGCGCAAAAAACACCGCACGTGTGCGCGAGAGCTTCCGCCTGCTGCTGAAGGTATGTGTCATATACTCCGTCACGCTCTGGGCGCTGGTCATGCTGTTTCCGCAGATATTTGTCGGCATGTTCGCCTCGGATCCGCAGCTTGTCGGGTTTGCCGCAAGAGCGCTGCGCATCTACTGCGGCGCGATGTTCATTTTCGGAATCCAGATAGCGTGTCAGATGACCTTCGTCTCGATAGGCTACGCGCTGTGCTCTGTAATCGTCGCTGTCATGCGCAAATTCGTGCTGCTGCTGCCGCTTATCTACATCATGCCGCAGCTGCTTGCCGACAAGGTCAGCGCCGTTTACGCCGCCGAGCCGGTCGCGGACTCCCTGGCCGTTCTCTTCACCATCGTCATATTCGCCGTGAATTTCAAAAAGGCCATGTGCAGGCTTGAGGAAAAAGAGCGGCTTTGATTAAAAATCAGCAGATGATGCGTCATCTGCTGATTTTTCTTATCTTATGAAGTTTGTCTTTACGTGTTCTTCCGTTTCGGGAAGGCCGAAGGCTTCCTTGCCGAGGGCGATGCTCTTCATGAGGAAGGTCATGTTTCGCGCGAGGGTGCGCATGGTCTGCTTTCCTTCCGCGTCAAGCTCTGCCTCGCCCTTTGCCGCACCGTGGATGCTGTTCCAATACTGGCTCGACGCAATGGGCATGCCGGAAATGGTGAAGTATTTGTTCAGCTCGTCGAAGGTCGCCGAGCAGCCGCCGCGGCGTGCGCACACGACGCTTGCGCCGACCTTCATGGTCTTGTCAAATCCCGTGCTGTAAAACAGCCTGTCCAGGCAGGCGACGAGCGTCGCGTTTGCGTTTGCAAAGTACACGGGACTTGCAACGACAAGGCCGTCGGCGGCCTCGAACTTAGGCGCGAGGGTGTTGACGACATCGTCGAATACGCACCTGTCGTGTTCATAGCAATAGCCGCAGGATGCGCAGCCGCGCACGGGCTCTGCACCTATCTGCACGATCTCGGTTTCTACACCCTGTTCGTTAAATACCGTCGCCATCTCACGCAGCGCAACGGACGTGTTTCCCCCTACGCGCGGTGAACCGTTTATAATAAGAACCTTGAGTTGTTTGTTCATGTCTGTACCTCCTGAAACATCTTCATTTCTCGACACTGATTTTCGATATCCAGCCCAAATATTCTTCCCCGTCGACGGCAGCGTATTTAACCCGATACCACCGCGGTATGTCGTCAATGATCTCAAGTGTGCTGTCATAAGGGATATGAATTATTATTCTGCTGCTCGAATCGGCTTCTTCGCGCAAATAAGATATATCACGGATCGTGTAGCATATCCGTTCGGCTTGCCCGATCACCGCCTGTATTTCCGAAACAGCATTGCTGTAATAGTCGACTATCTCCGGCGTTTGCGGCAGGAAAAGAAGTAATTTCACTATCAAGATCAAAAGCCAGAAGCGTTTCTTCAGATCCTCCGTTTTTTCTCGGACAGACACTTTTTCATTTTTTGCACTGTCTATTTGAGCTGCGACCTCGGCTGCCAGATCCTCAGCCTTATACCGCTCGCCGCCACAGAAGATATCGCCGTCATCGGAAAAGTCCACGTCGGCAATGTCAAATTCCTCTGCCAGTTCAAACACAGCCTGATCAAGCGTGGGAATATTGTTAAGGACATTCTCCATCTGTGCCACCAGAGCCGCATTTTCATACGCCTCCAGCATTTTCGACGATTTAAGCAACACCTCTTCGGAAAAACAAGCTATGTTTTGATTTATAGCTTCAAGCTGTTCATATGCTGTCTTAAATGCCGAGGAACTCTGGAGTCTCACGACAGCTTCGATCTGCGGACGCATCCTTTCATATTGCTCGATCTGTGCGGTAATGGCCGCCGGGGTAAAAATACGACTGATGCGATCCATATAAGCAGCCTGCCGGAAAACGGATTCCGGTATCGAATTCAATATTCCTTCCGTTTTCCGAAGCGGCTCAAGCGCTTTCTCAATTTTGGCCAGTATTTCAAAATTTCCATCGGCAAAGTCAATAGTTTTCATATTCTACCCCAATCGTTCCGTGAAAAATCTTCCTTTTGTTCTGACATTATTTTTCTCTCTCCAGCAGTGCAACCGTCTCGACATGCGCTGTCCTCGGGAACATGTCCACGGCTTCGGCGCGGCGTAGGGCATAGCCGCAGTCGTTAAACACGCATATGTCTCGCGCCAGGGTCGCAGGATTGCAGGAGACGTACACTATGCGCTCCGGCGTCATGCCGCACAGGGCGCGCACGGCGGCCTCCTCCATGCCTCTGCGCGGCGGATCAACGACGATCGCCTCGGGACGCACGCCTTCGCGCAGAAACTTTTCCGCCGCCTCGGACGCGTCGGCACAGATAAAGTCCGCGTTCTCTGTCCCGTTGCGATGCGCGTTTTCGCGTGCGTTCTCCACCGCCTCGGGGATTATCTCCGCGCCGATGACCCTCTTTGCCGATCTTGCAAGAAACAGGCTTATCGTGCCCGCGCCGCAGTACATGTCCAAGACCGTTCTGCCCTCCGGCGCGGCGTACTCTACGGCCTTTTCATACAGCTTTTCCGCCTGCGGAGGATTTATCTGATAAAACGCCTGAGGGGCGAGCTCATAGACAATGCCGCAGAGGCTGTCGCGTATAAAATCCCTGCCCCACAGCGTGTGAAAATCGCCGGCAAGGACGGTGTTGCCGTCGGTTTTGTTGACATTCAAAACGATGCCCGTGAGCTCAGGGCAATTTTCACGCATAAACTCAATAAGCGTTTGCGTTCTCGCGCCGAAGCCGCCGGAAGCGACGATGACCGCGACGGCGTCGGGAGTGTTGACCGCCTTTCGCACGTACACATGCTTTACCAAGCCGCGGTGGGTCTTCTCATCATATGCACGGATGCCGTTATCATTCATAAACCTAACGACCGCGTCGGCGGCTTTGTCGGCAATCTCGCTCTGTATAAGGCAACGCCCGACCGGCACAAGCTCGTGACTGCGCGGCGCAAAAAAGCCCTTGCGGGCGCGGCCGCCGACCTCGCGCACGGCATAGATGCCCTTATTGCGATAATGCGCCGTGTCGCTGCTGCCGGTGATGCGCTCGACCTGCACGGACTGATGGCCGATGTGCCGCAGCGCATCGTTCACGCGCTGCTTTTTAAAGCGCAGCTCCTCGGCATAGCTCATGTGCCGCAGTCCGCAGCCGCCGCAGCGCAGATAATTTTCGCACTCCGGCTCTGTGCGCTCGGATGAAAGCTTTATCGGTTCAAGCGCACGGCCGTACACCGCCGAAGCCCCGACCTTGACGATGACGATGCGCCACTTTTCGCCAACAATCGTGCGCGGCACGAACACCGCCCTGCCGAGTATGCGCGCAACGCCGCTGCCCTCTGAATTATAAGCCGTAATCTCGACTTGAAATATCTCGTTTTTCTTTAACTGTTCCATGTTTTTCATGATATCACGACACTGCATATTTTTCAACGGACATATTTTTCAATGAAAAAGCACGTTCCTCCGGAACGTGCTTCAGTCTGTCAAAGAACTATGCTGCTGAGGAAAGACAGCCGCGCAGCAGGGGAGCTCGAGGGGGCAAAG